>Ga0256847_1001426_pt1 | contig 12263 bp, 11 predicted proteins | sample TeddybearmetaG_FD_189099 | JGI IMG/M metagenome (GOLD analysis project Ga0256847, IMG submission 189099) | Hydrothermal vent microbial communities from East Pacific Rise, Pacific Ocean - Teddybear | ecosystem: Environmental > Aquatic > Marine > Hydrothermal vents | place: Pacific Ocean: East... | reverse complement strand
GAACAAAAAGTATTGGATTTAATTAAGATTCTTTGAGTTTTGAGGGAAAGAGACAAGGCGTGCCTTGTCTCTACCGCGGGATTATAAAAACTTATAGAATATAAGCTCTTTCATCATGTTCCGCTGTATCTAAACCTTCAATTTCAACATCTTCAGAAACTCGGATTCCAATAGTGAATTTCAAAATAAGTAAAATGACGGTCGTTACAGACGCAGTGTAAATCATGGTTGCGCCAATACCCATGGCTTGAACCATGACTTGTTCGCCCATGCTTGTGATATCACCACCAAATCCAGCACCACCTAACGTGGTTGCAGCAAAAACACCCGTTAATAGAGCACCAACAATACCACCGACACCATGAACACCAAAGGCATCTAACGCATCATCATAACCAAAGATTTTCTTTAATTGAGCGGCACTTAAATAACATAAGAAACCTGAAGCCGCACCAATAGCGAGCGCTCCCATTGGACCGACTGCACCAGCAGCAGGCGTAATCGCAACGAGACCTGCAACGGCACCAGAAGCAATCCCTAAACCACTGGGTTTACCATGAAAGATCCATTCTGCAAACATCCAAGTTAAAGCAGCCATCGCAGCCGAAATTTGAGTGACAGCCATTGCCATTCCAGCAATATTATCAGCAGCAAGTTCACTCCCTGCATTAAAACCAAACCAACCAACCCATAACATCGAAGCACCAATAAGGGTATAAGTTAAATTATGAGGGGGCATGGCTGTTTTACCATAACCTTTACGTCGACCTAAAATAATCGCAGCAACTAAACCTGCAACACCTGCATTAATATGAACGACTGTTCCGCCAGCAAAATCAAGAATTCCTTTGCTACCTAACCAACCCCCATCACCCCAAACCCAATGGGTAATCGGAGCGTAAACGAAAATAAGCCATAAAGAAACAAAAATTAACATGGCAGAAAATTTCATTCTTTCAGCAAAAGCACCCACGATTAAAGCAGGGGTGATAATCGCAAAAGTCATTTGAAATGTCATAAACACGGTTTCAGGAATCGTACCAGTTAATGAATCAACGGTAACACCTTTAAGGAACATTTTATCAAGTCCGCCCCAATAAAGTCCTTCACCACCAAAAGCAATACTATAACCAATGACAACCCAAAGGACCGACATTAAGGCGGCAATGGCAAAAATTTGAACAAAGGTGGATAACGCATTTTTACTGCGAACCATGCCGCCATAAAACATGGAAAGACCTGGAATGGTCATAAATAAAACTAAGATCGTTGCCACTAACATCCAAGCGGTATCGCCTGAAGAAAGAGTATCTTCTGCAAAAGCTAATGTGGGTATTAATAAAGCAAGCCCCAAAAAGCTGGTTAATAATTTAATTGATTTCATCTAGATTTTCCCGTTAAAGTGCTTCAGAACCTGTTTCACCCGTACGAATACGAACAACTTCTTCTAAATTAGCCACAAAGATTTTACCATCGCCAATTTTTCCTGTATTAGCCGCTTTTGTAATGGCTTCAATGGTTTTTTCTAAATCACCTGCTGAAACCGCAATTTCAATTTTTAATTTAGGTAAAAAATCAACCACATATTCAGCACCCCGATATAATTCAGTATGCCCTTTTTGGCGACCAAAGCCTTTTACTTCAGTAACCGTAATACCCGAAACCCCAATTTCAGCCAATGACTCACGTACATCGTCTAATTTAAAAGGTTTAATAATGGCAGTAATCATTTTCATTATTATTTGTCCTCTAAACAATTATTTTAGATTAATTAAAACGTTTTAAAGAATATAAAACGCTTGAAAAATTTATAGTGCTTTTGAAACAGTTAAAAAGACGCGTTTATCTGCAATATCAATATTACCAAGATCGGTATCTGAATAACTTAAGTCAAATCCAAATCCAGCAAAATCAGCCGCAACACCTAGTTTCCAATCAACATAGTTTTCCGCCCCACCTTGTAGATCATATTTACCCACATGACCCGCAATACTAATACCTGTTGAACCAATTGGAACATCCACACCTGCTTCGTAGTAGGTCCCAATATCATCATTTTCAACAATAATATCATTACTACTAATACCCGCAGAAAATGAAATTACTTTGAAGTCATAACCCACAGAAAAACCGACTTCATCAAAGTTAATTGCGCCATTATCAGGATATAAATAATCGATATACCACACATCATAACTAAAATCACCCAATGCATTGGCAAACCCAAAGTATAAATCAGTTTCAACGGTACCAGGTGCATTGTAATCAACATTAGATGCCCAAACACCCGCATAAGCGCCTGATTCATGTTCAAAGTCAAACCCCCCTTGAATCGCAATATCTTCACCTGCTTGTGAAATACCGCGCCAAACATAATCTGTAGTTAAAGCGACATTACCACTAAAACCTGCTTGGACTAGACTTGAAGTTGCCAGCAAAATAGCAGCAACTAATGTTTTCTTTTGTAATTTCATTATTATTCTCCAACGATTCAGTTAATTAAAATTTGTTAAAATTATAAAGCAGTTGTTTTTATGCATTATTAATGCCATCTTAATATATATTAAATAACTAATTGAATATTAAGGATTTATTTTTACCCTATTGTTGTTTTTTTAATACAGTTAAAAAAAGATGCATCAAGATAGTGCGTTGTAAAATTAAATCAGCTATATTTTCAACTGATTCTAATATTCTATTGCCGAGAAAATAATGAGTGAGAAAGTCTATCCAGTGCCTGCGGACTTTGCAGCACAAGCCAATATTAATGCCGATCAATATCAAAATCTTTATCAACAGTCGATTACAAACCCTGAAGAATTTTGGGCGCAACAAGCGAAAGATTATTTAACATGGGATAAAGATTGGGATACCACCTTATCTTGGAGTTATCAAAAAGAAGATTTACATATTAAATGGTTTGAAGGCGGACAATTAAATGTTTCAACGAATTGTATTGATCGCCATTTAGCCACCCGAGGCGACCAAACGGCGATTATTTGGGAAGGCGATAATCCTGAAGAATCGCGTCATATTAGTTATCAAGAATTACATCAAGAAGTTTGTTTATTTGCCAATATTTTAAAAGATCGGGGTGTTAAAAAAGGCGATAGAGTGGCGATTTATATGCCAATGATTCCCGAAGCCGCTTTTGCTATGTTGGCTTGTACTCGAATTGGCGCTGTGCATAGTGTGGTTTTTGGTGGTTTTTCTCCTGAAGCATTACGCGGTCGAATTTTAGATTCAGATTGTCAAATTGTTATTACCGCCGATCAAAGTATGCGAGGCGGTAAAAAAGTTCCTTTAAAAAATAATGTCGATACTGCCTTAGAAGGTTGTCCTAATGTACATACTTGTTTAGTGGTCAAACGAGGCGGTGATCCCGTGGCTTGGCATCAGCGGGATTTATGGTATCACCAAGCAAAAGAAACGGCGTCAACGGATTGTCCTGCGGAATTAATGGAGGCGGAAGATCCACTTTTTATTTTATATACTTCGGGATCCACAGGAAAACCCAAAGGCGTTTTACATACCACAGGCGGTTATTTATTATTTGCCGCCATTACTCATAAACTGACTTTTGATTATAAGGACGGTGAAGTTTATTGGTGTACGGCAGATGTGGGCTGGGTAACAGGACATACTTATATTTTATATGGTCCTTTAGCCAATGGTGCAACCACTTTAATGTTTGAAGGTATTCCCACTTATCCTGATGCTTCGCGCTTTTGGCAAGTCATTGATAAACACCAAGTGGCTAGTTTTTATACCGCCCCAACCGCAATTCGTGCTTTAATGGCGGCGGGAGAAGATTTTGTTAAGAAAACAAAACGTAGTAGTTTACGATTATTAGGCAGTGTTGGAGAACCGATTAATCCCGAAGCTTGGGAATGGTATTATCAAGTTGTGGGTGATAGTCGCTGTCCCATTGTTGATACTTGGTGGCAAACAGAAACAGGCGGGCATTTAATTACACCCATGGCAGGCGCTCATAATCTTAAACCAGGTTCGGCGAGTAAACCTTTTCTGGGAATTCAACCTGCTATTTTAGATGAGGAAGGCAAAGAGCTAACAGGCGAAAATTCAGGTAATTTAGTCATTAAATTTCCATGGCCGGGTCAAATGCGCACCATTTATGGTGATCATGAACGATTTTATGAAACCTACTTTGCGATGTATAACGGTTATTATTTTGCGGGAGATGGTGCCAAACGAGATGCGGATGATTATTGGTGGATTACAGGACGAGTTGATGATGTTTTAAATGTATCAGGACATCGTTTGGGTACCGCTGAAATTGAATCTGCTTTAGTATTACATGCTTTGGTCGCTGAATCTGCGGTTGTCGGTTATCCGCATCCCATTACAGGACAAGGAATTTATGCTTATGTCACTTTAATGCATGGTACAGAACCCACAGATGAATTAAAAACAGAGCTAGTACAAATTGTTCGTAAAGAAATAGGTCCCATTGCTAAAGTGAATATCATCCAATGGGCGCCTAGCTTACCTAAAACCCGTTCTGGTAAAATTATGCGCCGTATTTTACGAAAAATCGCCGCAAATGAAGTCGATGATTTAGGCGATACTTCAACGCTTGCAGAACCTGCCGTTGTTGATGGTTTAATTAGTAATCGAGAGAATAAATAATTCTCTATTACCTCATTAGAGGATAACTATCTCTAACACCTGGTGATTGTAATACAGGAAATTGGTGTTGCACATAACGTAAAATTTCAACTGCGGGACTGTGCATTAAAACTTTAGCTAGGGGATATTTCCATAATAATTTATCAATATTATCATTGGGAATATAAGGACGATCCCCGACGCCGTTATTATCCCGATCCCAACCTAAATAATCACTCCAAAAATTGCCTTTTTTATTCACAGACCATTCTTGTTGACGATTGGCAACATATTTAACTTGAGTATGATTATTAATAAAAGAATTAGCAAAAATAGTATTGTCTTCTGATCCTGCGGTTAAATGGATGCCAATGCCGCTATCTTGAAATAGATTGCCTGAAATTTCATTATAAAGGGAGTTATAAATAAAAATGGCTTTGCCTTCTTCAGCTAAACCCCCTAAATCTAAACCGACACTGCCACCTTGTTTAATCCCTTTAATAATATTATTTTTAATCGTACTTTTAGTAATAAAATTCATTAAAATACCATAATTTTCATCATTTTCTGAACGATTACCAATCACCGTTAAATATTTTGATTGCATTAAGGCATAACCTGAACGCGTATGATGAGAATAATTATTTAATACTTTATTATTATAAGAATACATATAATGCACGCCATAACGTAAATCATGCATGTTATTATTTTGCAGGGTATTAAAATTGCTAGTATCAATATAAATCGCATCTCGAGTATGCCAAATTTCATTATTATCGACTAGGGTATTTTGAACATTAAAAAGATGAATGCCATTACCACGGTCTTGAGAACGAATAGATAAATCGCCTTCAATTTTATTATTTAAAATTTGAGCACCATGACAAGCATCTAACCACATACCCGATGCATTATGATAAAAAATATTATTTTTAATAATGGTATTTTCTGCTTTTTTAGTAACAAAAATACCCGCATCTAAATTAGTTAAATTAAAACCAGAGTTTTGAATTTTAATATTTTGAATGGTGACATTAGGCGCATTAATTTTAATCACATGTCCTTGTCGATTACCATCAAAAATAACGCCTTTTTGTCCATTTAAAACAATGGGCTGATTAATTTCTAAATTTCCTTGATAAAAACCAATGGGGATATTAAAGGTTGAATGAGGCGGGGCTTGATCGAGCTGTTGTTGTAATGTTTGAAGTGAAAAAGATTGAGCAAAGAGAGGGCTTAAACTTAATAACAATAAAATAGGTAGAATGGGCATAATTTAATAGCCATTCCCATGCGAAAAAACATGGGAATAAAGTGAATATTTAAGGTTTTAATGGAATTTCTTTACCTGCGGTATCAAACATTTTAATTTTAGCGCTCTTATTTAATTCAAGTAAATAAGCATTCATTCTACCTGTCTTTAATAAAGCTTCTATTTGAGGAAGAATTTTATCTTTTGGAACAGGCTTTAATCTACGTTTTTGTTGGACTAAAAGAACATGCCAGCCAAATTCTGAATGAACAGGTTTTTGAGTATAATCACCGATTTCTAAAGCTAAAATTGCTTTGGCAAAATCAGAGTTTTGCCCCTTCGGTGTATACCAACCTAAATCTCCGCCTGCTTTAGAGGATGGATCAATCGAAATTTCTTTGGCTAAAGTTCTAAAATCCGTTCCACTGATCAGTTTTTTTATGGCATCTTGGGCTTCTGCTTCCGTTTTAGTTTGAATATTATAAAGATGATATTCCACGGTAGGACGTTTACTTAAATAAACTTGATAAGTTTTTTCTTTTTCGGCTTCGGTAATGGGATGAGTTTTAATATATTTGATTAAACTCGCTTGCGATAAGATTTGATAATTTGCTAATCGTAAGGCTTGCTGTATTTCAGGATCTTTATCAAATCCTTTGGCTTTTGCATCTTGTGCCATTAAAACAATGCCCACAAGATCACGAATCATTTCTTTTGCTCGATCATCTGAAACTTTGCCTTTTTCTGTTGCTAAACGAGAATGGGCATAAATTTGAAAATCTAATTTACTAAAAATATCGCCATTAATTGAAATTTGTTCCGCCCCTTGTTGTGTTGGCGTTACTTTTTCATCGAGTGCAAAAAGTGGGGCACTTAATAAACTAATGGTTAAAAAAAGCGGGATTTTTTTCATTTGATATTTCACCATAATAAATAATTTTAATTAAATTTTGTGTGATAAAGATTAATAATCTCTTGGGCTTGATGATTTTGACTTATCAAGTGAATCTCTCGTCCTTGTGCTTGATAATTAATTTTAATAATTAAATCAGCCAAAGGTAGAACCCCCAATCCTTTATCTGCCCATTCGACTAGAAAAAGGGCTTGTTGGTTCAATAAATCTCTAAAACCAATATATTCTAGTTCTTCGGGATCGGCGAGACGATATAAATCTAAATGATGGCATTCAAATTGGGCGGTTTGATAAGTTTCAAGCAAGGTATAAGTGGGACTTTTAACATGTCCTTGATAACCCAAACCGCGTAAAAATCCTTTAGCAAAGGTGGTTTTTCCAGCTCCTAGATTACCTTCAAGATAAATCATGAGATCGCCTTGGCAACATTGGGCTAAATTGTGTCCAATGGCTATCTGGCTTTGTTCAGAATCAGCAAATAAAACGTCACTATTTTGCGCCAATTAACCGCCAACCACTGCTAATAAAACCCCTGCCGCAACAGCAGAGCCAATAACACCGGCTACATTCGGTCCCATCGCATGCATTAAGAGGAAATTATAAGGATTACTTTCTAAGCCCACTTTATTAACCACTCGCGCCGCCATTGGAACGGCTGAAACGCCCGCCGCGCCAATTAATGGATTGACTTTCCCGCCTGTCAGGCGATACATTAATTTACCCATTAAAACGCCTGCGGCTGTTCCAATACAAAAAGCTAATGCGCCTAAAGCTAAAATACCTAAAGTTTCAATACTTAAGAATTGATCGGCTGAAAGTTTAGAACCCACAGCTAAACCTAAACAAATAGTGACAATATTAATAATTTCATTTTGTGCCGCCTTACTTAAACGATCAACAACGCCTGATTCACGTAAAATATTACCAAAAACCAACATACCAATTAAAGGCGCCGCAGAAGGTAAAAATAAAACACAAAGTAATAAAACCGTAAAAGGAAATAAAATCTTTTCTGTTTGACTAACAGGACGTAATTGTGACATCACCACTTTACGTTCTTTTTCATTGGTTAAAGCCCGCATAATGGGCGGCTGAATAATGGGTACCAATGCCATATAAGAATAAGCAGCAACGGCAATGGCACCTAATAAGTCAGGCGCCAGTTTTGATGCCAGAAAAATAGCCGTGGGTCCGTCAGCCCCGCCAATAATAGCAATGGCCGAAGCATCTTGTAGGGTAAATTCAAATCCAGGGACTAAATTTAAAGCCAAAGCTCCTATTAACGTTGTGAAAATACCAAATTGAGCGGCGGCACCTAATAATAAAGTGGAGGGCATGGCAATTAAAGCGCCAAAGTCAGTTAAAGCACCAACGCCCATAAAGATAAGTAACGGAAAAACGCCTGTTTCAATCCCGATATAGTAAAAATACCAAAGCAAGCCGCCTTCATCGGCAATGCCCGCCAAAGGAATATTAGATAAAACAGCGCCAAAACCAATGGGTAATAATAATAACGGCTCAAAATTACGTTTAATGGCTAACCACATCAACAAACAGCCAATACTCATCATTAACAATTGACCCCAAGTCACATTGGCAATTCCTGTGGAATCCCAAAGCATTGCAAATGAAATATCCATTATGATAATCCAAGTAAGACATCACCTGTTTGCACAGTATCGCCTTCTTTTACTAAAATTTGTTGAATAATACCTGATTCAGGCGAGCGAACTTCGGTTTCCATTTTCATGGCTTCAAGTACCATGACAATATCCCCGCTTTTAATTTCTTGTCCTTGATGCACATTAATCTTAAAAATATTACCTGCTAAAGGCGCAAAAACTTGCGCATTATTTGTTTCAGGCGCGGTTGTTTCAATAATGGGATCAATATGTGCTAAATCTCCACCGGGTCCAACGCTGACATCATAACTTTGTCCATTAACAACGACATGATAAGACTCAGTTTCTTTAATCGGTTGACTAGCAACAACAATAGGGGCTTTTTCTTCTTTCGTTAGATTCGGAGCAGGTTCAAAAACCTCGGGATTATTTCTATTTTTAATAAAATTTAATCCAACTTGCGGAAATTGAGCATAAATTAAAACATCATCTAAATGATTTTCAGCTAATTCAAATGGCTCATTTTTAGCTTTTAATTCTAAATCTTCGGTTAAACTTTGTAATTCATTTTCAAGCAAATCAGCAGGACGACAATCAATCACTTTTGCGCCGTCCGTTAAGACTTTTTGTTGTAATTCTTTATCAACAGGCGCCGCGGTGTGTCCATATTCTCCTTTTAGAATTCCCGCTGTTTCTTTGGAAATTGATTTATAGCGCTCACCCGTTAAAATATTTAAAACTGCTTGGGTTCCGACAATTTGAGAAGTGGGCGTTACTAAGGGAATATAACCTAAATCTTTTCTAACTCGCGGAATTTCTTGTAAAACTTCATCAAATTTATCACTGGCATTTTGTTCGCGCAATTGGCTTTCCATATTAGTCAACATTCCTCCTGGCACTTGGGCTAATAAAATACGCGCATCCACGCCTTTCATTGAACCTTCAAAAGCAGCATATTTTTGTCGAACATCACGGAAATAGGCGGCAATTTCAGCTAATAAAGTGAGATCAAGCCCTGTGGGTGTTTCGGTATCTTCTAAAATTGCGACCAGACTTTCAGTGGCGGAATGTCCATAAGTCATTGACATGGTTGAAATAGACGTATCAATCATATCAATTCCCGCTTCAATAGCCTTCACTAAAGTGGTGGTACTCATGCCTGTGGTTGCATGACAATGTGCGGTTAATGGAATATCAATGGCGGCTTTAATTTTAGTGACTAATTCAAAAGCGGTATAAGGTTTTAATAATCCCGCCATATCTTTAATACAAACAGAATGACAACCCATGTCTTCCAGTCCTTTTGCCATATCAACAAAACCATCTAAGGTATGTACAGGGCTGGTGGTATATGAAATGGTGCCTTGCGCATGTTTACCACATTTTATCGTTGCTTTAACTGCCGTTTCTAAATTGCGTAAATCATTCATGGCATCAAAGATACGGAAAACATCCATGCCATTAGCAACCGCTCTTTCAATAAAAGCTTCTACAACATCATCCGCATAATGCCGATAACCTAATAAATTTTGTCCGCGCAATAACATCTGTTGTGGCGTTTTTGGCATGGCTTTTTTTAATTCACGTAAACGTACCCAAGGATCTTCTCCTAAAAATCGAATACAAGAATCAAAGGTGGCTCCGCCCCATGTTTCCAAAGACCAATAACCCACTTGATCCAATTTTTCAGCAATTGGCAACATATCATCAAGGCGCAAACGGGTTGCAAATAAAGATTGATGCGCATCCCTTAGCACCACATCGGTAACGGCTATTTTTTTACTCATATTATTTCTTAATTTATCTTTTTGAAGGGCTTTTTAAGCACGATATTGGCGAATGGCGCTACTAATCACGCTGATAATTTGCGGACTGGTATGTCCTGACTGTGGAATTGTAATAGGAGATGCCATATTGGCGGCGGGTAAATCTTCGGATTCAAGCACGCTGGCTAATTTTGACATGGCTTTCATTACGAACACCAACATTAACAGAAAACCAAACACAATTCCCATGCCAAGTCCCATTAAAGTAACTCCTGACATTAAAAGCACATTAACAGACATCATCTCTTCCTCAGGTTTATAATTTCGGGTTATTTTACCTGATATTTGCTTGTCTCGGATAAAAATTTTAATATAAGGGCTTCTTTACTTTAAATTTTAGTAATGCTAACCGAACATTTAACCACACCAGAAAATAGCCCCATTAGTCCTATTTTATCTCGTTTTTTAGGCGATTTATCAAAGTTACAAGGCATTCCACTGGCAGATTTTAAAATAATTTTAATTCAATTATCCAATAGCTTGGCTCAAGGAAATACCTGTTTATTATTAAATAACCAACAATTACAGCAGCTTAAAAACAATATTCTGGTTTCAAATAATGGCACTTCCCCTTTAGTTTTAGAACAAAATAGACTTTATTTTCAACGTTATTGGTTATATGAACAAAAACTGGGACAAAATATAAAAAATTTAACCCAGCAACAAACAAATATCAGTTTAAAAACCATTTTAGCGCGTTATTTTGAACACGATTCTGATCAAAAACAGGCAGTTGAAAAAGCCATTATAAATTATTTTTGTATTATTACAGGCGGACCTGGTACGGGAAAAACAACCACGGTTATCCGCCTATTGGCTGTTTTACAAGAGTTAAATCAGGGATCTTTAGAAATTGCGATGGCAACGCCGACAGGAAAGGCGGCCATGCGTTTGCAATCTGCCATTATTGAAGGCAAACAAAAATTAAATTTAGCCGAAAATTTAATGCAAAGTATTCCTGAATCCGTTTCAACCATTCATCGCTTATTAGGAGCGCAACGTTTTTCACCTTATTTTAAACATAATGAAAATAATCCATTAAGCGCTGATTTGGTGGTGGTTGATGAGGCTTCTATGGTTGATTTAGCCTTAATGAGTAAATTAGTGGCGGCTTTAAAACCCAATGCCCGTTTTATTTTATTAGGTGATAAAGATCAATTAGCTTCGGTTGAATCAGGCGCTGTTTTAGCTGATTTATGCCAAGCATTGCCTCAAAATACCGCCTTTTTAGAAACTACATGGCGTTTTAATAATCAAATTAAAGATTTAGCCAGTGCGCTTAACCAACAACAAAGCCAAATAGCTTGGCAATTATTGAATGACCAAACCAGTCCCGCCATTGGTATTTTAAAGACCCCCTTAATTAAAACCATTGCAAACCAATATCAAGCCTATATAAAACAATTAAAAGAAGCTGATTTAAAGAAAATTTTTCAGGTTTTTAATGAGTATCAGGTATTGTGTAGTAATCGTTCAGGTAAAAAAGGCGTAACGACTTTAAATTATAAAATAGAACAGGCTTTAGCAGCGGGTTTTAATATTAAACCGTATTCAAATTGGTATCATGGGCGCCCGATTATTATTACTCAAAATGATCCCATGACGGGATTATTTAATGGTGATGTGGGAATTTGTCTTAAATTAAAACCTAATGATCCTTTTTTGGTTTATTTTCAAACGGCAGAAGGAAGTTTTAAAATATTTTCACCTTCTCGTTTACCACAACATTTGACTTTTTTCGCAATGACCATTCATCAATCTCAGGGTTCTGAATTTAATCATGTTTTAGTCGTCAGCGCGGACAATATTAATCCAATTTTAACCAAAGAATTATTTTATACTGCCATTACACGAGCGCGTAATAAAGTGGAGTTAGCCATTGATGAAGCTTGTTTTCATCAAGCAATTGCTTGTAAAGTGTCCCGCCAAAGCGGATTTATTGAGGTTTTATCAAAAATACAATGAAAACATTAAATGCTTGGTTAGATTGGCAATTAGATCAATACCCTTCTGAAATT
>Ga0256847_1001425_pt1 | contig 12266 bp, 11 predicted proteins | sample TeddybearmetaG_FD_189099 | JGI IMG/M metagenome (GOLD analysis project Ga0256847, IMG submission 189099) | Hydrothermal vent microbial communities from East Pacific Rise, Pacific Ocean - Teddybear | ecosystem: Environmental > Aquatic > Marine > Hydrothermal vents | place: Pacific Ocean: East... | reverse complement strand
TTATTAATAATGAAAATTAGATTTTTCGGTTTTATTTAATGATTAAAAGTGTGTATGTTTACTTATTATGTTTAAGAAATATATTTTTATTGTTTGTTTTTTTATTGTTTGTAGTACATCATTTTGCCAAAATGAAGAAATTGCAAATGAGGAAACCTTTATACTTTCGGGAACTATTTTTGATGAAGAACTCCTTAAACCTATTGGGAAAGCAAATATAGAAATTAGCGGAGGATCTTATACAACGTCTTCAAATGCTGGAGATTTTAGAATTCGAGCAAGAATTGGTGATGAGCTTATTATTAGGAGCGATGAATTTGAAACAGTTTATTTTACTATTGAAGATGAACAATCGCTACGCTTATTGGTAAAAAAATCTGGGTTTGTAACTAAAAACAAATCTGGCAGGGTTGTTTCAACAGGAAAAATACAAATCGAGTTTTTCCCGAAATACATCGATTCGGCAAATTTATTTTTAAAGAAAGATGCAAAGAAGAGTATCGAATATGTTACTAAAGCGTTTGAATCTTCGCAGAGTTCAAAATTAAATAATAGGCAAAATGCAATTGCATACGAAACTCTTGGCGATATAAATAGTTATTGGCAGCAACACGATTTGGCGATTGAAAATTATAAAACAAGCTTAGAAAGTCGATTTAATATTGATGTTAAAATAAAACTAGCTACTGCTTTTAAAAATAATAAGAATTACCAAGAAAGTATTTCTTTATATAAAGACATATTAATCGATAATTTATCTCCATATCAAAGCGTTATTGTTTATGAAGGCTTAGGCGATGTATTTAAGGAAATTAATGATACAGCAAATGCCATAAAATTCTATCAAGAAGGGCTAACGCTTGCGAATGAACATATTATAACACCTAAAATTACAGATCTTAACTCAAAAATTGGTGAGGTGTTTGCTAATTCTGGAAATATTAGTGAAGCCGAAAATTACTTCGGAAACTCTTTAGAATTAGCTGAATCTCAAAATAAAAAACGTGCATTAACCGAGCAAAATAAGGTAGCCGATTTTTTTAATACAACAAGAAATTTTGATAAAGAAATTGAACTTCGAACGAAAACATTATCAGATTTAGAATCTTTGGGTTTTACTGAATCTGAAGAAGGTTTTTCAGATGATTTATCGCCTCAACGACAAAACTATAAAATAGCAAATGCTTTTGTAGCAAAAGATCAATACGAAGATGCAATACCATACCTTGAAAAAAGTATCGAAGAAGCCGATGCAAAAGAAGATCTTGTTGTAGAAAAAGATGCAACTAGAAAACTTTCAGAAATATATAGAGATATTGGTGAATTCGATAAAGCTTCCGAAAGTTACCAGCGCTATGTTGAGCTTGTAGACGAACTCTATATTAAAAAAGAACAAGAGCTGTCACAAGCAAAACGATTTAATCGAGATATTGCAATCAAACAAAATAGAATCATAAGTCTTGAAAGCGAACGAAATATAAATGAAAGTAGGTATAAACTTATCGATCAAAATCAGCAACTTATAGTAAAAAATGATCGCGTTCAAAAATGGGTAATTGTATCACTAATAGCCTTGGCGATTCTACTACTTTTTATAGCATATATTTTAAAGAAAAATATTCGTCAACAAAAATATGCTAATAATCAATTAGCTCTTAAGTCTTTACGAAGCCAAATGAACCCACACTTTATTTTTAATGCATTAAATTCAGTTAATAGTTTTATTGCTAAAAGTGACGAACGAACGGCTAACAAATATTTGTCCGATTTTTCTCAATTAATGCGGTCTGTTTTAGAAAATAGTGAAGAAGATTTTATACCCCTATCTAAAGAAATAAGTCTTTTAGAGATTTATACTAAGTTAGAACATTTTAGGTTTAAAGATAAGTTTGAATACGAAATTACTGTCGATAAAAATCTTCAAGTCGATGAATTTCTTATACCTCCTATGTTGCTACAACCTTATGTAGAAAATGCTGTTTGGCATGGTTTACGATATAAAAAAGAGAAAGGAATGTTGCAAGTAGCATTTGCACAAAAAGATTCAGAAACGCTTGAAATAACAATAACAGATAATGGTATTGGTAGAAAAAAATCGAAAGAGGTTAAAACCGAAAATCAAAAAAAACAACAGTCGAAAGGAATGGGCAATATTAAAAAACGAATTTCTATTTTAAACGAAATGTATAAAGATAAAGTAGATGTTGTTATCGAAGACGTTTTTGATAATGGAGAAGGAACTTGTGTGAAACTTATAATTAAAAAAGACTAATGATACTAAGAGCAATTATTGTAGAAGACGAAGAGACAAGTAGAGAAATATTAAGAAACTATGTAAATAAATATTGTCCTAATGTAAATTTAGTTGGTGAAGCAGCGAGTATTGAAGACGCTTTAATTCTTATTCGAAACAATGATTTAGATCTTGTATTTTTAGATGTTGAGATGCCGTTTGGGAATGCCTTCGATTTACTCGAAAAAGTTGGCGACAGACAGTTTGAAACTGTTTTCGTAACTGCTTATAATCATTATGCAATAGATGCTTTAAATGCGCATGCTTCCTATTATTTACTGAAACCTATTTCGATAGATGAACTTATTAAAGCTGTCGATTATGTTTCAGAAATAAAAATTAAAGAAGATAGTCTTCAAGATAATGTCTTAGTTCCGGTACACAACCAAGTAGCCGGAAAGATTACCATTCCGCAGCAAAACGGATTTGATGTATTAAACATTAAAGAAATTTTATACTGTAAAGCCGATGATAATTATACTCATATTTTTTTACATGATAAAAAGAAATTGGTTAGTAAAACCCTTAAATATTTTGAAAATATTTTGTCTAGTAATGGTTTTGCTAGAGTGCATAAATCGTACTTAGTTAATGTAAACGCAATCGTAAAATACAATAGGGGTAAGGGAGGAAGTGTGGTGTTATCGAATGGAAAGGAAATAATGGTAAGCTCTTCGCGAAAAAAAGAACTGTTAGAATATTTTAAATAAAATTGAATTAAAAATCTAGTTTCGAAATAATTACTTTGTTTCGATAGTCTGCTAGAATGTTTTTTAATGTTTCTATTTGGAAATTACTATAAAACAGAAACGTGTTTTCTTTTTTTTCTGAAAGTAAATGGTTTTTTTCTAATACGTATTTTGTTTGTTTTGCAACTGCCTCTCCTGAATGTATTATTTTAATATTTTGTGGAAGTAGCTCTTTTAATAAAGGTATTAAATAAGGATAGTGGCTGCAACCTAAAACTAAATAGTCAATATTTTTTGACAACATAGGTTCTAAATATTTTTTAAGAAGTGTTTTTAATTTTAAACTATTTAGGCTTCCTTCTTCAATTAAAGTAACGAGTCCTTCTCCAATAACTTCTGTAATTTCTACTTCATTCGAAAATTGTGACGTAGTTTCAGAAAAAAGAGTGCTGCTTAAAGTCCCACGAGTGGCTAGAACACCAATATTATTAGTTTTAGTTTGTAAAATAGCAGGTTTAATAGCAGGTTCGACACCAATTATTGGCAACGAAAACTTAGACCGAAGCGTTTCAATGGCATTTGTTGTTGCGGTATTGCAGGCTACAACAATTATTTTCGCCCCTAATTCTATAAGTTTTTCTATATTCTTTATGCTCAGCGAAATTATTTCATCTTGCGATTTGTTTCCGTAAGGGGCATTTTTAGAGTCGGCTAAATATATAGTGCTTTCATTTGGAAGTAATTGATGTATTTCTTCCCATATAGAAACACCTCCTATACCAGAATCGAATATTCCAATTGTATCCTTTTTATTCATTTTAAAATTTTATAAACAAAAACTGCCCGTTAAAGAACGGGCAGCTATAAATAATTTAGTATTTAGAATTATCTTTAAATACCCAATTCTTTTTTTACGTCGAGTAGAAGATCTTTACCATCAGAAACAATTACGCCGTTTCCTGCAGCCGAATCTAATACATATTGGATTCCTTGAGCTGTAGCTACTTTTTGTATAGCTGCTCTTGCTTCTTCTAAAAGAGGTTGCATTAGGTCTATTTCTTTTTGTTGTAGATCCTTAAGTGCATTGTTTCGGTATTCACCAATTTTTTTCTGCATACCCTGAACTTCTACAACCCGTTTTTGATTTTCTTCTTCGGTCTTATTTTCAGCTTCAGCGTCATACAATTTTATTTTTGTATCCAATTCTTTTGCCATAGTTTGAATTTCGGCATCATATGTTTCTTGCAACTTTTTTAATTGGTTTTGTGCCGCTTTCATTTTTGGCATTGCTTCAACTAATTCTTGTGTATTGATATGAGCAATGTTTGACTGAGCGTTAACAAAACTTGTAGCTCCAGCAAACAACATAAATGCTACGAAAAATAACTTGATTTGTTTCATTGTAATAGTATTAAATATTTAGGTTTTATAATTAAATTAGTGTTGATCGTATTTAATTTCCTCCATCATCTTCTTCCTCTTCTTCGTTAGCAGGAGGATTGTTTTTATTTTTTCTAACTTCTAGAATTGAATCTTTACGACGTTGTCTTTCATCGAGTAATTTTTGTCTTCTTGCATCATACTCAGCTTTTTTAACTACTCGTACCGAATCTCTAACACGTTTACGTTCTGCTATTAATGCTTCGCGTTCGTTCTTTTTATCTTCATTAGCTTTTTCTCTTTCAGTAACTGCTTTATCTTCATCTAAAGAAAGTGCTTCTCTTTCTTCAATTTCTTTCTTATCTTTTTTGTTTGTTGCTTGTTTACGTTTAGCCGAACGTGTAATGCTTCTAATTACTAAATCGCTAATATCATTGCGTTCTGCAGCGAAAAGCATTACTATATCTGCAGATTTATCGAAAATAAAATCGTATTTTTTGTTTACTGCAATTTCTTGAACTACATTGAATACTTGATCTTGTACAGGTTGTACTAATTGTCTTCTTTGAATTGCTAAATCGCCATTTGGTCCGAATCTAGCTTGTTGATATTCCAAGACATCGTCTTGTTTTATTTGAATTTCTTCGTTACGTTCTTCAATAAGTTCTTTAGTTAATAAAACTCTTTCGTTACTAAGATCTAGTTTCATTTGATCGACTTCTTGAAGCCTTTTTTCAATATCCTTCTTCCATTGTTGAATTTTTCCATCTAATTGAATAGAAGCTTCTTGATATTCTGGAACATTTTCCAGAATATATTCCATATCAATATAGCCAATTCGCACACCTCTTTGAGCAGTTGCTATTGAAGTTATTGCTAATGCAACAATTAAAATTAAAATTTTATTTTTCATAATCGTTAGTTATTTAATGAAAAAATCATGCCAAAAATATTAAAATCTTTGACCAATTATAAAATGTGTTTCCCAACCGTTAGGTTCTAATGAGCCTGGTATTGGGTCATATCCATAGGCAAAATCAATACCTAATAACCCAAAAGCTGGCATAAATATACGAATTCCTGCTCCAGCAGAACGATTTAAAATGAAAGGATTATAATTTCTAAATCCGTCATACGATGCTCCCCCTTCAATAAAAGTTAAAACGTAAATAGATGCCAATTGTTTTAAACTAACAGGATATCTTAATTCTAATACAAATTTATTATAAACTGTATTTCCGTCAAGACTTGATAATGACTGATTTGGATAACCTCTTAACCCAATTGTTTCTCTTCCGTCTAAACTAAATGCACCTAAGCCATCTCCACCAAGAAAAAAGCGTTCGAATGGAGGAATTCCTCTTTCGTTATCATAAGCACCTAAAAAGCCAAATTCGGCATGGGTTCGTAAAACTAATTTATCTATTACACGTGTGTACCATGTACCATTAAATTTAACCTTATAAAACTCTAGCCATTTAAATCGTTCTTGGTCAATTTTTGGCTGATCTGGGTCTCCGTTTATATCTTGAAACTCAGGTTGATTTTCTAAATCACCAAAATCGGTTCCGCTAAATAAAGAAAAAGGAGGAGTTAATTTTGCAGTAATACTAAACTCTGATCCCCCCATAGGGTAAATAGGGTTTACAGTTGTATTATTTCTACTAAATCCAATTGTATAGGCAAGGTTGTTAGAGTATCCATCACCAAAGGTAAATAAACCAGTATTGTAATTTTTTAAGTTGTAATGCTGAAAGCTTATTGCTTGTGAAAGTACAAAATAATCATCTGGCCATTTTAGTTTTTTAGCAATTCCAACCGAACCTCCAGTAATTAAGAATCTTCTGTCTCTATCGGCATCTCTAGATTGGAAGTCGAAAAAGTATTGTATTGTATGTGAGAAGGAAGTACTAAATTGAATAGGTTTTTTACCACCTAGCCAAGGCTCAATAAATGAAAGGCTATAGGTTTGATAAAAAGTACTTGCTTGTGCTCTTAATGATAAGGTTTGACCGTCTCCCATTGGTAATGGTTTATATGCTTTACCATTAAAAATATTTCGTATTGAAAAGTTATTGAATGAGAGGCCAACTGTACCAACAAAACCACCACCACCATAACCACCTTGTAATTCTATTTGGCTAGAACCTTTTTCAACAAGTGAGTATTCCATGTCTAAAGTCCCGCTATTTGAATCTACATTTTTAAAATTAGGTGAAATTTGTTCAGGGTCGAAATATCCTACTTGACCAAGTTCACGAATTGTTCTAACAACATTTGCTTTGCTATATTTTTGCCCAGGTTTTGTTCTTAACTCTCGATAAATAACATGGTCATTTGTACGATCGTTTCCAACTACTGTTATATGATCAAAATAGGCAGCTTTACCTTCAATTATTCTAATTTCAAAATCGATTGTGTCGTTTTGAACATTTGTTTCAACAGGATTAATTCTTGAAAACAAATACCCATTGTTTTGATAAGTATTTGTTATATCTAATGCTTCAGGGTCTCCTTGATCTGCAATACGTTCTTCAAGTAATACACCATTATAGATTTCACCTTTATTTATACCTAAAATTGCGGCAAGCTGTTCGTCAGTAAAAACACTATTTCCAATAAAATTAATATCACCAAAATAATATTTATTTCCTTCTTCAACAGTTAGTATTAATGATATATTTTTATCATCATTTACTACAATGCTATCACTAATAATTCGAGCATCTCTAAAACCATTTTCCTTAAACTTATTGATTAAAGATACTTTGTCTTCTTCAAAGTCGGCTTCAATATATTTAGAGCGTTTGTAAACACGAAGCGCATTTTTCTTCTTCGTATTTTTCATAGCTTTCAGTAATCTTTTATCAGACATTTCAGCATTACCATTAATAATGATATTGTCTATTTTTACGCGTTCGCCACGATCGATTACAATTTTTATATCTTGTTTAGATGCTATTCCAGTAGTTGTGTCTATTACTGAAGGAGTACTAATAATTACTCTTGTATTAAAATACCCTTGTTTTCGGTACTTATCTAAGATGTAATTTTTTGTAGTTGTAAGTAAATTTTTTGTTACTTTAACACCACTTTTAAGATCATTATCTTGAATTATATCTTTAGTTTTACGTTCTTTAATACCTTCAATAGTTACGTTATTTAAACTAGGTAATTCAATAATATTTATTTCTAAATCTATTACATCACCTTCAATATTAGTAACATATATATTTATGTCACTAAATAAATTTTGATCCCAAAGATTTTTAATTACTTCGCTAAGTCGTTCTCCTGGAACGTAAACCCGATCTCCTTTTTTTAATCCTGTAAAAGTAATAACGGTTAATTCATTAAAACTTTGAAGTCCTGAAATGCTAATATTACCTATTTGATATTTAATACCATCATCTAGTTTGTTTTGCTGCGCAAAACCAGTAAATGAAAACATTAAAAATAGTATGGTTACTGTTATGGATGCTTTAAAGTTGCTCAATGAATTTAATTTAATTAAGTTGTTCACTAGTTTTCCCAAATCTTCTTTCTCTTTTTTGATAATCTAGAATTGCCTCATAGAGGTTTTCTTTCCTAAAATCTGGCCAAAGTATTTCTGTAAAATACAATTCGGCATATGCAATTTGCCAGAGCAAAAAATTACTAATGCGTTGTTCTCCGCTTGTTCTAATAAGCAAATCTACATCTGGTAAATTGAGCGTGTAAAGATGCTCATTTATAATGGTTTCATCAATATTTTCTGGCGAAATTATATTATTTTTAACTTTAATACTTATTTCTTTAATGGTTTTTATGATTTCTTCACGAGAACCATAGCTTAATGCTAAAGATAATGTTAAACCTGTGTTATTTTTTGTCTTTTCAATTACTTCAAGAAGTTCTTTTTGTGCTTTCTTCGGAAGATCATCTAGACATCCAATAGCATTTAATTTGATATTGTTATTCTGAAGCGTTTTTAATTCTTTCTTTAAAGAAGAAACTAATAAATTCATTAATGTTTTAACTTCTAGCTTTGGGCGATTCCAGTTTTCTGTAGAGAAAGCATAAAGTGTTAAATATGAAATACCTAACTCTGCAGAGGCTTCAACAATTTCAGTCACAGATTTTGTTCCGTTTTTATGTCCTAATGTTCGTAAAAAACCTTTTTGTTTTGCCCAACGTCCATTACCATCCATAATAATAGCTAAGTGCTTCGGAAGCTTATTTTTTTCTATTTGGTCTTTTAAACTCATCAATTATTAAAAATTACAATAACAAGGTTGACGCCCAAAAGTGAAGGTTAAGGTAATACCAGAAAAAACATACCAGTCATTATCATTTATATCTCCAAACTTTATTCGTTCATTATCTTCTAACCCTTTTACGGGGTTACTTCCATCAAGATCATCAGTAAATGTATACCTTGCTCCAATTTCAAAAGCAAAAATCATTTTTGTGCCAACGGTAGTTTTAAAACCTATAACCATCGGAATTGCTATTGATGCATCCGAATCAAAATCTTTTATTACGTTGTCAGTCAAATCTTTAAACAAGGCTTCGTACCAAAAATATGTTATACCAGTGTATAAATAAGGAGCCGAAGCTGGTTTGCCTTCATACATATCGAATTCCCAAAAAGTATATTCAATTCCTAAAGAAAGTTCATTAAAAGTATTTTTAAACTCTAAACCTCTTTCTTTCCTTCTATTTCCTTTTGCATCGGCATCATCGCCACTTATAGATGCATGTATTGCTGTAAAACGAAACGAATGCCTGGCGCTTCTATTCCATTTTAAAATGGCCCCAAAAAAAACATCGTTTGGCGCTATAATACTTGTTCGGCCAACATCACCAATATAATTTGTGCCTCCTAATATTCCACCAATCTCATAGGTTTGAGATTGTGCCGAAAACACTCCAATAGTAATTAAAATAAACGTTACTAAATACTTCATAATTTCTAAAAAGTTTGCAAATATAATAATAAACTTGGCTAAATCACAGACTTTGCCTTTAACTCTGTGAGTAAAACAAATTTTGAAGTATTTTATTGTTTAATTTCTCTTGTCTTCTCCCCATAAAAGTTTTTCTCGAAGTGTTTTTATAAAACTCGCGTCCTTTAGATGTAACATTTTAATTTTAAATGAAGCCTTTTTAATAGTTATTATTGTCTCGTTCGAGAGTGTTGCAATTCGTGCATCTAGCGAAAATAAATAAGAATCTTCTCTGCCCGAAACTTTTAGTTTTATCTCCGTATTATCTGGAATTACAAATGGACGCGCATTTAAATTATGTGGTGCAATGGGTGTAATTACAAAACTATCGGTACTTGGATCGATTACAGGCCCACCACAACTTAATGAATAACCAGTTGAGCCTGTAGGTGTTGATATTATTAACCCATCAGACCAATATGATGTGAGATGCTCATCGTTTAAATACGTTTCAACTCGAATCATAGAGGTTGTATTTTTTCTATTTACAGCAACTTCATTTAATGCAAAATTTAAGGTAGCTATGTCATTCGAACTAGGGTTGGTTTCTACTGTAAGTAAGCTTCTTTCCGAAATTGAATAATCGCCTTTTAATATTTTTTGAATGCTTTCTGAAATTTCATTTTTTTGAATAGTAGCTAAAAAACCTAACCTTCCTAAGTTAATTCCAACAATTGGAATGCCTAAATCCTTTACATACGTAATCGACTTTAATATAGTTCCGTCTCCACCAACACTAAAAAATAAATCGAAAGAAGTATCTAATTCATTAAAAGAATCAAAATTTGAAAAACGTGTGTTAATAGAATCATGACTTTTTATTAAAGCCAAAAACTTTTCTTCTATAACAACTTCAAGGTTTTCTTGCTGTAATTCATTTAACACAGTTTGTATGTGTATCTCTGAATCTTTGTGATAAAATTGTCCGTAAATACCAATCTTCATTATTACTATTTTATATGTTTAGGTATTTTTTTAAATATTCTGATCGCTCCTTCAGGTTTTCGATAAAAGTATCTTCATCGTGATTTGAAATAACTGTATAGCCATATCTTCTAAATGTCTGTACAATAGCGTTCATTCCCTTATGACCAACTTTTAACGTAATTTGAATGATGTCGTTTTCAATTTTAGAAATAAAAACACCCAAAATCTTAGCTTCATTCGATTCTACTATCTGACTTATTTCACTGAATGAATAATCTGTTACTCCTTTTGCTACAACTAAAATACCTCCTGCCTCATGTAAAAAAGGTGTGTTGTTAAACAAATTCATAATATCGCTTAACTCATAATACCCTAAATACGTATTGTTTTCATCTAAAACAGGCATGATATTACTGCTGTTTTGTGCAAAAGCTTCTAAAATATCGAGCCAGTTTGTTTGTTTGCGAACAAAAAACCCCTCTAAAGTATATAGTACATCATTTAGTGTTTTATTATTTTCGAAACAATGTGCATCTGTTTCAGAAATACACCCAACATAAACTCCATCCTTTATAACAGGGAGATGCGAATAGGTAAGTTGATTAAAAAACCCCTTTACATCACCAATATTAGATTTAATATCAAAAGGTTTGCTATCGTTTATTATGTAATTAGAAGTATTCAAGCGTGTTTAATTTTATGCAAATTAATCAAAATAAAATGGTAAACAGAATTGCATATTGTAATTTTGTTTTTCAATTAAATAATAACAATGACAAAATTAAGTGTAAACATAAATAAAATAGCAACGCTGCGTAATGCGCGTGGGGGTAATGTGCCTAATCTTATTGAAGTTACAAAAGATTTGCAAAAATTTGGAGCACAAGGAATTACGGTGCATCCTAGACCCGACGAGCGCCATATTCGTTACCAAGATGCATACGATTTAAAACATATTATTACCACCGAATATAATATTGAAGGCAATCCAATCCCAAATTTTGTCGATATGGTTCTTAAAATAAAACCTACTCAGGTTACTCTTGTTCCAGATTCGATCGATGTATTAACGTCTAATGCTGGTTGGGATACAATTTCGAATAATCATTTTTTAGCTGAAATAATTTTGGAATTTAAAAACAATAATATTCGTACTTCAATTTTTGTCGACCCTGTACTAGAAATGATTGAGGGTGCTGCCAAAACTGGAGCCGATCGTATCGAATTATATACTGAATCCTATGCTGAAGGTTTTAGTAAAGGTAATACTGAAGCCGTAAAACCGTTTACAAATGCTGCTTTAAAGGCGCATCAATTTGGTTTAGGAATTAATGCAGGACATGATTTATCGTTAGAAAATATCAAATACTTTAAACAACAAGTACCACATTTGTTAGAAGTTTCAATTGGGCATGCCCTTATTTCGGAAGCGCTTTATTTGGGCTTAGAAAATGTTGTAAATATGTATCTCCACAAACTTTCGTAATGATTTTACATTCAAAAATAATAGGTAGTGGGCGCCCATTTTTAATTCTTCATGGTTTCTTCGGAATGGGCGATAATTGGAAAAGTCTTGCCAATAAATTTGCTGATAATAACTATGAAGTCCATTTAATCGACCAACGAAATCACGGAAGAAGTTTTCATAGCGATGATTTTAATTATCAGGTCATGGCTGAAGATGTGTTGCAATATTGCAATGCTCATCAATTGACTAATGTTGTATTACTCGGTCATTCGATGGGAGGAAAAACAGCAATGACATTTGCTGTAAACTATCCGGCGTTTGTTTCAAAATTACTAGTTGCCGACATTGCTCCAAAACAGTACCCGCAACACCATCAATATATTTTAAAAGGCTTATCTGTAATAGAAGCTACTAATTTACAATCGAGAGGTGAAGCCGACAAGATACTTTCAGCATATATAGAAGAATCGGGAATTCGTTTGTTTTTGTTAAAAAATTTATATTGGAAAAATAAAGAAGAA
>Ga0256847_1001424_pt1 | contig 12266 bp, 7 predicted proteins | sample TeddybearmetaG_FD_189099 | JGI IMG/M metagenome (GOLD analysis project Ga0256847, IMG submission 189099) | Hydrothermal vent microbial communities from East Pacific Rise, Pacific Ocean - Teddybear | ecosystem: Environmental > Aquatic > Marine > Hydrothermal vents | place: Pacific Ocean: East... | reverse complement strand
CGAACGACGGCTTGATCAACGTTTTGCAAATTTCCAATTCGACAGAGACATTAATATTCCAGGCACTGTGCAAACTACCGAGGAACACGACTTCGTAATTGAGACATTCGTAGACGATCTCGACCCGCTCATTTTCTCTATTGAACCTTTGCCTGATGGATCAATGCTTGTAACAGAAAAAGAACGAGGATTATCTATTATTTCCAGCGATGGAATTCAATCAAAGCTTATTGAAGGCACGCCGGAGACCGGTGGCTCAATAGACCTTAAGGGTGTTCAGTACGGTACAGGCTGGTTGCTGGACGTAGCCATTCACCCGGACTATGAAATTAACGGCTGGATCTATTTACACTATACCCATCTTTGCGGGGAGCAGTGCGACGTATCTGTTTTTTCTCCGTCGATGAATCGTCTCGATCGCGGACATATTGTTAATGGTCGATGGACGGACGTACAAACCATTTGGCAGGCTCCAATAGAATTCTATGCAGGAACACCCGATACCGGAGCGGGGGGGCGCATTACCTTTGACGACTCGGGCCACGTGTATCTCTCGGTGGGGATCAAATCGGCTGACGGCTTTCAGGATACCACCCCCCAGGACCTAACGATTCCCTACGGTAAGATTCACCGTGTGAATGACGACGGCACAATACCACCCGACAATCCCTTTGTTGTCGACACAGATGCAAATCAGGAAGAACGAGAATTTGTGCGCAGAAGCATCTGGACCTACGGGCATCGAAGCCAGCAAGGTCTGGAGTGGCATCCTATACGCAAACACGTATGGAACTCAGAGATGGGACCTCGAGGTGGAGATGAAATCAATGAATTAGTCGCTGGACGAAATTATGGCTGGCCTTACTATTCGCAAGGTCTTGAATACGCAACTACGCGTGTAGAGCGACACAAAATCAACGCAAACGAGTTTGACGATTCCGAAGCTGAAAAAACACTGGTCGACATTACTCCATCACCTGCAATTTCCAGTTTTGTATTTTACTCAGGTGATGCTTTTCCCGGATGGCAAAACAACGTAATAATTGGTTCGCTTAAAGGCAGTTCGCTGTTTCGCATGGTGTTCGATGGTAAAAAGCTTGTCCACCGTGAAACCCTGATTAAGGATCTTGCGCGCATTCGCGACGTCGAGGTTGGTTTCGATGGTTTGCTGTACCTTCTGCTTGAGAATAAAGCAGGAAGTTCGATAGTCAGGCTTGTACCCCGTGACAGGAATCAAACGCATTTGACAACGATGCACTAATTTCCCGGATTGGGGGGACACCTACATTTTTTTATCACGCCCAGATGTGTTCACATAAAGGTGCTCCATACCTCTAATAAGACCTCCCGGCTGCCAGTCTATACTTTGAGATGAAAGTGTTAGGTCAGGAAATTTTTTTAACAAAGCGTTAATAGCAACTTTGGCTTCGAGTCTTGCCAGAGCAAGGCCCAAGCAAAGGTGAATGCCATAGCCGAAGGAAACATGACTAATATTGTCCCGATGAATGTCAAATTTATCAGGGTCGGGATTCATTTTTTCGTCCCGGTTAGCGCTCGCTATAACCAGCAATAATAGTTGGTTCTTCTTTACCTTAGCGCCATAAAAATCCATATCTTCCGTAGCGAACCTGGGCATCAGCTGCACCGGAGGCTCGTATCGCAGCATCTCTTCCACAGCATTTGGAGTCAGCTCCGGATTTTGTTGCAGCGTAGTCAGCTGATCTGGATGGAGTAACAAGGTGTACATGCCATTACCTATTAGCCGGGTCGTGGTTTCATGCCCAGCCAGCAGTAAAAGAACACAGGTGGAGTACATTTCCTGGGACGTCAGGCGATCCCCTTCTTCTTCTGCGGCAATTAATTGTCCAATGAGATCCTGAGTGGATGATTTGCGTTTTTGCTCAATGATGTTGGCAAAGTAATCCAGCAAATGATTGCTGGCTATATTCCCCTTCTCCATCATCTCAGCATTGTCGATCATAGTGAGACCAAGTAACTCAGCTGACCAGACTTGAAATTGCTCACGGTCACCGTCTGGCAAACCCAATAGTTCTGCAATCACTATTGCGGGCAGAGGTTTTGCCAAACTCTCCATAAGGTCAAACCCCTCTGCTTTCGGGTCGATGCTCGCGAGACAGTGGTCTACAATTACTCCTATCTTTGGTTCCAGTGACAGTATGTATTTACGAAGAAAACCGTGAGAAACCAACTTTCTAAGTCGGGTATGGTCGGGAGCATCCAAATTCAGCATTGAAGGGTCATCCAACAGTTGAATTTTCTGCCCATCAGCAGCGGCCCTCAGAACACGAACAAGAAAATCGTTGTTTCGCATATCGCTGCTTAACCGGGAATCCAAAAAGGCTGCTTGAACCTGTTCGTAACCCAACACCGTCCAACCACGATTTGCATACGAGCGTATAACAGGGGCCTTCGCTCTCATTACATTAAACCAGGTGTAGGGGTTTTGGTGATTCTCTTTTTTACCAGGATACGCCCGCCGTCCGACTGAGAGGATGTCTAAAGTATTCAGAAAACTCATTACAAGTTTTGCAGCAGCACCAAGAACGGTTTTTTTTAAAGACATTTAAAGCTACCTCTTGCCTTCCAGTTTAAGCACCGGGACTTCTAACAATTCGTTTCTATATGACAATTCACCTGATTCTAATATAGCTACACTGAGGATAGTAAAAATAAATGTAAATATCGAGAATCTTTTGGATGACATCGGACTGACGCAGAGACAGCGTAATGGTCAGACTTAAGAAGCTAATTTAAAAGGCCAATTTCCCCGGCACGATCACAAAACCAGGGCGTGAACGAACCTGGTGATTCGCACATTGCGCCTCTAAGTTCACTCAAATGAATCAGTCGTACTTCTGCTACCTCGTCCACTTGCAGCACAATTTCGGCATCAGATATGCCCCGGAAACACATTTGAAGTTCGCAATCTCGAATGCCCAACTCTGGAAGTTCCAACATTGTACGAACCTCTTCGCCCAGGGGTTCCAACTCTACTCCTTTAATACCCAACTCTTCATTGAGACCACGAACTGCTCCGTCTAGATAACTCTCTCCCGGGGTCAGATGTTCCGATACACTCAGGTCCCATGTACCAGGCCAGACATCTTTTGATGCATGACGAAGCTGAGTTATAAGTCGTCCATCCGTTCTAAACAGGAACACGTTTACAGCTCTATGCCACAGGCCAAATTGATGCACCCGGTCACGTGCAACCAAGCCCGTCGGTTGATTCCTATCATTGTACGTTTCCAAAAATTCTTTCATGAGTGTGGCAGCAGTAATTCAAACCTCTATTACATCCAGGCTGTCTCGCAATTCTTTTTTATTGATTTTTTCAAGCGTCGAGCGAGGTAGAGAATCTACGATAAATACCTTATGCACAACCTTAAAATCAGCCAGGTTTTCTTTACAGACATCTATGATGCGCAAATTCAGATCTTTCGGTGCATCAGGACGGGCAATCACAAACACAACCGGCACCTCGTCTAACATACTGTGCTTTTGCCCAACGACTGCGCACTCATCCACCCATCCTGTCGCATTGATTACGCTTTCAATTTCAGATGCTGCAACATTCTCGGCACCCACCTTAAGCATGTCCTTATCCCGATCACTAAAAAACAATTCACCATGTTCGCCGATCTGAATAAGGTCGCCTGTTTCAAACCACCCGTCATCGTCAAATGCGTCTCTGGTGGCCTCGGGGTTTTTGTAATATTCCTTAAAAAGACATACACCACGCTCCCCTCGAATAAACAGTGCGCCGCGCTGACCGGGAACCGTGGGTTTACCGTCGACATCAACAATTTTGATGTCATAACCGTAGGAAGCCCTTCCAATATTTCCACGCGGGCCGGGATGGCTGAGGTCACCAACAATGCCTTGCGTAATAGTCTCGGTCATTCCCCACCAGCCGATGGTAGTTAGCTTGAACGCCTGGTCTATTTCGGGCAGGTGAACCGCAGGCCCCCAGAATTTGTAAGCGTGCTTTTCTGGTATCTCCTGGCTCGCAAGCGCCTTAAATACAAAAGGAATCATGGAGCACCATGTGCACTGGTGTTTTAGTGAGATTGGCCAGAATCGCGAAGCGGAAAATTTTGGCTGCACCACAATTGTACCCCCGACCCACAATGTTCCAAGCATGGAGTAGGATTGAGCGTTGGTATGAAACAGGGGTAGAAAGGTCAGGGTAATATCAACCTCGCTCAGTCTCATATGTGCAGCGTTCAGTTGAGCACCCCATAAAGCATTAGCATGTGTCCACAGAACGGCTTTCGGTCGTGAGGTTGTGCCGGATGTGTATTGAATTCCAAGATCAGCCATGGCTTCCGCTGGCCGTGAAGGACACTCTGCTGTGCACTCCTGTAGTTGCTGCCAGGCCACACAGTTCAAGTCAGCTGGAATCGAATTTCGCTCACCAGCGTCGTTGTCGGTAACCACCAAAAATTCGATGTCACCGGTTGAGTCACAGATAAGCTGAGAAAAACCAGGAGAGGTAATTGCACCCACCACTTCCGCGTGCTCGGCAAAGTACGAAAGATCACGTGCTACGCTGCGGGTATTGGTAGAAACAACAATAGCCCCCAACTGTGCACAGGCAAACCAGCTAATGATAAATTCAGGGCTGTTATCCAGATGAAGCAATACTTTATCCCCAAAAGTAACCCCCTGCTGTGCCAGACCTGCAGCAAAACTAATGACTTCTGAGTGAAAAGCCACGTAAGTCCACTGCCTGGTTTGAGCGCCGAAAGGCTCCCAAATCAAAAACACTTTATCGGGTGTTCGATCAACCCATTGTTGTAACAACCATGGAATGTCTCGACCTTCCTGCATGAGTTGTTTAGGAGTCAACATCTGTATTTCCTCTTAATCTTGACCAACAAAATATGTAACACTGAAATAAGAATAACCCGGACAAGCAGATATTCATAAGCGCTCTTGTGTTTACTACATTTGACGAAAATGATAAGCGTAACTTTGGCTCCAAACATGTACTTGAGGTCATGGACACATACCAGCAACAGACCAGTCTGCCTGCGTGCACTGCCTTACCCACCAGTCACCGAGGATAGGACCTGTTGAGGAGATCTTCTGGATCGTTTGAAATCAACTTGCGAAACTGCTCGACTGTATCACCGGACTTTGACCGGACGCTGTGTACAACCTGGCTACCTTTTACAATTCCAGGATAAATAATCCCTGTTATTGGAAATAACAATTCAATTCCGATACCTGCTCATTTTGCCGAACAGTACCTTTCCAAAATGGCTGTTGTAGATCGCATATCAAATATTTGGGTAAGAGAGTTAGTTGAGTATCTCGCTAAGCCGTTCTTTGTCTGAATTGTGGCATAGGTCACACTTCTATCCCGCATTGTGCCGATAACCATCTGTGTAGAAGCAGATATGCGTGAGATCGTAGGTTATTCAAATACGTTCCTGATAGCTGCACTTAAAAAGTTTAGTCACAACACAATGTACTGGTACAAGGACGGGCCATGACAATCAAAGATAAAGCACTCTCGATAAATATTGGGAGAAACGGGATGAAAGGTCCAATATGCAGTTAGAGTTCGCTGCATTGCCAATACCGGAAGTAGTAAAATTGCACGAATATTGCTCCGCAACATTCCTACCAACTTCCTGCGCCGCTTAATCGGAAGTTAGGTTTCACAAGAAAATGAGTCTCTTCCATATCATCTTCGTTAGTACTGCAACAGAATCACTAACATCTGAACAATGTCGAAATTTGCTTGTTGTATCAAGACAACGAAATAGTGAGCTTGGGCTAACAGGCGTTCTGTTATATGCAAATGGGAGATTCATTCAAGTTTTGGAAGGGATTGAGTCAGCCATCATGGAAGTCTTCACATCGATTCGAAGAGACACCCGACACAAGAATATAGACACACTTCGGTTCGAAAAGAAAAAAGTCGAAATTTTCCAGATTGGCGTATGGGTTTTCGCAACTTTACCGACGATTTAGAGACACTACCGGCTTTTTCACGTTTTCTTGAACCCGATTTTGACACCAGTGTATTTCATGACGACTCGATTGAAGCTTATCGTATGCTCCTCGCTTTTCGAAATGCTAACAACTAGTTAAGCGACCTAGGTACGTCCGAGCGAATGAAATGAGCGGATTCAACCAATAAGATGGACTCCCTCTGCCTGAGGTTTCCGGCACATAATAGCCATTCACATTCAATCTGTTCGGCATGTTAGGCAGCAGCTTCAGCAGCAATGTTCCAGCCCGGTGACCAGTACAACAGGATGACACCGAAGCGCACGAGCGAGCACTTTGGGTATTACCCCGCTTCCGCAGACGGTTTAGTTAAGAGTAATTTCTTCTGTTTCTTAACTTCAGCTTAAGCCCGCAAGCGGATAAAGGAATCGTTCAAAATAGTCTAGTATATCAACGCGAACTTCGGCTCGTGTCAATCAGTGATGGCAACTGGCTTGAACTATTCTGAACGTATTCGTCATTTTGACATGCACCAGTTCGGTGGCCATTATCTGAATTTTGGAAGTGTCTGTTGTAACAGCCATGGAATGGCTCGACCTTCCTGCATGAGTTGTTTAGGGGGCAACGTCAGTATTTCCTTTTAATCCTGTCCAACAAAATACCTAATACTGGAAAAAGAATAACCCGGACAAGCAGACATTCATAAGCGCTCTTATGTTTACTACATTTGACGAAAATGATAGGCATAACTTTGGCTTACTTTTAGCCTTTCTTTACGTCCACACAACTGGACACTGTATCGTCCACGAAAATCTTTCACTGCACGAACGACACATTTCGCGGATATGATAGTACCACGATGAATCTGCCAAAAAGCCTGCGGGTCCAGCCGCCTAACCAGATCCATGATGGTCGTTCGAATAACATATTCTCCATCATCGGTAAAAACGGAAGTGTATTTGTGACCTGACTGGAAGAAGTTAATCGAATCCACGGGAATAAGCTGCACACTGTCGCCCTGACCGGCGCGAATCCACTGAAGGTGGTTTTCTTCTGATGGATGAATTTTTGCGAGAATGCACTTTAGCACCTCAAGATCCTGGCCAGTGTTACTGTTAATTCGCTCTTTTAGTCGCTCAACGGTTATCCGCAACCTGGCTTGAGTTACTGGTTTAAGCAAGTAGTCCACAGCAGAGGCTTCAAAAGCCTGAATAGCATAGTCGTCATAGGCAGTTACAAAAACAATAAATGTGGGAACTGAAATTTTTTCAACAAGCTGCAACCCGGACATACCTGGCATTTTTATATCAAGAAATACAACATCAGGTTTAAGGTATTCAATGCATTCAAGACCCTCCCGGCTATTTGCGGCAACCGCGAGAATATTAAGTTCTGGCCAGGCCTGTTCTAATTCGCGTACTAGTGATGCTAAAAGGTTCGGTTCATCGTCTACCAGAACAGCTTTCGGACCGTCCATGCTACTCGTGCCTATAGGGAATCGTTAGTGATACCCTAACTCCTCCCGGAGAGTTTTCATTAATGACGAATCGGGCTTTCTTTCCGAAAAAAACATGCAGACGTTCACGTACATTGCTCAGACCAATACTAGTGCGATTAGTCCTGTTTTCTGTTAGCACGCTATCCTGAGCATCGCTTGTCAGACCGACGCCCGTATCGGAAACAATGAGGCAAAAGGCGCTTTCATTTGGCATGGGTGGTTCATTTTTTGATTGTACAAACGAGCCGGATATACTGATGTGTCCACCTTCTTCTGTCGGTTCTATTCCATGGCTCACTGAGTTTTCTACCAATGGTTGAAGAAGTAATGGCGGAATTTTTGCCTGTTTCAGATTTTCGGGGACGTCTATGTTGTATCGCAGTCGATCTCCCAGGCGTATCTTTTGAATTTCCAGAAATGCGCGTACAATTTCCAGCTCATTACCCAGTGTCGTAACTGGTTCACGTGTCTGCTTTAGGGAAGATCTCAACAAGGTTGTTAGATTAACCAGAGTTTTTTTTGCTCCTTCTTTATCGCTGTCTATCAGACCAACCACATTAGATAGTGTGTTAAACAAAAAGTGCGGTTCGATTTGAGCCTGCAACATCCGTAGCTGCGATTCAGCCAGTTGTTTTTCCTGTTCCAGCTGTTTTGTTTCAGCAATGGCCAACTGAGATTGCATATCCGTCAGCCGGGCGAAAGTTGTATAGATTAGCGTGCCAATCACGCCAAAAAACACACCCAGATACAGGGTGTCCGAGGCAAATCCAAAGGAATACCCTGCTTTATTGGAAAATAACCAGTCACAAAGTGTAAGACTGATAACCAAACCTGTTGTGATTGATAGAACACCAATAATGGGTATCGGTAATACGGAGTGTAGTAGCGGATGAAACCCAAGATTACACAGATGGATAGAAAGACCAATGATCAAAGAAATTGCCAGCACATCCGGCAAGGAACTGGAAACACCGGAAAAATACAGCAACAAAGCAATCAGACAACAGAACACCGCGGTTTGTAGCAATGCACGGGTACTACCCGTACGGCCCAGGCCATACGTTCTGGCATATTTTTGTTTAAGACTCATAGCTATCTATTATGAGCGGAGGAATTTGCCATGCAATCCCATGGGTAATGCATAAGGCAATGTAACTGTAGTCATAGGCCCGTCGGCAAGGTTTGTTGCATTAAAGATATTTAGTCCGGTTTTCCGGCTCTTGTAATCCAGAAAAGTTCCAAGCACCCAACCCGCTCCCTCTTTGGCACTGTTCATTTTTGGAACAAAAATATGTTCTTCAGGTAATTGATTATTGTCGTATACAAACCGGTCTTCGTAGCCAGAATCTACATTGATCATTGATACCGCATTTTGCCATCCATGCGGTGCTGGGTCATTTTGGTCTGAACTAAGCACAAATACTTTCTCGTATTTCTGAGTGCTAACCCGGGGATCGATGCCTGGAAATTCACTTCCTCTACCTACATCGAGTATCGGTGTTTCAACAATCGTTCCACGCCTGGTATCGATTCGATATTGATAGTGTCGAGCGCCAGTAGCACTGCTTGGGGAAATACCCCGCATCACTTCTCGAAAGTCAATATTCATTACGTCAATGTTGTCGGACCGCGCGCCATCAAAGCGAATTGTGCCAGACTCATCTTCCCAGGCATTTCCAAAATGGAAAACCCACTGGGCCGGTAGCTCGTATGTATGTCGGAGTTCCAGGCTATTTTTATCGATGACGATTACGCGGGTCGCATCCTCCGGGTGCCATTTGAAAGCATCCAGAAAGGTCTCAGCTTGCTTGTTCTCAGAATACAGAGGAGCAAGCATTACAATGATATGTTTCTCGGTCACTACAAAGTCATGCGGAATGGTCATTTTTGGAACGTTTAACGGTTTTATGTTCTTCAGGTTTCCGCCGGCATCAATATGCCAAAGCAAAAGTATGTCCTGACTCGGGGCATACCCGAAGTTCCACAAAGTACCGTCTGGCTCTATTCGCGGATGCGCAGAAAACGGTAATGCTTGCGTCTCTTTAGACCAGCTGTGGATGCCTCGGGTTTCAAGTGTAACAGGGTCTATTTCATAGGGAGATCCGGCTTCCCAAAGTGCAAAAAGTTTATCATGGTGCGCCAGAACACTAATGTTAGCTGTGTTAACCGTATCCGGACTCGATGGACCTTTTGCATTTGGAGGAGATGAACCAAACCCCCGATAAAGAGCACGCTGTGCCTCTTTTTCATTCCGATATTTTTGCGTTTGAATCATGCGAGCCTGATGTGAAACACCACTTTCTGTAATATTGTAACTCTGAATCATGCCATCACCATCAAACCAGTGCTGAAAGCGATAATCGTCTATTTCATGCCGGGCAGGACCATTACGAAACAAGGTACCAGTTAAACCTTTCGGAATATCCCCCTGAATTCGCGGGCTTACACTTGAAAAATATTCCTGCTGGGTACCCATAAAGGCAGTTAACCAGGGTTTTTTGGCCAGCGCAGAGTCAAATTGTTGCTTCCATGTTGCGGCTCCTGCCGCGTAGGCTTTTTTAACCGGATCTAACATTGCTAATGCTATAACACTTGCAGACATTTTTAAAAACTCACGTCTTTTTACGATTCGTTTGACTGAGAATGGCATGCTGTTACCTCGAAGACAGATTTGGATGAAGAATTGTAGCTAGTCACTCAGGTTTATGATTAGCTGAACCCCACTGTCCGGGACTGTAAATTTTGCGTCCTTCCATTTGGCTGGACCAAAATTTCCCGTTGCATCATTTGAAAAGCCAAAGGGTTCATTAGGAATACCCAACAAGTTACTGTCGAGTTTCTGATTACTATTTGTATCGTGAAAAACCCGTATGGCGTATTCACCGGACTGCACGGAACCAACACTAACTCGAGTCTCGGGACTCTGCAGGGGTATGATCAAGGACATATAGGTGTTATTTTCTTCACCCTTAAATGCAGCTTCGCTACTGACCATTTGGAGCATTAGCTTTCCCTCAATCGATTTTATGTTGGAAAGTGTCAAATCTAAATCTGCTGCCGTAGCGGGATAAACTGCAATATTGAAACTGCAGAACACTACCAGCCACATTAGTGGTCTCTTATACTTCGTTGATTCTGCTCTCATTTCTTAGCTCTCATCTATTAACCGGGTACGGACTGAGAATAGGTTTGTTGCATCTCAAATGCGATCAGCGTGCGACGAAACTGACTATGGTGCGATGAAATTGGTTATTGGATCTGTTTGCTCCAGAACCTCCCCGGAATCAGTATTGATCCTGGGGAGGTGACGACCTGGAAGCCTTTGATCAGGGCGGCCGCTACGAAACTATTGCAACCTAAGCTTCGTTATAGTCTTTACCTCCACGCCCCGGTAGTCTTCCAAGCATATACTGCACAAACATTCCCAGGCCAACTATTGTGAGCACCAGGTTTATAACTCCACCAATGAAAGGCAGGTTTATCGCGACAATAACTATGAACAGCCCCAATAGTAAGGTGCGTAGAATACTGTCGCTCTCACTCAGTACCAGTTGCCCGATTATCGCCGCAATGACAATCTTGGCCAAATAAAGCGCCAGGAACCATGCAGCAAAAGCCATTAACGAGACCGGCAAACCTATTAGAGTGATAGCCAGCAGTACTGCTGCAATCGGTACGCCTATCAAGGTAGCAAACCCAACACCCGCAGATTTTAATGTGTCCAGGTCAGCACCAATCGACATGGAACGAATGCCCGGCACTAACCATAAAAACACCGAACCAACCAGGAGCGCTGCTACCAATCGTGCAGCCTGCCAAAGGTAGAACTTAAGTGACGCGTACCGGTTGCTTGCCTCTAACTGCTCTGGCTCGCTCAGAAACTCCACCTCACCATCCACTCGAACCGAGTCGGCCCGGTGTAGCCTGTCTTCGTTACTGGTACGAAAACGTACATTACCAGCCACATGAGCATCACCAAGCAACCTCATGCGATTAGCAAAACCTTCCAGGTCTTCACCTAAAATGCCACTAAATTCTACGGTTTCTGCAAACGCATAGAGATCCTTACCGATCTTGCCTTCAACTATGGCGGACTCGGCTGCAATGTTTGCATTTTTAACAACATGTGAATCGCTATCAATATTAATTTTTTCGCCAGCAACCCACAGATCACCACCTATCGTCGCTTCACGTAAATCGAACGATGAGGATGCTCCCAACACGAGACCACCCACCTCGCCACTTATCGTTATAGTTTCTGCAAATGTTATAATATTTCCTTCCACCGTTCCGGAAATATCGATTCGGCGACCTATCGCTATAAGATCGCCTTTGATTACTCCCTCAATCAATATGGTTTCTGCTGCAACAAGCAGAGTGTCATCCACAATCTCGGATTTTGAGATAGTTACTACGTCTTCTTCTACCCGCAATTCCAGCGCACTTACAGGTGTTGGTATTGCCATCGTTCCAGCAACCAGCAACACCAGACACATGCTGATGGTAGAACGTGCTTTGTGGTGCACCAGCAAATACCACAGGGTTGTAGTAGCGAACAAACTCAGAACAACAAGACCAAGATATGTGTTAAACATGACGGTTCCTTCTTTTAACAAAAACAATAAAGTTGCGCTCGACATTGCATAAACGTCGGGCAGGTAAATAGATGTGACCCAGGATGTGGCATTCACAAGCACTTCTCCGAACAGTGTCTTCCACAAAAACTGGGCCAGCCAGATAGCCAGGCCTGTAGCTAGGTTCGCAAGCGCAAAGCCACGCAAAC
>Ga0256847_1001423_pt1 | contig 12273 bp, 10 predicted proteins | sample TeddybearmetaG_FD_189099 | JGI IMG/M metagenome (GOLD analysis project Ga0256847, IMG submission 189099) | Hydrothermal vent microbial communities from East Pacific Rise, Pacific Ocean - Teddybear | ecosystem: Environmental > Aquatic > Marine > Hydrothermal vents | place: Pacific Ocean: East... | reverse complement strand
AAATACCATCCGAGAAAATAAAAAAACCATCTCAAAATTTGAGATGGTTTTTTTAGTATTTAAGTTATTGGAATGACCTAAAATCATCCTATAACTTATTATTTATTTTGCAATATTTACAGCTCTGGTCTCTCTAATAACAGTTACTCTAACCTGACCAGGATAGGTCATATCATTTTGTATTTTCTGAGAAATATTAAATGACAATTCAGCTGCTTTTACATCATCTACTTTTTCGCTTGCTACTATCACACGTAATTCTCTACCCGCTTGAATAGCATATGCTTTTTGCACACCGGTATAACCGAAAGCAATGTCTTCTAAGTCTTTTAATCGTTGTATATATGAATCTAATACCTGTCGTCTGGCTCCTGGACGTGCACCAGAAATAGCATCACAAACTTGAACTATGGGTGCATACAATGATTTCATTTCAATCTCATCATGATGAGCACCAATGGCATTGCAAACGTCAGGTTTTTCGCCGTATTTCTTAGCCCAATCCATACCTAACAATGCATGTGGTAATTCGCTTTCAGTATCGGGTACTTTTCCTATATCATGTAATAGTCCTGCTCTTTTAGCCACTTTCGGATTGATACCTAATTCCGCTGCCATTAAAGCACACAAATTAGCTACTTCACGTGAATGTTGCAATAAATTCTGACCATAAGAAGAGCGATACTTCATTCTACCTACTACTTTAATTAGCTCGGGGTGTAAACCGTGAATACCTAAATCAATTACCGTACGTTTACCAACTTCAATTATTTCCTGACCTATTTCTTTTTGGGTTTTAGCAACTATTTCTTCTATTCGTGCGGGGTGGATTCTTCCATCGGTTACTAATTTATGTAGTGATAATCTTGCTACTTCTCTTCGTACCGGATCAAAACATGATAATATAATAGCTTCAGGTGTGTCATCAACAATTATTTCAACTCCGGTAGCCGATTCTATGGCTCTTATATTACGCCCTTCTCTACCGATAATTCTTCCCTTAACATCATCCGATTCCAAATTAAAAACAGATACACAATTCTCTACAGTCTGTTCAACACCTATCCGTTGTATGGTACTTAAAATAATTTTCTTTGCTTCTTGTTGTGCGGTTAGTTTTGCTTCTTCAATTTTATCTTGAATAAAAGCCATGGCATCAGTCTTAGCCTCTCCTTTGAGTGATTCAACCAATTCTTTTTTAGCATCCTCCGCAGATAAACCTGAGATTACTTCAAGTTGCTCTACTTGTTTTTTATGCACTTTCTCAGACTCTTTCTTCTTCTTATCTAAAAATTCAATTCGATAATCGTAATCGGCTATTTTAGATTCTACAGTTTTATTTAATTTTGAACTTCTGTCAAGCTCTTGGGCAGCTTTAGATTCTTTTTCTCTAATTCTTTTTTCTGCTTCAGAAATCTTTTTATCACGGCTGAAAATAACTTTTTCATGTTCAGATTTTAATTCTATAAATTTTTCTTTTGCCTGTAATATTTTATCTTTTCTTAGTGCTTCCGCATTTATTTTTGCTTCTTTTAACGTTGCTAAGGCTTGTTTTTTTGCATTTTTTAAAATTAATGATGCTTTATTTTTTTCAAGTGTCTTTGCTATCACAAACCCAATAATCAATCCTATTACTGCACCAATTATTATTGGCATTATCATTCCTTCCATTGTGTTAATTTTAAGTTTAAAAACCTTTTGTTTAATCTTTTAAGTAATTCATTTAATACTAGGTTATTCAAAAAATTCCAAAAAAAAACCTACACTAGAGAGGGTTTTATAAACTCCTTGTAAGACAAGTTTAGGGCTAACAAGCTGATCAAGTATCCGAAATACAGAAATAAATTCAGTTTAAACGGCACGCTTTACTAACTTAGACTCACCCTTTTTAAATATATAATGTTGAGTTTATTAAACAATTAACTAATGTAGGCAGTATTGTTTTATTTTAAAGAACGTTTTATAAATGAGCATCTAATAATTCACTCATTTGTTGTAATTTATTTTCAATTTTTTCACCATCTTGCTCATTATAAATACTTTTAACTTCTTGTAATGATGCAAATTGCAATGCACACATAGCCAACACATCTTGCTTATCTCTCACTTCATAGTTTTCTTCAAACTTCTTGATAAGATCATTTATCTTTTTCACTGCTTTTCTAACTCCTTCTTCTTCTCCTTCACTTTTTATAGTTAGTGGATAAACTCTGTCTCCTATGGTAACCTTTATTTTAAGTTTCTCCTCCATCAACTGCTTTTATTCATCTAGTTGCGCTATGCATTTATCAATTTCACGTATTAACGTATTTATTTTAAGCTTTGTTGCATGTTTATCCTCTTTGTTGCCTACAATTGCATTTGCAATCTTTAATGAATCGTATTTATTCTCTATAGCATTTATAGATTCTTGTCGTTTTTGAACTTCTTGAACAAGTTTTTCACTTTTTTCAAGTAATTGTTGATTTTCTATTTGCAATAAATCATATTTAGAAAGTAACCTATTCAGCTTACCTTGCAGGGAATCAACTATTTCCAAAACATTACTCATCAAATACAAAGGTTCTAAACCGTATGAACAAATTTAGTATTACTATTGCACTTAAGCAACTGTTTTTATGATTAATATCAAATTTTACATATAATTATTTGATATGTAATGATTTAGTTTTTAATTTTTAAATTCAATTTCTAATCAGTATTTTAGCGACTAATTATGGGGAGATTATTTTTAGTATTCGTATTATCTTTTAGTATAAGTGCAGTAGTTGCACAAATAAAATATCCGGAAGATTATTTTATAAAGCCGTTGAAAATACCGTTGATTCTATCAGGTACTTTTGGTGAATTACGTAGTAATCATTTTCATTCGGGTCTTGATATAAAAACACAGCAACGTGTTGGTTTAAATGTACATTCATCTGCTAAAGGATATGTATCTCGTATTAAAATAGCACATTGGGGATATGGTAAAGCCATCTATATAACACACCCCAATGGCTATACAACAGTGTATGCACATTTAAAAAAGTTTGCACCAAAAATTGAAGCTTATGTAAAAAAGCATCAATACGAAAAAGAAAGCTATACCATTCATTTATTCCCTGAAGCTAATGACTTAGTCGTCGAAAAGGATGAGATTATTGCCTATAGTGGTAACTCTGGGGGGTCTGGAGGTCCACATTTACACTATGAAATTCGCGATGGTAATGCCAAACCTATTAATCCTATGTTTTTTGGAGTTGAAATACCTGACACTAGAATTCCGGAAATAAGAGCCGGTGTTGTATATTCTTTTGGGGATTCTTCGCATGTCAACCAATCAAGCAGACTGAAAGAATTAAAAATTATCAAAAAAAAGAACGGTACATTAACCACCAATCAAATTGAAGCATATGGAACTTTAGGGTTCGGCATCAATGTTATTGACAAACAAAATGGTGCACTTAATAATAACGGGATTTTTAGTTTAGAAATGACTGTCAATGGTAAAAAAGTATATGAACATAAGGTAGACACCTATGCTTTTAGCGAAACAAGGTATTTAAACTCATTAATAGATTATGGACGCTTTTATCATAAAAGACAGCGCATTCAAAAATGTTTTGTAGAGCCTGCAAATAAATTAAGCCTTTATAGAAATCTAGTAAATAAAGGATATCTTCAAGTTGAAGACAGCCTATCTTATACCGTGAAAATAACAGCTAAAGATTATAAAGGCAATAAACGTTCATTAATTATTCCTATTAAGGGTAAAAAAGATACTGTTCTAGTCACAAAAAAAATTACTGAAACTCCTAATTATTTTAAGGCAAATGAATTCAACAAAATTACAAGAGATAATATTACCGTTGCTTTTCCTAAGAAAAGTTTTTATAATGATGTATACTTCAAATTTGATTATAAAGATGGTATTGTAAGCTTACATAATCAAAGCATTCCTTTGCACAAAAATTTTACCTTGACTTTTGATGTTTCTAAGTATTCCAAGGAAAAGAGAAAACAACTTTTTATTGCTCGAAAAAATTACAAAGGCAAATTATATTATACAAATACACGTCGTAAAGAAAACAAATTATATGCCTTGAATAAAACATTAGGCAACTATACATTGGTATTGGATAGTATAAAACCAAAAATAGTTCCTATAAATTTTAAAAACAATCAATCGCTTACAAAATACAGGTATTTAAAGTTTAGAATTTCTGACAACCTATCGGGTGTGAAATTTTATAGAGGTGAAATTGATGGGGAATGGATTTTACTAGAATACGATGCCAAAAAAAGGTTATTAACTTATGATTTTAATGATAAAAAATTAATAGGAACCAAGCACACTTTAAAAGTTACTGCTATTGATAATGTTAATAATACTTATGTGTATATTGCAAGCTTTAATAGGAAAGAGTAAAATATCTCCGAAAGACCAAAGATCTAAATTATAAAAAATTAAATCTATTTACTTGAAAACAATTGTTTCTTTTATTCTTTTTTTATTCTTTTTCACCCCTTTTCTTTTTGGACAGACAGCAAGTGTTAAAGGTATTGTAAAAAATGAAAATGGTAAACCCATTGAAGGTGTAAGTATCACTTACAACAAAAAAGGAACTGCTTCAAATAGTAATGGTGAATACTTATTAGAGGTACCTTCTGGCAAATTTATAACGATTACTTTTAGTCATATTGCGTTTAAAACCTACTCCAAACGTATTCGAGTTCGAAAAGGAAGAACACTCACTTTCTCTCCAAAACTTAGTACTAAAACAGAAGAGATTGCCGAAATTGTTGTCAAAAATAATAAAGACAAGGCAAAAGGTATTGATAAAGTACCTATTGAAACTGTTAAAAATTTACCTGGAGCAAATGCAGGCATTGAAAATACCCTAAAAAATATTGGTTTAGGAGTTAGTGGCACCAATGAATTGAGTACCCAATACAATGTAAGAGGTGGCAATTATGATGAAAATTTGGTCTATGTGAATGGTATTGAAGTTTACCGTCCTTTTTTAGTGCGTTCTGGTCAACAAGAAGGCTTGAGTTTTGTAAATCCAAATCTTACACAAAATGTGAAATTTTCTGCAGGTGGTTTTCAAGCAAAATATGGTGATAAACTTTCTTCTGTACTTGATATAACCTATAAACAACCACAAGAATTTGGTATAAGCGTTGAAGCTAGTTTATTAGGTGGCAGTGTAACCTTTGAAAATTTATCAATACAAAATAAACTATCAACAATTGTAGGTGTTCGTTATAGAGATAATAGTTTATTTGTAAACAGTAAAGATGTTGAAACAAATTTTAAACCTAATTTTACTGATGTACAATCATATATATCTTACCAATTCAATGAAAAATTCAACCTTGGTTTTTTAGGGAATTTTTCATTGAATAATTATGACTATATACCCATAAGTAGAAGAACAAATTTTGGTACTGTATCTAGTACGCAGGCCTTGGTTGTAAATTATCGAGGTAAGGAAGAGGACCAATACCTTACACTATTTGGTGCGTTAAAAGGAAACTATCAAGTTAACAATGACTTGAACATAAACCTAACAGCTAGTATCTATAACACGCAAGAAGAAGAACATTTTGATATTTTTGCTTTTTATGGAATTGGAGAAGTAAATGCTGATTTTGGTAGTGACAATTTTGGTGATGTGGAATTTACACAAGCTATTGGTTCGCAATTAGACCATGCTCGTAATGACTTAGACGCATTGATTTCAAGTGTTCAGGCAAAAGCAACTTTAACAAAAGGAGATAACGTTTTTGAGTTTGGAGCAAAATTTCAATTGGATGATATAAAAGATAGAATTATTGAATGGGAAGTAATTGATTCTGCCGGGTTTTCATTGAGACCTCCTCACCTAATCCCAAGAAATGATGAACCTTATGAGCCTTTTACAGGACCTATTGTACCCTTTATAAGTACCAGAGCTACAAATTCAGTACAGATAAACAGAATTTCTGGGTTTGCACAATGGAGTAAAACATCCTATTTAAATGACCATCAATTGTGGTTTAATTTAGGTGTAAGAGCACAACAATGGAAGGTGAAAGGAGATGGGCTCACTTCAGAGAGTCATACCGTTATTAGTCCGCGTGCACAATTAGCAATTAAACCTGACTGGGAAAAAGATATGTTGTTTCGAATTTCTGGTGGTTATTATTACCAACCTCCTTTCTATAGAGAGTTACGTGATTCTTTAGGTAGTGTACATCCGGAAGTAAAAGCACAGCGTTCTATTCATTTTGTGCTAGGCAATGATTACAGTTTTGAAATGTGGGGCAGACCTTTTAAATTGGTTACAGAGGCTTATTATAAATCGCTGACAGATGTCAATCCGTTTACCATAGATAATGTGCAAATTCGATATCGGGCAAAAAATAATGCAACTGCCTTTGCAACTGGATTCGATACACGTTTAAATGGTGAGTTTGTTCCAGGAACAGAATCGTATTTTAGTTTTGGATTCTTACTCACAAAAGAAAATATAGATAATAGAGGCTATATCTCCCGACCTACTGACCAACGTATAAAATTGGCAGTTCTTTTTCAAGATTACGTACCTGACAATCCAAATCTTAAAATGTATTTGAATATGGTGTATCAAACTGGAGTTCCAGGTGGTTCACCATCTTTTGCAGATCCTTATATTTTTCAGAATAGATTGAAAGATTATTTTAGATCTGATGTTGGTATTTCTTATGTTTTGGTTGATAATAAAAAAACACCCACAAGTCAATGGCTTCAGAAATTTAAAGAACTCACTATTGGTATAGAGCTTTTCAATATGTTTGACGTGCAAAACTCAATTACCAATACCTGGGTTAGAGATATTTCTTCAAAAACCTCAGTGGCAATTCCTAATTTTCTATCTGGTAGAGTGTTGAATGTTAAGGTGAGTATGCGATTTTAATCCCCTTTGTTCTTCGGGCATTTCCCCAAAGGGAAAAATTCTTATAGTTTTCATATAAAATTATCCAAAATATTAAACCTTTTCTGCCGTTATTAGTCTAAAGAGAAACCCAAGTCTATTGATAGCCGAAACCACGCTAATAGCACAACTTAAAAATCCGCTTACACAAGAACAAGCGTTTAAAACGTTACTATCTGAGTATAAAGAACGTTTGTATTGGCATATACGTAAAATTGTCATTTCTCATGATGATGCGGATGATGTTTTACAAAATACTTTCATAAAAGTTTACCGAAATATTAATAACTTTAAAGCGGAAAGTAAATTGTATTCTTGGATGTATAGAATAGCTACCAATGAGTCTATTACTTTTATTAATAAAAGAGCCAAACGTAACAATGTTGATATCAATGAAATGCAATGTCAATTAATAGATAACCTCGAAGCTGATGTTTATTTTGATGGCAACGAAATGCAACTACAGTTACAAAAAGCAATTGCAATATTGCCTCAAAAACAACAGCTCGTTTTTAATATGAAATATTTCGATGATATGAAATACAAAGATATCTCTGAAGTACTAGATACTTCTATAGGTGCTTTAAAAGCATCCTATCATCACGCAGTAAAAAAAATTGAGAATTTTTTAACAGAAACAGATTAAACCCTTAACGATTTTTAGGGTCAAATAAGTACAATGAAAAAAGGTAAATTACAACATATCAAATCAGCAAAAAGCGGTTTTAAAATTCCTAAAGGATATTTTGATACTTTAGAAGATGCTGTATTTGCTAAACTTTCGACTGAAAAATTGCCTGAAAAGGAGGGTTTTTCTACTCCTGATTCTTATTTTGATACTGTTGAAAGCAATGTTCTAGAGAAAATACAGAAAGAAGAAAGCAATCAGACTATCTTGTCGTTGCATAAACAAACCGGGTTTGAAATACCTGAAAATTATTTAGAATCTGTTGAAGATACTATCATTGCAAAACTCGGTAATGAAAGTAAACCTGTGAAAGTTATTGACTTTAAGTCAATCATTTTAAAAAGAATTATTCCTTTTGCGGCGGCGGCGTCATTTGTATTGTTTATAGTTTTAAATTATAATAATTCTGAAGAAACTATTTTTGATAACGTAGCCTCAACCGAAATAGAACAATGGATAGAAAATGATTTAATAATATTAGATACTTATGAAATTGCAGAAGTATATAATGATACCGAATTAGAAAATACAACTATTTTTGCCGAAGATGAATTGCTAGAATATTTAAATGGCACGGATGTTGAAAGTCTACTTCTTGAAAACTAATTAAACCATGAAAAAAATAGTATTGAGCTTAATCTTTTTGTTATTTACAACTATTGCAGTTGTTGCTCAAGGTATGAACAGAGATAAAATTCAAGCCTTAAAAAGAGCTCATATAACCAATGCTTTAAACCTCTCTCCTAGTGAAGCAGAAAAATTTTGGCCAGTTTACAATGCATACAATCAGAAAATTCATAAAATAAAAATTTTAAAGACACGCACCTTAGCGCGTAGAGTACGTTTAGCCGGAGGTATAAACAATCTTTCTGAAAAAGAGGCTGACATCGTTTTACGAGAGTATATTGAAATAGATTACAATATTGCAACTGAAAAAAAGAAACTTCGTGAAAATTTAGCAGGAATAATTTCTTCGAAAAAAATGATAAAATTATTGAAGGCTGAACAGAGTTTTAATAAAGAGTTGCTGAAAAGATTACGTGAAAAAAAATTAAAAAGAAATTAAATTAATATAAGAAATTGAAATTAAATACGTTATTTAATTCAAGTTATAAATCTATAAAGAAGATGAAAAAGTTAAAATTAAATTTGTTAGTTATATTTATGGTAACTTCTTTTACTATGGTAAATAGCCAAGAAAAAGTTACAGACCAAGAAGCACTACTAGCTGGAACTACTTTAGATACTGAATTAATTAGAAGTAAAGACAGTACTAAAAAAAATACTATAAATAGTTCAGATAAAAAAGCTCAAAAAGTGAATTTTAATGGTATCAATTATTATGTTATTGATGGCCTTTGGCATACTAAATTTAAAAATAAATTCATACTAAAACAAGCTCCAAAGGGTGCTAGACTTGACTTTATTCCTAAAGGAGGAAAATTAGTAACTATGGGCGGTAAAAAATACTATAAAAAAAATGGTGTTTTTTATAAAAAAGTTAAAGGTGGCTTTTATGAAGTTGCAAGACCTTAATTAAACAAGCATTTGAAAATAATAAAAAAGAGGAAGTTTTAAAACTTCCTCTTTTTTTATGAATACATCTTTTCTCGTAATTCTTTTATCTTTTTGTTCTCAAAATATTCATCAAAGGTCATGTATCTATCAATGACTCCTTGAGGTGTTAATTCTATAATTCTATTTGCTACAGTTTGAGCAAACTCATGATCATGGGTTGAGAATAATATGGTACCCTTAAAATTCTTCAAGGAATTATTAAATGCCTGAATAGATTCTAAATCTAAATGGTTGGTAGGTTCATCAATCATTAAAACATTTGCTCTCAACATCATCATGCGAGACAGCATACAACGTACCTTTTCACCTCCTGATATTACATTACATTGTTTTAGGGCTTCTTCACCACTAAAAATCATTTTTCCTAAAAAACCTCTTATATAAACTTCCTCACGTTCTTCTTCGGTTGTTGCCCATTGACGTAACCAATCAACTAAGGATAAATCATTTTCGAAAAAACTAGAATTTTCAACTGGTAAATATGCTTGTGTTGTTGTTACTCCCCAAGCAAATTTTCCTGAATCTGGTTTTATATTGCTATTTAAAATTTCATAAAAAGCGGTAACAGCTCTGGAATCTTTCGACAATACAACTACTTTGTCTCCTTTGGATAAATTGATATGAATATCATTAAATAAAACGTCTCCTTCAACGGTTTTACCTAAACCTTCAACATTTAAAATTTGGTCTCCTGCCTGGCGTTCTTGTTCAAAAATAATCGCAGGGTAACGTCTACTTGAAGGTTTTATATCCTCAATATTGAGCTTTGCAATCATCTTTTTTCTACTTGTTGCCTGTTTTGATTTTGCAACATTGGCAGAAAATCGTCTGATAAATTCTTCTAATTCTTTTTTCTTTTCTTCAGACTTCTTGTTTTGTTGTGCACGCTGACGAGCCGCTAGCTGACTAGACTCATACCAAAAGGTATAGTTACCAGAATAGTTATTAATCTTACTAAAATCAATATCAGAAATATGCGTACAAACAGCATCTAAAAAGTGTCTGTCATGCGAAACAACAATCACTGTATTTTCGTAATTGGCTAAAAAATGCTCTAGCCATGCAATGGTTTCATAATCTAAATCATTGGTAGGTTCATCCATAATCAATACATCTGGATTACCAAATAATGCCTGAGCTAATAATATTCGGACTTTTACCTTACCATCAATATCCTTCATTAAGGTATAATGTAACTCTTCCTTAATTCCAAGATTTGATAATAATGCCGCAGCATCACTATCTGCATTCCAACCATTCATTTCTTCAAATTGAACTTGCAACTCACCTATTCTATCAGCATTTTCGTCAGAATAATCGGCATATAATTTATCAATTTCTGTCTTAATAGTATATAAATCTTTATTGCCTTTCAATACCGTCTCTAATACCGGGAATTCATCGTAAGCAAAGTGATCTTGAGTAAGCACAGACATACGCTTGCCCTTCTCTAAAGAGATAGTACCTAAAGTAGGGTCAAAATCTCCTGAAAGAATTTTTAAAAATGTCGATTTTCCTGCGCCATTGGCACCTATAATTCCATAACAATTACCTTGTGTAAATATCGTATTCACGTCGTCAAATAAAATACGTTTACCAAATTGAACTGATAAATTTGAAACTGTAAGCATTCTTATAATTTTTAAAATTCTGGCAAAACTAATGAAATGATACTAAATTTTAACTATAACGCTGACTATATTTTAACATCTAATTAACTAAATTGTTTACGCTAATAACTAGTTTTGTAAAAATAGGTAGTAAATAGTATAGAATTTGTCAATAATATTTTATCATATCAACTCAAAGAAGTATTTAGTTCTATCGCTTTTGTTTGTTTTACTTATCAATTGTAAAAGCAATCAAGAAAGCAATACAACATATTTTGGTGGACAAATAATTAATCCGAAATCAGATCAGGTTTTTTTATATAAAGGTGAACAAATAATTGATTCTGTTAAACTAAATCCAAAACATAAATTTTTAATTGAAATAGATTCCTTAACCTTAGGTTTATATAAATTCATTCATGGTAATGAATGGCAATATATTTATTTAGAACCTAAAGATAGCCTATTGATTAGAATAAATACATGGGATTTTGATGAGTCGTTAGTTTTTAGTGGTAAAGGAGCTGAACGAAACAATTTTCTAATTAATTTGTTTTTAGAAAATGAAAAGGAAGATAAATTATTTTATAATTTTTATCACTTAAATGATAGCCTTTTTGCATTAAAAATTGATTCAGTTCTTCAACGAAAAAAGACACTATACAACCAATTTAAAGAAGAAGTTGTTGAAAATTCACCCTTATTTGACAAATTAACGAATACTGCTATTTATTATACATTGTATAGAAAAAAAGAAGCATATCCTTACCGATATAAAAAAGCAACTAAATCAAAAAAATACCCTCAAATAAACCCTATTTTTTATAAGTTTAGAAAAAATGTTGACATCAACGACAAAGAGTTAATGTATTTTTATCCGTACGTTAATTATGTAAATGCATATTTTGAACATTTAGCTTATGAAAAACTAATTATAGATGATTATAAAAGTTCTTACAGAGTTAACTTTATGCAGGTTGCTATAGAAAATGCGAAAGTTGATGAAATTAAAAACAAATTTTTACATGAAGGTATGTGGTATACCTTGTTAGATGAAAAAATTTCTAAAGCAGAAAAGGACAAAGCACAGCGTTTATTCTTTGATCATTGCAGTGATGAAAAAAGTGTATCAGAAATAGCTGACTTGATTAAAACCGCTGAAAAATTACCTAAAGGAAGTAAATTACCCAGCGCTACTATTTATAGTTTCACCAATGATTCTCTGCTCTTGAGTAGTATCATTAGCGGTAATAATACCATAATTTATACATGGCCTACTAGTCCACTCCAAAAGGAACATATGGCAAAACGAGTAAACTATTTAGAAAAAAGATATCCTGATTACTTGTTCATTGGTCTTAATTCTAAAAACTCTCAATACCTCTGGAAAAAACATATTAAATCTAAAAAATTAAATGCTGATAATCAATATAGAATTGATACTGGTATTGGTTGG
>Ga0256847_1001422_pt1 | contig 12276 bp, 8 predicted proteins | sample TeddybearmetaG_FD_189099 | JGI IMG/M metagenome (GOLD analysis project Ga0256847, IMG submission 189099) | Hydrothermal vent microbial communities from East Pacific Rise, Pacific Ocean - Teddybear | ecosystem: Environmental > Aquatic > Marine > Hydrothermal vents | place: Pacific Ocean: East... | reverse complement strand
GCAATAACTGATGGTATTATCAGTACCAGCACCCAAAGTCGGGAATCTGTAGTTAAAGCACCAATGGTAAACGGAATGCTTGCCAACAAGGCGATTGCAGGAATCCATGCATTCCAGCGTTTATCCCGATTACCCAATCGTTCTCCGAGATAACCCCCCAATAACGTGCCTGAAATGCCCCCAACACCGGAAATAATACCCAGCCAGGTACCGATTTCTCCGGTGGACATTCCATGCGAGCGAATCAGAAATGCTGGAAACCAGGTAGCCCCGCCATAAGCCGCGAGAGCCAGAAAGGCAGTGCCCAGGGCGAGATGACGAAACGAATGCTGGCTCCACAGGTAGGAGACCACTTCTACAACCGATTGCGATTCCCGGGAAATTGGGGCGTTTGGCTCAGAATGCCCCCGTGCAGGTTCGCGAATGGTGAAACGCACGAGCAAAGCCAATGCCAGCCCCGGTATGCCCACACTGTAAAATGCCACTCTCCAACCATAGAGCTCATTCATCCAACCCCCAAGGAGGTAGCCGAGGAAAATTCCGACTGGCGCTCCCATGGCGTAAATCGCCATTGCTCGAGTACGGGCATCCGGTTCAAAATAATCAGATATCAGGGAATGTGCCGCTGGCGTACAACCCGCCTCCCCTACCCCAACTCCTATTCTGGCCAGGCCCAGCTGAAAAAAATTGCCCGCAGCCCCGCTTAGCGCGGTCATTCCACTCCATACGGCAATGGCCACAGAGATGAGCGGTACGCGTTTATGGTTATCTGCCCATCTCGCCAGAGGAATTCCTAGCGTCGCATAAAACAGAGCAAACCCCATACCAGACAAAAACCCCATCTGTGTATCACTTAAACCCAGATCCAGTTTTATAGCCTGAAGTAGTACACCCAAAATTTGCCGGTCAAGAAAATTGCAGGCATAGACCAACATCAACAGAACCAGCACATAACGCTTATAGGCTGAAGAATAAATCACATCTTCATCGGCAGTATTTCCCGAGAGGGGCGATTCCGGTTTCATGGTTTCTCCAAACTAACAAGCGAGCTCTGGTACAAATTTTCACGCAGTTGTGACAGCTGTAGTAGCGCTTTTTCCCACACCTGCTGTTTCCATACAGGGCTTCGTATGTAACAAAAGTCGGCGAAATCCCGTCGTGCCTGCACGGCCAGGGCGCTTGATCGGTCACCGTAATGAAAATGCCAGTTGTTACGCACCCAAGGATCGATGTACGTGCCCGGGTCTCGTGTGCCAAATTCGAAGTACATGGCGGCAACCTTTGCACCTGGGTTACATTGTTGGTGCAAGGACTCAAAAGTTTCTATCCGATGCTCGATAATATTTCCATCGCTGCTAAACCCGTAGGGTTCCCTCCCCAGCCAATCACACAGTGTCCGATAGCCCTGGGAAGTTTTTGGATAGGATGGGTTCTGTACAGATAGCTCACCGCATTCTCCAAAACCAGTGTGAATATCAACTATCATTACGTCCTCTGCAGATTGTGCATATTGACGCACAATCTGCATCCAGCGCTGTGTTGACCAGGACGCTGCCCGACCGTGGTAGGTGCCGCCATCCGCATGCGCATACTGTCCAATTCTGAGTATGGGCGTCGGGTTTTCGATATTGTGTTGTTGCATCACCTGCCTGAATTCACGGTGCAAGCTTTCCCTGGTGGTAGCAGACACATCATCTGGCACCAGGATTTTATGGAACAGTTCATATTGTTCATTGTGAAAGGCAGGATATAAATGGTGAGTAATATTGCGGGTGAGATCACTTCCGTCTTCACACTCACGCCGGCTCCAGGAGAAACCATGTGGATTAAGCGCGTGAATAAGCACGACTGCCAGACCCTCGGGCAAGCTCTGTAACCAGCCTGTAGACATCAGGCCGTTTTGAATAGCGGAACCAGCAAAGCCTTCTACACCGTGGGCACCGGAAGAAATAATCATAAGTTGTGGTGCATCCCCTGGCCCGACATGTACAACATCCACAGCCAGTTCTTCTCCATCCACACCTTTCAAATCCAATACATGTGATTGACAGTCCAATCCTAACGTTTCGGCCGCTGTTTGAAACTTTGCGCGTGCTTCCCGATAGCTTTCCGAAAATATCCGCTCCACCTGGTCTCCTTTAAAATATCCGGGCAGCTAACTTCAGAGCTACCACCGGGCTACTGTGCCGTGTGAATGTCAATATTGATTACCAGCGTTGATTCAATATGGCCTTCCAGAGCATCTCTATCAAAATACGTGGGCTTAAAACGACGCTCACTCGCCAGGCGGGACTGATCACCATAATGCAGTGAATCGGGATTATCACTCTGGCCGTGTGCATGCAGTGAAAAGGACTGTATTGGATCAGTGAATAACACCAGCCGCATCGCCTGACTGCCCCGAATTGCCCTGCGCTGTCCTGTTTCGTTCAGAGGGGTGGACGCATAGGCCCGCATGGTGCGCTCACACAGGGGAGACAATGCCGCCAGACAGTTTGGCACCTCTTCTGCTGTAATGCTCTCACCACCCACAGGCCACGAATCACTACCTCTCCCAATCCGAAATACATCGCCCAGGTTTTTTTCACTACCACTAAAATCCCGGGAAATATTATTCATTGCGCGCTCAGCACCAAGAATCAGTTCGGCTACAAAGGGCGCTGTAAGTTGAGCCTCAGGCCACGGGAACAAACTCAGGTGTTCAAAGCGCTGCTCCAAAAACAAAGGCTGAAGCGCCTCACGCCAATAGTAAAATTTAAGTGCGGTGCTTGATTCAGCACGGGCATACCCATCAAAACCCAGAAGTTCTTCAATGAAATTCTGAACCCCAACACTTTTATCACTCAATACCCCAGGGTAAGTACGCACCCCGTAACGAAGCGCCTGCAACCAGTAGTCAACGGTTATCCATTTTTCATCAAAGGCATGTTGCATACTGTCTTCAAGCGTAAACTGCGTGGCCTGCGAGAGCACCTCTATACTGCGTAACCCACGTGTAGTAATGCGTCCAGGCTGGTCATTATAGAGCTCCTTGGCATAACTGCTTGCCCTCACATTGTCACTTTCAAACATTACATCCGGAGCGACATTGTTATTTTGCAAATAGTTTTGTTGCGGGTTCATAATTTCGATCATGTCTTCAAGGGCGTAATACCCTCTCCACGCAGTCGTGCTGTGATTACCGGGAACAGCTCGTTTCCAGTTGTATCCAGAGGGTCGAATGGGTGTCTTACCCGCACGCAGATAGTAAATATTTCCACTGTCATCACCGGCAATAATGTTCTGGGGGAACATGCCAAGCGTGCTCAGCGCAGTGCGTAACTCATGTACAGATCCGGCATGATTCATGGCATGAATCTCATTGTCGAGTAATCCGGTATCGTGCATCTGGCTTACACTTACCACATACGCTTTATCACCACTACGGGCAACCACAGGAGACAGGACACCGTTGTGCATCGTGTACTGAAAAACACGTTTTTCAGCTTCCGCCCCTCGCACATTAAACACCTCCTCAACTTCCAGCATACGCTGCCACTTGCCGTCATACAGGTAACGATTGGGATCATTGGGATCAACATCTACCGAATAACAATCCCACATATCGGGGTTGCCTGTTGTCATGGCCCAACTGACATGCCTGTTATGTGCCTGCCATAACATTGGCCCAAGAGCAAACCCGGAGGATTTCAGATCACCTGCATCCAGGTGATATTCGTAATAAGCCGGATTCTGCAAACCTGTATGTGGATCGGCCAGAAGTAGTGTTGCCCCTGTTGCTGTACGCACCGGGCCCAGTACCCAACCGTTTGATGCGCCAGTGAATTTTTCCCGGTTGGTGCTTCGTATGCTTGATATCAATTCTACTTTTGGATCAGCACATTCCGCCGGTCCCAAAACAGATGCATAGGCAGACCAGAGTATGCCTCGATTTACTGCAACTAGAGACTCAACGCTTAACTTCGGTGCCCAGGCTGGCACTTTTTCAGGATGTGCATCCATATACCACTTCACACCAGCAACAAAATGCTGGTAGTTTTTCAGCAACTCAGGCTTAAGTTTTTGAACTCCCGTTCGCCCTTCTACAGCATGTCGCCATCTGCGTTGTTCGATATCTGAAGCCAGAAGTGCCTGGCCTTCCAGTTCCGCTTGCCGACCCTCAACCCAGTAAACACCACCCAACAGGTTTATCAGCTGATCTTCGGCCTGGGCATAGCCAAGACCAAAATAGCCGTATGCTTCCTGATCCGCATAAATATGCGGCACACCCCAATCATCGCGATAGATAGTTAACTGAGCTGCGCCTGAAATTCCCGGCACATTTACAGCGTTACTGGTACAGGCAGTTAAAAACGCGCTCGGAAGGACGATTAAAAGCAGTTTGGTAAGCAAATCACGGACTTTCACACACACCCACTTAACAATTTCACCATAACAGCATATTACACTTTCAATTTTATTGAACAAGCGTTCTGTGATATTGTCTCATGGTTCAAATCAAAGTAACGAAAAGCAAGTGACAACAATTTCACATCAAGGTGTCTGGAAATCCCGTGGATATGGCTGGTTGTTGGAATTACAACAAAGTCGGTATTCACTCTACGATATTACCGACCATTCATGTGTAGAGTTCGAATCTGGCAGCGCAAAACAGTTTGAACAGGGTTTCGAAATCGTCTCCTATAATGATGATGTGATTGTGCTACAGGTCCATGCCGACATCACACGCTACGGTTTTGACCGGATAGAATCGTTACCAGCTGATGTTTTGAAGCTCAACCACCCCCGAAACAGCGATCCAGAGCTCAATTTTGAAGTTCTATGGCATACCTTCAATCAGGATTATGCGTTTTTTGATCGACACCAGGTGGACTGGCAAAAGACCTACGACAAATACCGCCATCAGATTGACCAACGCACCAGCGATGAACAATTGATGGATATATTCAAGCTTATGCTGGCACCGCTTAAAGACAACCATGTTCACCTCTACGGCATGGGACTAAGCTTTACTGCGGATAAGAACGCTCACGCAAAAGCCGTATTTAAATCTGCGTTCAATCTTGAGACTGCCGCGCTAGGCAACTCAAGAACTGTTGCGGCATATCATTCCTTTGTATTTGAAAAATTGTTAGGCGGCGAGGGAAAAGTTGCCGGTAACCAGCTGTTTACATGGGGCTTTGTCCGCCCTGGCATTGCATACCTGAATGTCATGCGCCTGTTTGGCATTGCAAACACTCCACAGGCAAAAATGGCGACAGGATTACCTGAACCCCGTCATGAATTCGCAGCTTTTCTGGCGGATGACCTTGCAGCGGTTGCGTTAATTCTGGACCAGATTATGGAAGATGTAGCAGACGCCAATGCATTGATACTTGATATTCGCGTCAATGGTGGTGGTTTTGATAAAATAGGCATGAAAATCGCCAATCGATTTGCAGACCGTAAACGACTGGCCTTTACCAAACATGTATTTCGAGGCGGACCGGCCGACCCTATTCGCAAACTAAATGTTACGCCGGAAGGCCAACGACAATTCACCAAACCAGTATATATGCTGGCATCACAGCGCACAGCAAGTGCAGGGGAGATTCTTGCTATGTGTATGAGCACACTACCGCATGTCACATTTGTTGGTGAACCAACACTGGGGATTTTTTCAGATGATTTGGCGAAACACCTACCAAACGGATGGAAGGTGAGTATTTCGAATGAATTTTATGCGATGCCGGATGGCTCTATCCATGAGAGTGATGGGCTACCGCCTCAGGTAGCTTCGCCTAAGAAACAAACAAGTGATCTAGCCGCAGAACTGCAAGAAGAACTACAATTCACAATCGCACTCATCAACAGCACAAACCGAGATGCCAGAAGCAACTGACCAGTTCGATGCATTCATGCAGCAGGCCTTCATTGATCTGATGATGGAGGTACCTGAGTTTCCCACCCACATGGGGATTCTGGAAGTAAATGGAATTCGCTGCCCGCAAGACAGGTTCAGCGGTGTAGGAACCAGCAGTAATACGGCTCGACTATCCCTGTTATCAAAACTTACTAATGAGCTGCATGCACTGGATACTTCGCAACTGGATAATTCCCGAAGAATTTCCAGGGACGTATTTTCCTTTTTTCTTTCTTATGCCCAAGAAAGGGATTGGATCGGAACAGAAGGATCATCCTTTCTTTCCCACAAATACATCTTCTGCCCCTCCGTAGGTCTGCAATCAGAAATGCCTCTGTTTCTTCGCGATTTACATCCATCGCGCACAGGCCAGGACATGGAAGACTACGTGAGCCGGGTACGACAAATCCCGGAACTGATCGATTCCGCGGGCGATTTTCTCGATACACAATCAAAGCTGGGCATCCAGCTGCCAGAGTTCGTTATGACGGAGCTTCTCGCGGAGATGGACACTTTTCTCACGCCAGACATAAAGCACAACATAATATACACAACCTTTGAAGGTCATTGTTCATCGGTAGAAGACCTATCAGACAGAAACCAGGAATCATTAGTCAGGGAAATTGGCCAGTTGTTAACAAAGAAACTGTATCCAGCCTATCAACGCGCCAGCACCAGGATAAAAAAACAAAGCGCTAACGACGATGCAGGTGTGTGGAAGCTTCCCGATGGTGAAGCGTACTACCAATTTCTTTTGAGATGTGCGACGACTACCGAACTTGGTGCCGCAGAGATTCACGAATTGGGGCTTGCGGAAACCGCAAGCGTCCAGAAAAAAATACAGCAGGCGTTCAAACAACTTGATTACCCTGAGATGCCAATTGGTCTGGCTTACAAACGACTTGTCAGCGAGTTACACGCCCCACTGAACGATGATGCCAGCACGCGCCAACAACTTGTAAACCAAGCGCAGGGCATACTGACAGAAGCCAAGGCCATGCTTCCTAGCTGGTTCAGCAAATTACCCGGAGCAGAGGCCGTGATTGAAACTATTCCGGAATTTGCCGAACAATCACGTAACCAGATTTACAATCCACCCTTACTGGATGGCTCTCGAGCCGGAAAACTGGAACTCAATCTATTGCACCTGATAATGGCAGATACACCCAACCTGCGCACACTTATTCACCACGAGGTGTGGCCCGGTCATCACTTGCAAATGAGTCTGGCGCTGGAAAACACATCTCTGCCCCTGTTTAATCGCATAATCACCTTTGATGCATACATCGAGGGCTGGGCGAAATACGCGGAAACGCTTCCCATGGATTACGGTAAATCTGTATCCATACATCAGTCACTGCTAACCCTTAGAGCAGAGCTAATTTCTTCGGTAAACCTGGCCCTGGATACGGGTATACACCACAAACGCTGGACTGAAGCCTATGCAATTGACTGGTTTAAGACACAAACAGGAATGCCTGAAGACTTCGCGCGGTATATCGTGCACCGCTCGTGTACAGTGCCTGCACAAATGTGTGCCTACAAACTGGGTTTAATGAAAATGCGCGACTTAAAGACCACTATGCAGGCGAAAGAGGGTAATAATTTTGAGCTTGCGAGGTTTCACAACATGATACTAAAAAATGGTGCATTGCCTTTATCAGTACTTGAAAGGGAGTTTTCACGTGCGCTCAACTAAACCATCGCCATTTGAGAAAATGCTGGTATGGGACAATCACGTTTGCCTGCCCCATGACCCCCATGAAAAATGGATGCATGAACTACTTCGACACAAAAATGCGGGCGTAAATATGTTACTGCTAAGCGTTGCCGGGTCGGACATTGAGACCCTGGAAACACTGTTTCGCATGACAGCATTCTATCGCGACTGGATAACAAACCATCCTGATGATTTTTGCCTGGTCCTCACCGCCCAGGATGTTCGCAATGCCAAAATAAACAACAAGCTGGGAATTGCATTTGACGTAGAAGCGCCAAAAGCCATGGGCGAGCAACTTAGCTTGCTTGGTATGTATCACGATCTGGGCATTCGATGGATGGTAATGGCTTACAACGCCAACAATCAGATTGCGGGTGGCTGCCATGGCGAGGACCCAGGTCTTAGCTCCTTCGGATACAGGTTAATCGAAGAAATGGATCGTGTCGGCATTGTCAAATGTTGCACCCATACCGGATACAGATCCGCTATGGATGTGCTCAAACACAGCAACAAACCTGTGATATTTTCACATTCCAATCCCAGGGCACTCTGGGACCACCCTCGAAACATCCCCAATGAGCTGATCGACGCTTGCGCAGAAACGGGTGGAGTAGTGTGCATAAATGGAGTGGGTATTTTTCTGGGCGACAATGACATTAGTTGCGAAACCATGTCCCGACATATCGACTATGTGGTACAACGTATTGGCATAAATCACGTCGGCATAGGTACAGACTACACCTACGATACAGCAGATCTGGACGGAGAACTGGAAAGTGCCAGACACATCTGGCCGAAAAACCTGGGGTACGAGCCGGGCATTAAGTTTTTCCCGCCGGAAGATCTCCCAAAGCTGGGTAATGAGCTTCTCAGGCTCGGATATTCCGAGCAGGACATGGGCAAAATATTCGGTGAAAACTTACTACGTGTCGCGGAACAAGTCTGGTAAGACCTAAAGACTCTGTACTGAGTCCAGCGCCTGACCCAGATCGGCTATTAAATCTTCCGTATCTTCTATACCCACAGAATAGCGTACCAGTCCTTCAGGAATACCCATGCGTTCCCGCTCCTGCGGCGTACACTCAACGTGGCTGGTGGTAACCGGCGGCCCTACTATCGTTTCAACTGCACCCAGGTTGGCGGCCATATGTGCAAGCTTTAGCCTCGGCAGAAAATTACTCATAGCTTCAAAACCGCCTTTCATCAGGAAACTGAGCATGCCGCCGTACCCGCTCATTTGTGCTTTTGCGATTTTATGACCGGGGTGATCTGGCAGGCCGGGGTAAAACACCTGATGAATCTCTTCACGTCTGCTTAAAAACTCGGCAATTTCCATTGCACTACTGTTTTGCTGACGAACTCGCAAGGCCAGGGTTTTCATCCCACGCAGCAGTTTGTAGGCATCTCCAGGTGCCAGTGCAGCGCCATTAATCTCCCGATACTGGTAGATTGTTTCAACCAATTTTTGCGAACCACACACAATGCCTCCCAACGCATCTGCATGCCCCCCGAGGTACTTCGAGGCGCTGTGTATCACCAGATCAGCACCCAGCTGCAGTGGTAGCTGGTTGATAGGCGTGGCAAAGGTATTATCGACAACAACGATGGCGCCATGCTTGTGACCAAAATCTGCAAGACGGGCCAGATCCACTATTTTTATGGTCGGGTTCGTTGGTGTTTCCAGATACAGAATTTTACTGCCTTTGGCTATTTCAGCTTCAATTTCATCGTAATCTTTTGTTGAGCAAAGTTTCGTATCTATTTGAAAGTTAGGAAGAAAGCCGGTGAACAATCTGTTTGTCCCACCATAGCTGTCCTTAATTGACACCACCTTGTCCCCCGGGCGAAGCAGCGCGAACAAGGTATTACTAATCGCTGCCATGCCGGATGAAAAACTGGTGGCGGCTTCTGCCCCTTCCAGAATTCGGAGTTTTTCCTCAAACACAGCAACCGTAGGATTAGTGTTGCGGCTATAAATATGACCAGGTTTTTGCCCTAGAGCGACTGCGCGCCACTCCTCCAGGTTTTTATACCCAAAGGCCACACTATCAACAACCGGGACCTGGCTTGCCCCTTTCCAAAACGATTTATCTGCTTCACCGCCCCAAACTGCTTTAGTTGCCTTGCCTAAATTTTCCATACTCAAAAACCCGTATTTCATCTGAACACATCGTAAGTTAGTTTTACTATTGATTCAATTCATTTGAGAATCCGCTACATAGCACCACCAATTTCGAGTAGAATATGTGGCTATCAGACTCAGGATACGGAAATTTTTATGGCACGAAATACAGCCTGGCAAAAAGCACAACAGGCACAATCTGAAATGAAACGCTTGGCCGTACTCCAGGAAGCAGCTAACCTGTTTAACCAGAAAGGTTATCACGCTACTTCCCTGGCCGATGTCGCAAAATGCCTGAATATCACCAAAACGGCACTCTACTATTACGTCAAGAGTAAAAACGATCTCTTGTATCAATGTTATCTGACCTCCCTGGAAGAAATTGATACTGCCAGGGCGGATGCTAACCAAAAAGGCCATACGGGCCTGGACAAGATTTGTCAGTACGTTGCCAGTAACTCTTTTACCAGCCATGAACCAGCTGCTCTGTTAAACGAAATTGATGCTATCGAGGACAAGAAAAAACGCCTTGAACTGCATAAGCGCCTGGACAGGGCAAATACTTGCATTACCGAGTGGGTCAGGGAAGGCATCGAAGACGGAAGTATCGAGGATTGCGACCCGGAACTGGTTGCCCGTTATATTATGGGTGCGTTTAACTGGATCTCACGCTGGATTGCAAGCTCAAAACTAAGTATGGCGGAGATTACCGACAACTTTATTCAGCTTACTCGCAAAACACTCGCCCCTTCCTAAAGTTCTGATAGTTGTTATCTGGCATTGACCAGGCGCACACCTAAACATATGGAATAATTAATTGAACCGTGGTTCAATTTAAAAATGAACATTACTTCCAGCCCTAGTTCAATACAACTGGTTGCTTATGCGCTGCCTGGGCTTGGATTTGCCCTGGTTACTGTACCGGTGTATGCAATCCTCCCCACGCTCTACGTACAAAATGCTCAAATATCACTCAGCGCAATTGGTGTAGTACTGCTACTGCGATCCATATATGACGCAATTTCGGACCAGATTATCGGGTTTTTGTCCGACCGAACCCGAACTAGGCTGGGAGCAAGGCTACCCTGGATAATCGCCGGTACAGTGGTAACGCTGATAAGCATGGTATTTTTATTTCGCATTCCCGAGGACTCGGGCGTAGCGTATTTTGCTTTCTGGACAGTGGTCTTTTTTACCGGCACCACTATGTTCTCAATTCCGCACTATGCCTGGGGTCATGAATTGAGTCTTCACTATACAGACCGTAACCGAGTGTTTGGATTCAAGGGCTTTTTTGATAACTCTGGAAGTATGTTATTTTCCCTGATCCCCTTGGCGCTTGTGGCCATGGGACTGTTGGACAATGCGGAATACGCGATTGACACCTTATGGATGTTGGGGACAATTGTAGCCATACTCCTGCCCTTGCAAATATTTATTGCCGCTAAATATGCACCTCGTGGCGCCATAACTAATAAACAAAGAACCAGCGCTCGCGGCGTGTGGCTATCTGTAAAAAACAACAAGCCGTTCCAGAGATTCATACTGGCATACGTAATTGCGGGCACCGGTTATGGTTTTTTTGTTGCCCTGCTCTACCCTTTTATTTCCACCTATCTACTTATTCCAGATGCTTTTGCATCGATTCTTCTGGTAACAACTATTGCCGGCTTGTGCAGCATACCAATCTGGATTCGTCTAACTGCAATATTGGGGAAACACCGGGCGTGGGCCTGGGGTTGGTTACTTAACTCCCTGGTACTGATACCATTTTTCTGGATCGAACCTGGGCCCACGGCAGTACTGCCAAGTTATATCCTGATGGCATTGTATGCAATAACCAATGGCGTAAGTGCCATTGCGCCCTTTTCAATTCTGGGCGATGTGATTGACTATGACATTTTAAAAACCCGCATCGACCGAGGTGGAAACTACTACGCCTTTATGATGTTTGCGGTTAAAGCACTCGGCTCTACTGGTGGCCTGGCACTAATCGTTTTAGGGTCGGTGTTTGGTTACGATTTAAGTGAGAGCCATGAGAACACCGATTTCGCAAACATGGGAATACTGGTTATGTTCGCCATCGCACCCGGAATTTTTCAACTGGCCACACTCCCTCTTATCTGGAATTTCCCCATTGATGCACGCCGCCACGCAATAATCCGCAGGCGACTGGACTTAAGGGAACACAGAGAAAATCCTGTATGAGTGGCCACGAGCAAAGCCGGTCGGGCGTACAGTGCGAACATTCTAAAAAAATAGATGCCTTGTTCAGCGCGTATGACCGGACAGGCTCACCCGGACTCAATCTCGCGGTAATCTCCCACGGTAAGATTATTCACCAACGGGGATATGGTGTCGCAGACCTGGAGCATGACACGCCCTTTAACAGCGCCACCCAGCTCCGGTTGGGTTCAACCACTAAACATATGTGTGCAAGCTGTATTTTTCTACTTGAAAACAGAAACCTGTTGTCTCTGGAAGATGATATTCACAAGTTTGTTCCCGAGTTACCAGATTTTTCAAGCCGCA
>Ga0256847_1001421_pt1 | contig 12278 bp, 7 predicted proteins | sample TeddybearmetaG_FD_189099 | JGI IMG/M metagenome (GOLD analysis project Ga0256847, IMG submission 189099) | Hydrothermal vent microbial communities from East Pacific Rise, Pacific Ocean - Teddybear | ecosystem: Environmental > Aquatic > Marine > Hydrothermal vents | place: Pacific Ocean: East... | reverse complement strand
TTTAAACTCAATCATTAACGGAAGCATTGAAAATGTCCGACTTGCAACAACAAGCACTTGACGAAATTGCTAAATCGACTGATTTACGCGCTTTAGACGAAATCAGAGTCAAATATCTAGGTAAAAATGGGTTATTTACTGAGCAGTTAAAACAACTTGGCAAGCTTCCAAAAGAAGAACGTCCGCAAGCAGGGCAACAAATCAATAAAGCAAAGAAAACATTACAAAAAGCCATTGAGGGTAAAAAACAAACTCTTGAACAAGCGCTTTTAGCCGAGCGTTTAAATTCTGAAAAAATTGATATTACCTTACCAGGGCGGAAAGCGGTCCCAAAAGGCGGGTTACATCCTGTTACTAAAACCATGCATCGCATTGAGACTTTATTTGCCAATGCAGGGTTTCAAACCGCCGAAGGTCCCGAAATTGAAGATGATTATCATAATTTTGAGGCGCTTAATATTCCCGCCCATCATCCTGCGCGGGCAATGCATGATACGTTTTATTTTGATGCCCATCGTTTATTAAGAACCCATACTTCGCCTGTTCAAATTCGGGTGATGGAAAAAAATGAACCGCCCTTAAAAATTATTGCACCTGGGCGGGTTTATCGATGTGATTCGGATATTACTCATACGCCTATGTTTCATCAAGTTGAAGGCTTTTTAGTGGGCGAAAAATGTAGTTTTGCGGATTTAAAAGGCATTTTACATGAATTTTTACGGGGCTTTTTTGAACAAGAAGATTTAAAATTGCGTTTCCGTCCGTCTTATTTTCCTTTTACCGAGCCTTCTGCCGAAGTCGATGTTGAATGTGTGATGTGTAATGGTCAGGGATGTCGGGTTTGTAGTCATACGGGATGGTTGGAAGTTTTAGGTTGTGGCATGATTCATCCCGCTGTTTTACAACATGTTAATATTGATCATGAAAAATATATTGGTTATGCCTTTGGAATGGGAGTGGAACGATTAGCCATGTTACGTTATGGAGTCAATGATTTACGGCTATTTTTTGAAAATGATTTAAAATTCTTGCGCCAGTTCGCTTAAAATTTAATATAAAGAGGAAAAAAAGATGTTAATTAGTGAATCTTGGTTACGCGAATGGGTCAGCCCTAAAATTAATACACAAGCTTTAGCCGATCAATTAACCATGGCGGGATTAGAAGTTGATGGAATTGAACCTGCAACCATTGAATTTAGTGGTGTTGTGGTGGGACAAATTATTTCTGTTGATCCGCATCCTGATGCTGATAAATTACAAATTTGTCGAGTTAATATCGGAGCAAATGAAGCATTACAAATTGTTTGTGGCGCTAAAAATGTTCAACAAGGGATGTTGGTTCCTGTGGCAACCGTAGGGGCTTTATTACCGAATAATTTTAAAATAAAAAAATCAAAATTACGGGGGCAATTATCATTAGGAATGATTTGTTCGGCTAGTGAAATTGGTTTAGCGGACAGTTCAGATGGCATTATGCCTTTACCTGCGGATGCGCCTGTTGGAAAAGATATTCGAGATTATTTATGTTTAGATGATCAATGTATTGAATTAGATTTAACCCCTGATCGGGGCGATTGTTTAAGTATTGCGGGCGTTGCGCGAGAAGTGGGTGTATTAAATAATTTAGCCGTTAAATCATTAAAAATTAAACCCGTCAGTGCCAATATTGAAGATAAAATGACGGTTGAAGTTATAAATCCAGAAGCTTGTCCACGTTATTCGTGTCGTATTATTAAAGGGGTTAATAATCAAATTAAAACACCTTGTTGGATGCGGGAAAAATTACGCCGTAGTGGGTTGCGTTCATTGGGTATTATTGTTGATATTACCAATTATGTTTTAATTGAATTAGGACAACCGTTACATGCTTTTGATTTAAATAAAATTACCGCGCCAATTCAAGTTCGGATGGCGGAAAAAGGCGAAAAACTGGCATTACTAAATGATGATGAAATTACCTGTAATAATGATACTTTAGTGATTGCAGATAAAAATAATGCCTTAGCTTTGGCGGGAATTATGGGCGGCAGTGCTTCGGCTGTGAGTAATGAAACCACGGATATTTTATTAGAAAGTGCTTACTTTAATCCGTTGTCTATTACAGGAAAAGCCCGTTTTTATAGTTTACATACGGATTCATCACATCGTTTTGAACGCGGTGTTTCTCCAAATTTACAACTCAAAGCGATTGAAAGAGCCAGTGCTTTAATTTTAGAAATTTGCGGTGGCAGGGCGGGAGAAATTACCGAAGTTGCAAGTCAACAACATTTGCCCAAAACAAACCGCATTGAATTACGACGTTTCCAAATTGAACGAGTGTTAGGCGTTTATATTGCGGATGATCGGGTAGAAGAAATTTTAGAACGTTTAAATATGACCTTAGAACCGAATGGCGAAGGTTGGTTGGTTAAAGTTCCTTTATTCCGTTTTGATATTACCATTGAAGTTGATTTAATTGAGGAATTAGGACGGATTTATGGGTATGAAAAAATCCCCACGGCTTTGCCTGTTTCTGTTGATAATATGTATATTCCACCAGAAGCCAGTTTTAATGTCTATCGTGCCAAGTGTTTATTGGCTGATTTAGGTTATCAAGAAGCCATTACCTATACTTTTATTAGTCCTGCTTTAAATAAATTATTTTCGATGGAAAAATCGGCAATTCCATTAGCAAATCCCATTAGCAGTGAAATGTCAATTATGCGGACTAATTTAATTGCGGGTTTAGTCCAAGCCATGTTGCATAATAAAGCCCGTCAACAAGAACGTATTTGGTTATTTGAAACAGGGTTAAGTTTTATTCCCAAAGGAGATGAATTAATTCAAGAAAATAAATTGGCGGGATTGATTACAGGAACAAATAATGAACAACAATGGTCTTTAGAACAACAAAAAGTAGATTTTTATGATTTAAAAGGACATTTAGAAGCTTTGTTTCAATTAACAGGCTGTGCCGAAGATTTTTCTTTTCAAGAAAAGACCTTTGATATTCTTCATCCTGGTCAAAGTGCGGCTATTTTAATGGCGGGTAAAGAAATTGGTTTTATGGGTTTAATTCATCCAGAAATAGAGAAAAAACAACAACTTCCAGCGAATACCTTTGTTTTTGAGTTAACAATAAACCCATTAAATAACGGTAAAATAGCCCATTTTGAAAGTTTGTCTAAATACCCTGAAATTCGTCGAGATTTAGCATTAACAGCAAATATTAGTACGAGTTATAACGATATATATCAATGTATTAAAGCCCATTCGCCCAAAATTTTACAAGACATATCGTTATTTGACGTCTATACTGGAGAACACGTTGGTAACAACCAAAAAAGTCTGGCATTAAGTTTAATTTTGCAAGACAAAGAAAATACCTTAACAGATGAACAGGTTGAAAAGGTAAGCCAACAAATCCTAGGACATTTATCTGAAGAACTATCCGTACATTTAAGAGATTAAGCAATATGACATTAACAAAAGCCAATTTAGCCGACCAATTATTTGAGGAAGTTGGACTTAATAAACGTGAAGCCAAAGAAATGGTGGAAGTTTTTTTTGAGGAAATACGAGTTGCTTTAGAAAATAATGATCAAGTTAAATTATCTAGTTTTGGCAACTTTGATTTACGCAATAAAAAACAACGCCCTGGTCGAAATCCAAAAACAGGCGAAGAAATCCCCATTTCTGCCCGTCGAGTGGTCACTTTTCGACCCGGGCAGAAATTAAAAGCGAGAGTAGCAAGTTATGCTGGATCCGAATAGTGCCGCCATTGAGCTGCCCCCTATCCCCGGAAAACATTATTTTAATATTGGTGAAGTCAGCGAGCTTTGCCTTGTTAAACCCCATGTTTTACGTTATTGGGAACAGGAATTTCCTCAATTAAAACCAGTTAAAAGACGCGGTAATCGTCGTTATTACCAACGTCATGATGTATTAATTGTACGAAAAATTCGCGAATTATTATATGAACAAGGTTTTACCATTGGCGGTGCAAGGCAGCAATTAGTTAATGACAATGAACCTAAAAGTAAAAAAATAAATAAAAAGGAAATTCAAGCTTTGCGTTCAGAATTAGAAGAAATCTTAGTTCTATTAAGTTAATCTTTTTTGTAAAAACACGGAAGTTCACTCCCTCTCCCAGCTTTAAACGTTTCTTTTGATTTATATCAAGTAAACCCCGTATTATTTCTTTTATCCTATCTTTTTAACCGTTGTCTGGTTAATCTCTGTACATTTTTTAATCATTAAAATCTCAGGAGAAAGATAATGCCTTCGCAAAAAGCCAAAGCTTGGTCTGTTGTTGCTATGAGTACACTGTCCTTTACCGCTTGTTTTATGGTATGGATGATGTTTGCTGTTATTGGAATTCCCATTAAAGAAAAATTGGGATTAAGTCAAACTGAGTTTGGTTTTTTAGTTGCAATGCCTGTTTTAACGGGTTCATTATTTCGATTACCCATTGGTATTTTGACCGATATGTATGGGGGACGGATTGTCTTTTTTAGTTTAATGATGTTTACCGTGGTGCCTATTTGGATGATTTCCTATGGTACGGCTTATTGGCATTATTTAGTGATTGGTTTATTTGTGGGTCTTGCAGGTGCTTCTTTTACGGTGGGTATCGCTTATTGTGCAAAATGGTTTCCCCGCCATCAACAAGGAACGGCGATGGGTATTTTTGGAGCGGGTAATGCAGGCGCTGCCTTAACTAAGCTGATTGCACCGAGTATTGTTGTTGCTTATGGTTGGCAAATGGTCCCTAAAGTTTATGCCGTTATGATTACCATTATTGCAATCTTATTTTGGTTCTTTACTTATACCGATCCAGATCATAAAAGCAATCGTAAATTTAGTTTATCTGAAGAATTAAAAGCCTTAAAAGATCCCCAAGTTTGGAAACTTTGTCAATATTACTCTATTGTGTTTGGGGGTTATGTGGCTTTGGCGTTATGGATGACTGAATATTATATTGAAGAATATGGTTTTACCATTCAAACCGCCGCGATGTTTGCGGCGGCTTTCTCTTTACCTGGGGGCGTTTTACGGGCAATGGGGGGCGTTTTTTCAGATAAATTTGGGGCTCATACCGTTACTTGGTGGGTTTTCTGGATTGCTTTAGTTTGTTTGTTTTTCCTTTCTTACCCTCAAACAGATATGGTTATTAAAACCGTTGATGGCACAATGAATGTTCATATTGGTTTAAATTCAACGGTTTTCACCTTTTTTATGTTTACCATTGGCGTTGCTTTTGCTGTAGGAAAAGCTTCTGTTTTTAAATATATTTCAGATGATTATACTCATAATATCGGGGTTATTTCGGGAATTGTGGGTTTAGCAGGCGGCATGGGCGGATTCTTTTTACCTATTATGTTTGGTGTTTTAGTTGATTTAACGGGTGTTCGTTCGAGTATCTTTATGTTGATGTTTGGCATTATTTGGGTTTCTCTTGTTTGGATGTATTGGACAGAAGTCCGTCCGATGAAACAAGTGGAGCATAATGCCTATTTAAAAGACCGAGCCATCCGTATTGCAGCAGAAGAAAAATAGTTTACTTCTTGCATGCTTGCTGATTTAGGTCAATGAGATTTATAAGGAAGCATGCCAAGATTAATTTTGAAATAACAACTTTAATTAAATGAGGCAGTTAAAATGGCAAAAGATTTAAGTGGTTGGAATCCTGATGATAAAGCTCAATGGGAGAGCACAGGAAAATCAATAGCAAATCGCAATTTATGGATTTCTATTCCAAGTTTACTTTGTGGTTTCGCAACTTGGTTAATGTGGGGCACCATTACAATACAGATGCTCAATACAGGTTATGGCGGGTTTGATAAATCGCAATTATTAACCTTAGCTGCAACGGCGGGATTAGCGGGGGCAACATTACGGATTCCATCGACCTTTTTTATTCGTTTAGCGGGGGGACGTAATACCATATTTTTAACAACCCTCTTGTTAATTTTACCAGCCGTTGGAGTCGGGATCGCTTTATCAAGTCCTGATACGCCTTTTTGGCACTTTCAAATTCTGGCTTTATTATCTGGTTTTGGGGGTGGTAACTTTGCTTCTTCAATGTCTAATATTAGCTTCTTTTTTCCGAAAAAAGTCCAAGGTTATTCTTTGGGTATGAACGCGGGTTTAGGAAATTTTGGTGTTACCACCATGCAAATTTTGATTCCTTTGGTTATGACCTTAGCCGTTGTAGGTTTAGGGGATGCTCAAATTTTAAAAATTACTTCAGGAACGATTATTGGTGAAATTCCTGTTGGTACGGCAACACACCTTCAAAACGCAGGTTATATTTGGGTAATTATTTTAATTCCCATTATTGTAGCAACATGGTTTGGAATGAATAATATTGTGGATGAGCATGTTTCTCCGAATATTGGTTCGACCCTTGCCGCTTTTAGTAAAATTTTAGTCATGCTTGGATTGGGCTTAATCATGGCGGCTTTTGGTCTTTGGTTAATGTTACCTGAAACAGCTCATGGTTCTGGTTTTGAGTTAAGTAAGTGGGTTGTTCTACCAATTGTTATCGCTTTAACCCTGTTAGCCCTTAAATTATTGCCTTTAGGAAGTGCTTATAAAGAAGGTATCAATCGCCAATATAAAATCTTTGGTAATAAACATACTTGGGCAATGACGATTATTTATACCATGACCTTTGGTTCTTTTATTGGTTATGCGGCAACCCTTGGTTTATCTATTAAAATTATTTTTGGTTTCCAACATATTCAAGATGCCGCAGGCGTTTGGGACCACAGTCTGGTCAATCCAAATGGTCCAAGTGCTTTAATGTATGCTTGGACAGGCGCTTTTATTGGGGCATTAATTCGTCCTGTTGGCGGTATGATTGCCGATAAAATGGGCGGCGCTAAAGTGACTCAAATTATTTCAGGGGTCATGGTTGTTTCTGCCTTAGGCGTGGCTTATTTTATGAAACAAGCTTATGCCTCAGCAACCCCAGAAGATTATTTCTGGCCCTTTTTATTACTTTTCATTTTGCTTTTCGCAATGACAGGCATTGGTAATGGTTCCACTTTTCGTACAATTTCACAAGTCTTTAGCAAAGAACAAGCAGGTCCTGTTTTAGGTTGGACTTCCGCGATTGCGGCTTATGGTGCTTTTATTATTCCTAAAGTATTTGGTGAACAAATTAAGGCCACAACCCCCGAGAATGCATTAATTGGTTTTGCCATATTTTATGCCATTTGTATGGTTATTAATTGGTGGTTTTATTTACGTAAAAATGCAGAATTTCATAATCCTTAAAAAATAATTACTATATTCGGCGTAGAGACAAGGCATGCCTTGTCTCTACCTCGCGATTTATAAAAATTCGGAGTTATTTAAATGAGTCATTTCTTAGAAAGACTAAAATATTTTAAAAAAACCACCACTTCATTTTCAAATGGTCATGGCATTTTGACCGAAGAAGATAGACAGTGGGAAGATACTTATCGTAATCGTTGGCGACATGATAAAGTAGTGCGTTCAACGCACGGCGTAAACTGTACAGGCGGCTGTTCTTGGCAAATTTTTGTGAAGAATGGCTTAGTTGCTTATGAAATGCAACAAACCGATTACCCTCGGACACGGGATGACTTACCTAATCATGAGCCTCGAGGTTGTCAACGTGGAGCTTCTTTTTCTTGGTATTTATATAGTCCACATCGAGTTAAATATCCTTTAATTCGAGGCCGTTTAATTGATTTATATCGTAAAGAAAAACGCAATGGTAAAGATCCCATTGAAGCATGGGAAGCCATTCAAGCTGATGATGCTAAACGATCTAAATATATTGATGTTCGGGGTTTAGGCGGATTTGTACGAGCTGAATGGGATGAAATGGTTGAAATTATTGCCGCAGCCAATATTTATACCATTAAAAAATGGGGTCCTGATCGGATTTATGGTTTCTCGCCGATTCCTGCAATGTCGATGATTTCTTATGCGGCAGGTTCTCGTTATTTATCCTTAATCGGGGCGGGGGTTGGTTCTTTCTATGATTGGTATTGTGATTTGCCACCCGCTTCTCCGCAAGTTTGGGGCGAGCAAACCGATGTTCCAGAATCGGCTGATTGGTATAACTCTAAATATATTATTGTTTGTGGCGCAAACTTGCCCATGACCCGAACACCTGATGCCCATTTTGCGGTTGAATCTCGTTATAACGGGACTAAAATTGTTTCAATGGCACCTGATTATGCGGAATATGTTAAATTCGCGGATCTTTGGATGCCTGTTAAACAAGGAACTGATTCCGCCGCTTTCTTAGCGATGGGACATGTTGCTTTAAAAGAATTCCATATTAATAAACAAGACCCTTATTTTACCGAATATGTTCGTCAATATACCGACTTCCCAATGCAAGTTATTCTTGAAGAAGTCAATGGTAAGATGGTTTCAGGACGCTTTTTACGCGCTTCTGATTTTGATAAGAACATGGGCGAAGATAATAATCCAGAATGGAAAACGGTTGTTTATGATACTAAAAGCAACAGTTTTGTGGTGCCTAATGGTTCTGTTGGTTTCCGCTGGGGTGATGATGGTAAATGGAATTTACTTGAAAAAGCCAATGATACCGATATTGAAGCAGAATTAAGCTGTATTGATAATAAAGATGACGTGATTGAAGTCACTTTCCCACATTTTAATCCTGTTGATGGTGATACGTTAGTTCGTAATATTCCTGCTCGTAAACTGACTCTCGCTGATGGTAAAGAAGTTCTAGTCACTTCGGTATTTGATTTACAAGTCGCACAATATGGGATTGATCGCGGTTTAGGCGATAATTTGGCTACTTCGTATGATGATGAAAATATTGCCTTTACTCCCGCATGGGCGGCTAAAGTAACAGGAGTTCCCGCTGCTGATTTAGAACGAACAGGACGGGAATTTGCTCAAAATGCCTCTGAAACTCGCGGTAAATCAATGGTCATTTTAGGCGCTGCGATTACTCATTGGTATCATAATGACATGCATTATCGCGGCATTATGAATTTACTTCATATTTGTGGCTGTATTGGTCAATCTGGCGGTGGCTGGGCGCATTATGTTGGACAAGAAAAACTTCGTCCGCAAGCAGGTTGGGCGCCGATTGCCTTTGGTTTAGATTGGAGTCGTCCGCCTCGTCACATGGCATCAACCACTTATTGGTATTTCCATACGGATCAATGGCGTTATGAAAAAGTAGAAGCCGATGGTTTAATGGGCGCAACCGCTAAAGCTAAATATAAAGGTCATCAATTAGCGGATTACAATGTCATTGCTCAACGTTTAGGTTGGACGCCCTCGATTCCACAATTTGATAAAAATCCGCTTGAAATAGTAAAAGAAGCCGAAGCCGCAGGCGCAACCGATGAACAAGGCGTTTCTGATTATTTAAGTGAAAAACTTAAAAGTGGCGATATTAATTTTGCTTATGAAGACATTGATGCGGAAAAAAACTGGCCGCGTAATTTATTTGTTTGGCGTTCCAATTTAATTGGTTGTTCTTCCAAAGGTCATGAGTATTTCTTAAAACATCTTCTCGGTTCACAAAATGGGGTTATGAGTGAAGGCATTGAAGGAGCGGATTGTAAAGAAGTTAAATGGCATGAAAAAGCACCTGCGGGTAAATTAGATTTAATGGTGGATATTAACTTCCGTTTAAATTCAACAGGCGCTTATTCAGATATTGTTTTACCTACCGCGACTTGGTATGAAAAAGCAGATTTAAATACCACCGATATGCATCCGTTTATTCATCCTTTAGCTAAAGCCGTTGATCCAGGTTGGGAAGCTCGTTCAGATTGGCAAATTTTCCAAACCATTGCTAAAAAATTCTCTGAATTATCAGAAAAACATCTAGGTGTTCAAAAAGATGTGGTTTCATTGCCTATGCAACATGATACCCCAATGGCTTTAGCTCAACCTTTTGGTGAAGTTAAAGATTGGAAAAAAGGCGAATGTGATTTAATTCCAGGTAAAACCGCCCCGATGTTTAAAGTGGTTGAGCGTAATTTTGCAGATACTTATGCTAAATATATCGCGCTTGGACCTTTGATGAAAAAATTAGGTAATAATATCAAAGGGATTGATTGGAATACCGATAAAGAAGTGGATGAGCTTGCTTCTATGAATGGCGTGATTACAGAAGAAGGTGTTAGTAAAGGCATGCCTTCTTTAAAAGAAGACATTCATGTTTGTGAAGCCGTTATGCGCATGGCACCCGAAACTAACGGAGAAGTCGCTCATAAATCTTGGACAGCCCAAAGTAAGAAAACAGGCATTGATCACAGTCATCTTTATAAAGGTCGTCAAGAAGATAAAATCACTTATCGTGATATTGTGGCACAACCTCGCAAGATTATTACCGCTCCGACTTGGTCAGGAATTGAATCTGAAGAAGTCAGCTATAATGCTTGTTATACCAATATCCATGAACATATTCCTTTGCGGACTTTAACAGGTCGAGCGCAATTCTATATGGATCACGAATGGATGCTTGATTTTGGTGAGGGTTTTTGTACTTATAAACCTCCCGAAGATTTAAAAGCCCATAAAAATGTGCCTGAATCTATTAAGAAAAAACCACATTTAGTATTAAATTGGATTACGCCGCATTCTAAATGGGGAATTCATTCAACTTATCAAGACAACTTACGGATGTTGACTTTATTCCGTGGCGGTCCTTACTTCTGGATTTCAGAAGATGAAGCTAAATCTATTGGTTTACAAGATAATGATTGGGTTGAAGCCATTAATAGTAATGGCGCAACCGTGGCACGGGTCGTTGTCTCACAACGAGTTCCTAAAGGCATGGCAATTATGTATCACGCCCAAGAAAAAACCATCAATGTACCAGGTTCTAATACCACAGGTAAACGCGGCGGTATTTTAAATAGTGTGACTCGAACCGTCCCTAAACCAACTCATATGATTGGAGGTTATGCTCAGTTCTCATATGCCTTTAACTATTATGGTCCTGTTGGTTCAAATCGGGATGAACATGTCATTGTACATAAAATTGCGGATCAAGATATAGATTGGTTAGAACGTCCATTGACTGCTGAACGTGAGGCTAAGAAAAATCCTCCCGGCATTAATAATTAAGGTAGGAGAATAAAAAGAATGAAAATAAGAGCACAAATTGCAATGGTACTGAATCTTGACAAGTGCATAGGTTGTCATACTTGTTCGGTTACCTGTAAAAATATTTGGAGTAACCGTAAAGGGGTTGAATACGCTTGGTTTAATAATGTTGAATCTAAACCAGGTGTGGGTTTTCCTAAAGAATGGGAAAACCAAGAAAAATGGAAAGGCGGTTGGATACTCAAAAACGGCAAACTTGAATTAAAAGCGGGCGGACGAGTTAGTAAATTACTTAATATTTTTGCTAATCCTGATATGCCTGAAATTGATGACTATTATGAGCCATTTGATTACAACTATTCGCATCTCCAAAATGCCCCATTATCCGAAGCAACCCCAACGGCTCGCCCTGTTTCACAAATTACGGGCAAGCAAATGGAAAAAATCGAATGGGGTCCTAACTGGGAAGATGATTTAGCAGGTGAATTTGAAAAGCGTTCCGTAGATAAAAACTTTGATGGCATTAATAAAGAAATGTACAAAGATTTTGAAAACACCTTTCATATGTATCTTCCTCGTCTTTGTAATCATTGTTTAAACCCTTCTTGTGTTGCCAGTTGTCCGTCGGGTGCCATGTATAAACGTGAAGAAGATGGCGCGGTATTAATTGATCAAGATAAATGTCGGGGTTGGCGGATGTGTGTGACCGCTTGTCCTTATAAAAAAATCTATTTCAATTGGGAATCAGGTAAATCAGAAAAATGTATTTTATGTTATCCGCGTATTGAATCAGGTTTACCAATGGCTTGTGCAGAGTCTTGTGTGGGTCGGATTCGTTATGTGGGTGTTATTTTATATGATGCTGATAAGATTTCAGAAGCTGCTTCAACTACCGATGAACAAGGACTTTATGAACAACAAATGGAAATGTTTATGGATCCAAATGATCCAGAAGTCATTAAACAAGCGCTTAAAGATGGAGTTCCACAATCTTGGGTTGATGCCGCTCAAAAATCTCCTGTTTATAAAATGGCGATTGATTGGAAAATTGCATTCCCTATTCATCCTGAGTTCCGTACTTTACCCATGATGTGGTATGTTCCGCCTTTATCTCCCATTCAATCCCAATTAGATAGAGATAATTTACCTACCGAAGCAGATGGTGTTTTACCTACGGTTGAGTCATTACGTTTTCCAAGTCAATATTTAGC
>Ga0256847_1001420_pt1 | contig 12283 bp, 13 predicted proteins | sample TeddybearmetaG_FD_189099 | JGI IMG/M metagenome (GOLD analysis project Ga0256847, IMG submission 189099) | Hydrothermal vent microbial communities from East Pacific Rise, Pacific Ocean - Teddybear | ecosystem: Environmental > Aquatic > Marine > Hydrothermal vents | place: Pacific Ocean: East... | reverse complement strand
TGAGCAACCTTTGACAGCTGCTCCGTACGACCCGGATAGTCGAAATTGGACAGGGACGAGTTGATAATTGGCATCGTCTCGCCGGCCGCTGTGCGGAACTGACCCAGCAGCTCGCCGAAATCACCAGCTTGCTCTTCCAGCTCAGCTGATAGTTCGCCCAGGATCTCTTCATTAGCGTCAAACTGACGCCCATACTGCGCGCCAACCGCTTCAGCAGCATTGAGCTCGGCCCGCGCCGTTGCCATTGCTGCGGCTTGCTCGTCACGGTCGCGCTGGAATTGCGCGACACGCGTCTGATCTTCAGCGCTCATCTGATTGGAGTCCTGATTGACCCGGTTCAGAATGTCACTCAGGGACACCTGCGCAGTGGCAGGCAGCGAAACGGCCATTGCGGCGCTAGCGAATATCGCTGCGGCACCGAGGGCCTTAAAGGATTTTGTCATCATTTTCATTGGAATAAACCTCACAATATCTCTGACTGAGCTTACTTAACAGTCAGCTTGGTTGCGGGAGCGTACATCACACCAGGGCTAGTCTTGCCCTCGGCGATTTTGATCGCTTTGACGATATCGTCTTTGTACTTGTTCTCAACTGGAACCCAGTCGCCAACAGCACGGTCATAACGAGCAGCGTAGCGTTTATCTGGAGAGATGTAGACCATAGCGACACGGCCATAGAGGAACATGTCAACTTTGATTTCCTTGTCGTCGATGGTCAGAGTTTCCGGCCATGTCTGAACCTTGCGGCCATATTCCATCTCGTCTTGATAGGCTTCGATGATCAGTCGGTACTGCTCAACAATCGGCACATCGGCCGATTCCATTGCCGTATTCAGGGTCGCAATACGTTCCTTACGTTTTTCCAGTCTGAACGGAAGATCAGCGTCGATAAACGTATCGAGGTCTTCAATCATATCCAGAAGCATCGGGACGGTCTGAGCGGTAATCTCATCGACGCGTCCAAGTTGATCGTTCAGCGATGCAAGTTCGCGTTCCTGCGACTCAACCACTTTCTTCTGCTGGCGTGCATAAAGCTCCGCGGCTTGCTTGCGCTGCAGCAATGTACGGAACTCTCCGACCATATCGGATCGCTCGTCATCGAGCTGATTGATCCGTGTTTGAGTCGTTTCAGCACGGCGTGTCGCCTGCTCGCCCGTTTGTATTGCGCGGCCTAGTTGGCTTTGCGCAACGGCTGGAAGCGTTAAGCCGACAAATGTCGCGGCTAGAATGGCTCCACGAGCCGGTGTCAGAACTTTTTTCATAAGTCTGCCTCTCACTCTCCGAATGGCGCGCCGACACCTGCCGACGCAAAAATCTTGTTTTAATAGAATGGCACAGACCATCTACTCTTGATTAGCTAACCGGGCACACACACCCCGAAAGTTGTAAGAGAATGCGGGGCATTGCCCACCTCTCCTCCCTTTTTAACGAAGCGTTGACCGCTTTCTTGGTCTCGCTTGATTGGCAACCGAGGCAGCCAAGCTTTACGAGTTCACAGTTTAACCTGTGCAAAATGCATTACAGCTTGTCAAACCTTCATTCAGAAATGAGGCAGTTGCAAGGCCTTTTTTGATATATTATTACAATTTCTTTTACGCGACGTCATAAAACAGTAACGGGTCAAAGAAAGTGGCTGGGGTGCCAGGATTCGAACCTGGGAATGGCGATACCAAAAACCGCTGCCTTACCACTTGGCGACACCCCAATTGAGCGGCGGACATAACCAATCCGATTAAAGCATGCAACACCCTAATCGCAACCAATCTGTCTACAGCTCCAGCTTGTTGAACCTGAGCCTGACATAACGCCATTCAGTGCCTCATCCAAGTCACCTTGGTTGGTGATATCTTCCACTATAATGGCCCCTAACACGCAAAATATATCGCTCACCGACATTTGATTTTGACAAAGTGCAAAAAAATGCCCATATCGTTATCCGATAAATGTACGTCTGGAGCGCATTCAAATGAAAACTTTTTTTATTGCCATCGGAGGAGCGATTGTCGGAACCATTCTCGCCCTGGTTCTGTTATTCTTCGTTGGCTCAGCGATGATTGGTGGCCTCACGCAGCCTCAGAAGATGCCGGACAAGATCGTTCTATCAGTTGATTTGCGCACGCCTTTGTCTGACCAGGCACCAACAGCTGGCTTGGAGTCATTGTTTGGAGAAGAAGGTTTTATCGACGTCCTGACAAAATTGGACGCGGCCGCAACGGATGACCGGGTTGCCGGAATATTTCTGCGCGGCAGTGAGTTCGGGATCGGCTCATCACGGGCCGAAGAGCTGCGCTCAGCTTTTCAAGCTATTCAGGCCTCAGGTAAATTTGTTATCGCTCATAGCCAAGGCTCATTTGGCGGCGGGCCTTCTGGTTACCGCGCGCTGGCAACTGCAGATGAGCTATGGGTGCAACCGGGCAGCGACATCATCGCCAGCGGCGTTGCTTTCGAAACATTGTTCATGAAAGGCTTGCTCGACAAATTGTCGATCACCCCGGAAATCGAAGCCTTTTACGAGTACAAAAACTCGCCAAACGGCTACAAGGAAGAAGACTATACAGAGCCACACCGCGAGGCGATGACACGGCTAGCCGAATCGATCTGGGAAATTTCACTGGTCGATATCGCTGCAGATAGAGACCTCACACTTGAGACGACTAGAGCCGCGCTCGAAAGTGGTCCACTTAGCGCAGAACGCATGGTCGAGCTTGGCTTGGCCAGCAACACAGGCTGGCCAGAGAGCGCAAAAGAATCGATTCGCACACGCGTTGGTGATGAAGCTGAGTTTATGGATATCACTGCCTATATTCCCGATAGCGCAAAATTTTCATCGCCGATCATCGCCATTGTTGGCGGCGAAGGGCCAATCAATACTGGCGCTGCCCAAGGCGGGCCATTTGGCAGGAATGATGGTATGATGTCCGACACAATCTCAGCAGCCATTCTGGAGGCTGCTCAGAATGAACGGGTTGAAGCGATTGTCTTCCGAGTCGACAGCCCCGGCGGCTCACCAACCGCATCAGATCAGATCTGGAATGCCGTTGAGATCGCCAAGACTGAATATAACAAACCTGTCGTCGTTTCGATGGGATCGGTCGCAGCTTCTGGCGGTTACTACGTCGCCACAGGCGCTGACTGGGTCGTCGCCAACCGCTCAACCATAACCGGATCAATTGGCATCTTTGGCGGTAAAATGGCCTTTTCCGAAGGGCTGGCACGCATCGGTGTCAACGTCCGCTCAATCAATGTCGGCGGACCTTTCACGGGCGCATTTACGTCACCGGATGCGTTTACGGATGAGCAACGCGTGTTGCTAAGAGCATGGTTGAAGCGCGGCTATGACCGGTTTCTGTCACTGGTCGCTGAAGGCCGCGACATGACGATCGAAGAAGTGCATGAGCGCGCCCGTGGCCGCGTGTGGAGCGGCGAAGACGCACTTGAGCAAGGCTTGGTCGATGAGCTTGGCGGCTTGATCGCAGCGATACATAAAGCGCGCGAGCTGGCCGGCATCGACGCCGATTCGGACGTACGCTATATGATGTACCCTCAATCGAGTGGCGGGTTCCCGTTTGGCGGGTCATTCGTCTCGGCCGCATCAGATGACCTTCAGACCTTGAGCAATATCTCACAGGCCTTGAGTGACCCTCGCATCAAAGCCCTACTGTCCGAGTTCGAAGCGACCCAGTCGGGCAATATTCAAGCTCGGCTACCCGCGATGACGGAACGCTAGCGTCTTCACACCCGATCAAATGCCCCGTTCGCAAGTTCGGGGCATTTTTTTGCCCGCGTCGCCTGACCGCATCCCTTGCGGCGATGAATTCGCCCATATACGCACAGACGAAACAATTGAGAGAACCCGATGAGCCGCACTGCTCCAGCTAATGTCATGAACCACACCGCTCAAACAGCTAAGACAATGAGCGATGTTCGCCGGGAAATTGATCGCCTTGACCGCGAATTGGTCACCCTATTGGTTGAACGCCAATCCTTTATGGACGCCGCGGCACGCATCAAAGGTCATCGCGGCGCTGTCCTTGATCGGGCGCGGATTGAAGACGTTGTCAGCAAAGTTCTCGCAGAGGCGGCCCGCCAAGGCCTGTCTCCAGCGATTGCCGAACCTGTTTGGCGTACATTGATTGATCGCTGTATCGCTTATGAATTTTCATCCTTCGACGCCCTTAAACCGGGCTTAGACAATTCATAGCTGGCCCGGGCGCACGCCTCGATTGTCTCAGCTAGCCCAGTTTTAATATCAGAGATCGCCGTCGCCGCTTGAACCCGGTTCACGTCTCCAGATCGGCCCAGCGCTTCAGCGGCTTGGCAGGTCTTGGCGAACTCATGTGCACCAATACTTAACGCAGCCCCCTTCAGCGTATGGGCCGCATCTGCCCATTGATCCGCTGGCAGGCTGGCATCCAATAGCCGCCCCCAACTGGCGGCTTGATTACGAAAAATGTCGAGAACCTCATCCGCTAGCTCAGGATCACCCCCCGCCATCACCAACAAGTGATCAAGATCAATATTCATATCTGCGCCTGTTATCATTGATGTTTGCGTGGACTTGGTTACGCCGATCCGCAGCGAAGGTAAATCTTTCCAAAAATTCACATATGTGCGAGTATACGCACGCAGGCTTAAGCTATACTACGCCTGTAACACAGCTTTGGGAGGGATTGAGATGATCCAATTACTAGTCGCAATCAGGAATATTCTCGTCGTCGTGATTCTGAGCTGGCTCGGATTTTCCGAAGTGCCCAAGGATAATAATGCGCCGGAAGACAGCGCATCATCGATCGCACATGCCCTGAACGCTCTGCGTTAGGCCCTACTGGTCTTTCCAACACCATCAACCTGTAGCGCAGCGAAGCGAACCGCTTATAAGGCCGTATGCGTCTCGGCCTAGCTTTCTACCGTCTCGGAACATTCTTGCTGTCACCCTTCCTTGGGGTGATCCTGAACAAGCGTGTGCGAGCCGGGAAAGAAGCGCCTGACCGGCGCAATCAACGCTACGCCAAACAGCTACCGAAACGTCCCTCGGGTCCGTTGATCTGGTTCCATGCCGCCAGCGTCGGCGAGAGCCTGATCCAGTTGGAACTGGCCGCCACCATCCTAACGAGCGGCCACAATATCGCGCTTCTATTCACTTGCCAGACCCTAACCGGTGCCGACACGATCAACCAACGCCTGACCAGTGATCCACGCTTCAGCACCTGCTGGCACCTACTGCAAATGGCGCCCTTTGATACGCCCGGCCCAGCCCAGCGTTTCATCCACCATTGGCACCCCAGTCTCGCCCTATTCGCCGAGGGCGAGATTTGGCCAAACCTGCTGATGCAACTCCGCCGGAACGACATTCCTGCCGCCTTGATCAATGCCAGAATGACCGAAAAATCGATTTCCGGTTGGCGCCGTTGGCCCAACACATCCCAAGCCATCTTCGGCAGTTTCGCCGTCATCCTGGCTAGCAACCAGAAAACCGCTCGCGCCCTCGAAAAGCTGTCCAAGCAACTCGTCCCCTGCCCCGGCAACCTGAAGTCTGCCCTACCCGTACCGCAAGTGCCGCAAGACGATCTCGCCCCCTTGAACACAGCCATCGCCAATCGCCCTGTGCTAGTGGCCGCCTCGACCCATGATGGCGAGGAATCCCTCATCCTTGAGGCCATAACCCACATAAACCCTCGTCCCTTCACCATCATCGCCCCGCGTCATCCCGAACGCGGCGATCAGATTGAAACCCTTCTGCGCGCGTCAAAGCTGGCCTATACGCGGCGCAGCAAAGGCGACGAGCCAACCACCCAAACGGACATATTGCTCGCCGACACGATGGGCGAGATGGGCCTGTGGTACCGATTGGCCGACACGGTCTATCTCGGCGGCGGCCACACCCCCGGCGTTGGCGGCCATAACCCGCTTGAGCCTTTGCGGCTGGGCAAACCTGTGGTCGCCGGCCCGAGCCTATTCAACTTCGAAGAAATGGCTGATGCGCTGATCCAGCAAGGTGGACTGACAATCGTCCACACCGCTCAAGACATAGCCGCCGCCTTTCCCGCCAAACCGCCTACGCCCGCTCTACTCGCCAGGCTCGAAACAGATGCGTCCGTCCCTATGAAGGCTACACTCGCCGCGCTTGAACCGTACCTACCCAAGCGAGGGAGCGTATCGTGAAGGAGCCTTATTTCTGGTCTGCGGGTCTTGATCCCAACTCGCGCGAATCCGCGCCGGTGACCCGCGCACTTCTGACCCCTTTGGCTTGGCTCTACGCGGCGATCACAGCCCAAAAAATCAAATCCGCCAAGCCAACCAAAGTCACAGCAACCGTCATCTGCGTCGGCAATATCAGCGCTGGCGGCGTCGGCAAGAGCCCCGTCGTTGCCGCTCTGCGCAACCGCTTGAGCCAAAACCGAAACTGCCGCGTCGCAAGCCTGTCCCGCGGCTTCGGCGGCAGCCTGAAAGGCCCACTCAAAGTTGACCCGCTCAGCCACAGCGCGGCCGAGGTTGGTGACGAGCCCTTCATGTTGGCCCAATCTGGTGAGAGCTGGATCGGGGCAGATCGCGCCGCTGCCGGATGGGCGATGTCACAAGCCGGGGTGGACATTATCATTATGGATGATGGCCATCAGAATACCGGCCTCGCCAAGGATTTTACCTTCGTCGTGGTCGATTCCGTGACCGCTTTTGGCAATGGCTATGTCATTCCAAAAGGTCCGCTACGCGAGCCTGTAGCCAGCGGGTTAGCGCGCGCTAATGCGATCATCGTCATGGGCGACGCTGAAACGCCGGAAGCCATCACCAACGCAAATCTCCCAATCCTGCGCGCTGCAATCGTTCCGTCCGCCTCGGTCCCAACTAAACCCTTCGTCGCCTTCGCGGGCATTGGCCGCCCTGCAAAATTCTTCGACACGCTGACCAGCCTCGGCGCTGATATTCGAGACTCAATTCCTTTCGCCGATCATCACTTCTACTCGAACCGCGACCTCAGCTACCTGCGCGACCTCGCCACCGATCACAATGCCAGCCTGATCACCACCGAGAAGGATCTCGCGCGTCTTTCGCTCGCACAACGCAGCGGCATCACGTCCCTGCCGATCAAAGCTCAGTTCGAAGACACAGGCCTACTCGACAATTTACTCTCCTCTGTGCTCAAAGCAGCAGCAGAATGAGCGATATGTCCAAAACCCAATATACCCGTCCAAAAGACATCGATAATCGCTCGACCTTCGGTCAGCGCCTGCAATGGCGGCTGGAGACTGTGGCTTGGGATGTGATCTATTGGTGGCCAATGAAGGCGCTGGGGCCGGACCGCGCCTCAAATTTTCTAGGCTGGTTGATCAAAAAGCTTGGGCCTTTGATGTCCCAGCACAAAACGATCTTGCGCAATCTCCGCCTTGCTTTCCCGCAATTACCTGAAGCCGAGCGGGTAAAACTCGCAAAGCTAGCTTGGGAAAGCGTTGGTCGCACTGCGGGCGAGCTGCCCCACCTGCCAAAGATTGATCCCTATGAAGGCGACCGGGTTGAAGTGGTTGGCGCTGAATATCTCGATCAGGTTGAACAGGCCGATCTGGGCGCGGTTTTCATCTCCGGCCATTTCGCAAATTGGGAAATCATGGCCGCCGTGATTTGCAACCGTCCGGTTGATTGTCTGGTCACTTATAGGGCGCTGAATAACCCGCATATCGATAGACGACTGAACAAGGTCCGCCATGATTACGGCATCGGCGTTCTGACCCCGAAGGGGCTTGGCACCCGCGAAGTCATGCGCGCCCTCGGCAAGAAACGGTGCGTTGCCCTGCTAAACGATCAGAAATTCAATCAAGGCCTGCCAATCTCCTTCTTTGGGCACGAGGCCATGACCGCCCCGGGCCCATCGCGTCTCGCCCTGAAATACGGCGTCCCTATCGTTCCGGTCTCGACCCGGCGCACGGGCCCGGCTCGTTTTCGCGTCGAGATCCACAAACCGTTTTTGCCGACCGATACGGGCGACACCCCTGCCGATGTCAAAGCTTGCGTTGAGAAGATCACCGATTTCATCGAGACTGAAATTCGCGCCAATCCAACGCAATGGTTTTGGCAACATCGGCGCTGGCCAAAAGAGGCGTGGAAAGCGGCTGGCGTTATGGATGCTCCGCCCGAATAACGCTATATCCCTGTTAATGCCTCATCCTTAGTTTTGAGCTGAACAGGAGAATCACATGCCTCATCTGACAGAGATTATCGCCATTATCGCCCTTGGCTTCGGTTCACTGCTAGGATTGGCAGGCCTATTCGCGCCAAAATGGGCTGCTGGCATGGTTCGTCTGGTTGCAAACCCGGACCCTGACAAACCCGGTGGCTTTGCAGAATTTCGCGCTCTTTATGGCGGATTTTTCCTACTGCTCAATCTCAGCGCCCTGGTTATTGTCGCTCAACCAGACCTGAAGATCGCCTATAAGGTGTTCACATTGTTTCCGATATCCGCCGCTTGGATCGGTGCTGCTTTGGGTCGCACCATCTCCATGGTGATGGACAAGGAAGACAATCGCGGCGCCGGCATCAACCCACTGGCAATAGGTGTTGAACTGGCGGTTGGCCTTGCTATTGCCGCGCCAGTGATGCAACTGACGGCGTAGCTTTTTAAGGATTAGCAATCATGACGGACCGTCGAGAGACGTCCCGCGGCCCAAGACGGACACGCCAGACGCCTCAAACCAAACGTGGACACGATGCAGCGCCCGACTGGAGCGAAGGCGAGCGTATTGCTAAATATCTTGCCCGCGCGGGTGTCGCCTCGCGCCGTCAGGCCGAGGCGATGATCGAGCGCGGCGAAGTTCAGGTGAACGGCAAGAAACTCAAAACACCAGCCTTCAAAGTGACCGGACGCGAAGAAATCCGGGTCAATGGCAACCGCGTCAAAGCGCATGAGCCGGTGCGGGTCTGGCGCTACCACAAACCGTCGGGCCTAATTACCTCGACCAACGATCCTGAAGGACGCCGAACGATCTTTGACGAGCTGTCAAAGGCCCTGCCCCGCACCGTCACAATAGGCCGCCTCGACCTGACCACTGAAGGTCTTCTCCTGCTCACGAATGATGGCGGGCTGGCACGGGCGATGGAACTACCAAAGACCGGGCTTTCTCGCTTTTACCGTGCCCGCGCACACGGCAAAGTCACCCAGACTGAGCTCGACACTTTGAAGGACGGCATCACAGTTGATGATGGCACTACATACGGCTCGATCATCGCCGAACTGGAACGCGAAACTGGAACCAATAACTGGATCACGCTGGAATTGACTGAAGGCAAGAACCGCGAAGTTCGTAAAGCCCTCGAACATCTCGGCTTGCAAGTGAACCGGCTGATCCGCACGCAATATGGACCGTTTGAACTATCTGATCTTCGTCCCGGCGCGGTGGAAGAAATCCCCGGTAATTTACTGCGCAGTCTGCTCGGCGACAAAATCCCGGCAGAGTTCCTGCCGGTCGAATTACCGCCCCCCGGCGAGCGCCGAAAACCCAATTCAAAGCATCGCTCGCGGCGCACCAAACGGTAACCGCCCTATACGTCTCTTGCACCGCTTCATACCCCTGAGGCACCGGCGCAAATGGGTATTATTTTGAGCGTTTCGACTTCAAATATTCAGTCGCTGCAGCCAGTCTCATTGGCCGTTTCAGCGCAAACCCTTGCGCATAATCAAAGCCAATTTCGCGTAATAATGGAAGAATTTCAAGGTCTTCCACCCCTTCCGCCGTCACCCGCATACCCAATCGCCGCGCCAGTAAGGTCAGCGCCTCAAGGATTGTCCGAACCCGCTCCTTCCGAATCTGAGCCACCAAACTAGGATCAATCTTCAAACTATCCGCCGGCAAATTAGCGAGCCATAAAAACGAAGAATGCCCAGATCCGAAATCGTCCAGAACCAGTGCTGCACCTGCGTTTCGCAGGGTCATCGCCATCTCGATCGCATGCTCAGTATCCCGCAAAGCGGCCTGCTCAGTCAGTTCCAAACGCAGCGTTCCAGCCGCGAATCCATGTCCATTGATCAACGCCTCGACAAGTTCAGCAAGGCTCTCATCAGCAAGGTCTGTAGCGGTCAGATTGACTTGCATGAAAACGTCGTCACACCCAAGCTCATCACGCCAGACAGACAAAGCCTGACAAGCGTGGATCAACATGTTTGAGGCCAACGCCTTGTCATCATAACGCTGATAAGTGCCTGCATCAGCGCTACCATCCGGCGACGGCCACCGTGCCAAAGCCTCGAAACCAACAACTCGCCCATCAGCGAGTGACAAAATCGGCTGAAACACCGGAACCAGTTCTGGACCCGGCTCATCTGAAGCCTCATCGTCAGGCGCCTGATTCAATAAAACACCTTGGGCATGCTTATCCTCGGTAAAGGCCCCAACCATCTGAATGGTTCGTCCATCAGCCAATCTCAGCTCACAAGCAATACTTTGACTACCGTCGATCAAGCTATGTTTAATGCGTCGCTGACTGAGGCCATCCAGCAACAGGCCGAAATCATCCAAAGCCCAACGGCCATCGAGCATCGCAAAATCATCGCCGAGTGGGACAGAGAACTCCAAGCGCTTTTCTGCGCCCGCCCAAGACCATTCACCTACTGTGTTCGTCATATCTCATTTGTCCAACCACCACGCGGCATAATAGGCCGTTTAGACCTATCACGTCACTTACATATGCGCAGTTATCACCGCTTTCACAGCGTTTTGATCTGCGGGCATCGCTTCAAATACCTCATTGCGGTCACGCAGCGCGTCGCAGCGAGCGGGCAATGGTGTGTCTATGCCTGTTGCAGACAATACGGTTTCAGGAAACTTTGCGGCGTGCGCAGTAGATAGCACGACCGTCGCGGCATCAGTGGACGGCAATGATTTGGCCACAGCTGTTGCAACCGCCGTGTGCGGGCAAATTAAGGCACCCGTCTGCGCATAGTATCGCTGCATCTCGGCCCGCGTGTCATCATTGCTAACCGATTGGGACGAAAATCCAGCGCATCCAAGCGGTCCTCTGATTGTATCAGGCAATACAACATCGCCTGATTGCGCATAGCGGTCATAGATTGAACGAACGCCGCCGCCGTCACGGCCACTAACTTCAAACAGCAACCGTTCGAAATTACTTGGAACCGAAATATCCATTGCAGGACTCGGCGTTGGAACAGCGATTGTGCGTTTCATCTCACCGCGTTCAAATAGCGTCGCTAGTGAACGGTTCTCGTTAACCGCGCAGACCATTTCAAAGCCCGACAGCAGACCGCATCTGGCCGCGACATAGCCTGCAAATGCATCCCCCATGTTGCCACTTGGAACAACGAACCGAATTGGACGATCGCTACCAAGCGCTGCTTGGCAAGTCGCATAGTAAACCGATTGCGCCGCGATCCGCGCCCAGTTGATTGAGTTGACGCCAGACAAACGCACGGATGCCGCAAACCCGGTATCTGCAAACATTGCCTTCACTATCGCCTGACAGTCGTCGAAATCGCCCTCCAACGCGAAATTGTGCACGTTTTCTGCGCCTGTCGTCGTCATGAACAGGCGCTGCACGGGCGAAACACGGTCATGTGGATGCAAGATGAAAAGATCTACATTGCTCGCCCCGGCAAATGCAGCCGCTGCAGCTCCGCCAGTATCACCAGACGTCGCACAAACCACGCTCATCCGTTCGCCGCGCAAGGACAGAATGTGATCATAAAGCTGCGCGATCAGCTGCATCGCAATGTCTTTGAACGCGAGCGTCGGCCCGTGATGCAGCTCCATCACAAAGCTGTTCGGTCCATCCTGCACCAATGGCGCAATACTGTGATGGGCAAAGCTCGCATAGGCCCGCTCACAAAGCTGCTCAATCACGTCGCGAGACAATGCACCGCCGGCAAATGCAGACAGCACGCGCGTAGCAACCGAGACATAACTCTCGTTTGCCTCAGCGGGCGTTATTCGCGGCCACGCTTCCGGTACGTACAGGCCGCCATCTGGGGCTAGGCCAGCCAGAATAGCTTCAACGAAATCAACCGGCGCCGCTTGTCCGCGAGTAGAAATGTATTTCATCGGTTAGCTCCGAAAGCGCAGACGACCTTGCGAGTGATGCAGCGCCAGATACACGCCCAACAGACCAATAGCCATCCCCCACCACGTCAACGCATAGCCGAAATGACGCTGCGGCGACAGCGGATCCAAAAGCTTGGCAAAGGCATAAGGATTGGCCGTTCGCCGCGCCTTTGACATATCCGCGCTGTTGCGAACCGTAACATCTACAGTCTCAACCACACGCAATGGAGCAGAGGCGTATCC
>Ga0256847_1001419_pt1 | contig 12283 bp, 12 predicted proteins | sample TeddybearmetaG_FD_189099 | JGI IMG/M metagenome (GOLD analysis project Ga0256847, IMG submission 189099) | Hydrothermal vent microbial communities from East Pacific Rise, Pacific Ocean - Teddybear | ecosystem: Environmental > Aquatic > Marine > Hydrothermal vents | place: Pacific Ocean: East... | reverse complement strand
TGGGGTGGTTTACGTGAAACAGTAGTGGCAACAATTTAAGACGATCAGCTTGCCGTTGCGACATCGCTGATTCCATACGACTGAATCGTAACCGACTGAGCGTTAAGAAGTCGTCACGGTAAGTTTTTAGCTGTTTTTGATCAATTTCGTCAGAATTCAACACAAACTCTGTCTATACTAAAAAGTGAATAGGCTATTTACTAGTGTAGTATGATTTTTACCCCTCGGTGAGCGGATTTGCCGCCATGGGCTTAAAACCGCGAGCAAACGTACGTTTTTATGTCGTTTTTCCCAAACTATCTTATCGGGAACCTGTCGGTTTTTACATTAGAATTCATGAGATTCCTGATAAGACAATTCAGGAACGACAACATTTTGGAGCCATTAATGACATTAAAATCCTCTGAACTATTAGAACATTCCCAGCTGGGAATATTGGTTTGCGATCTTAATGATCGGATTGATTGGTGCAATGATATTTTTGTCAAAATTACCGGCCTCGAAAAACATAATATTGAAGGAAATCTTTTTACGGCCTTACCCTTTGAGTCAACGGATAATGGCGGTTTTCGTATTCAACTGTTTGATAAATCGTCGAAGGGTTCGACCAAATTCCTCTATTGGCGAGCGCTAACCAGTAACAAGAGCCAAACCATTCATTACTACGCGATTGATCGCCAAATTGAGAGCTCATCGGTGACAAGCGGCCACTCTTCAATAGCAAAACGCCCCAACTGGATAGAGTATCTAAACTATGAAGTGAGCAGAAGCCGACGTTATGGCAATTCCCTTTGTATCTTAAAATTGCAATTATTAACGCGATCAAATCCGGATGAGGTATCCAATCAATCCATTAATCAGGCCGTAAACGATGCTTTAGTCGACTGTTTACGCTGGGCAGACATGATTAGTACTACTCGGTCGGGAGGGTTTTTGATGGTTTTACCGGAAACTCCGGTTAGTTCAATAAACTCACTGACTGACAAACTCTCCAATTTAATAAATGCACAGCTTGAGCTATTATCTTCCGATCTTGAATGTCGTTTATTTTTCGGTCAGTCGTGTTGGCAGCAGCACGATGACTCGCAGCTTTTACTTGCGCGCGCTCGTAATGATCTAGTAGAAAATCTCGAAAAGTCTCAATAGCGCTTTTGTTTCCGCTGGCACAATTTCTCACACTGCCTATTTAATCGGTTACAGATCTCGATTGAACGCACATTTCTCTGGTACAATCTAGCCTCAACATAAACCAATAGTTAGAGAGTTAGTCGTGAAAAATTTAATCGTTCTGTGTAGCATTTTACTGATTGTGGCATGCCAGCCGTCCGCAGAAGAAAACCAATTGAGCGAGGGCGAAACTGTACCAGCTTCAACAGTCGAAAAGAGTTCAAACAAGAAAAATTTCTCTTTGTTGGTCGATCAACCCTATGATGTTATTGAGTCAGCTCAAACATGCGACCAACCAATCGTCATTGAGTTTTTTGCCTACCAATGTCCCCATTGTTATACGCTACAAAAACAGGCGGATATTTGGAAGAAAAAGAACCAAGGAAAGGTAAAGTTTAAGGCCGTCCCCACACATCTTGGTCATCAAGAATTTAGCTCATTTCTAATTGTTCATCAAGCAGCGGAAAAATTGGGCGTTATTGACGACGCGATGCCCAAAATATTTGCCCGTCTACACGAAGAGAAGAGAGGCTTTGCTTCGCAAGATGAAGTGGTAGAGTTTTTTGTCTCGCTAGGTGTAGCAAATGAAGCAGCCCGTTCGGCGATTCAAGATGGAAAAGCGATTCAAAGTGAGATTGATAAAAACTTTGAAATGTTAACTAGCTACAAAATTGCCGCCGTTCCTACAATACTCGTTAATTACAAGTATCAATTCAGTGTCACCAAAGCTGGTGGCTACGATAGAGTCTTTAAAGTGGTAGACGAAACCCTTAAACTTCCGTCGAATTGCAACGCGAACTAACCAATCGGTATTCTGTTTTGGATGAAATAAGCTGGCAAGATTTCCAAAAAATAGAGCTCAGAGCAGGAACCATAATCAGTGCTGAAGATTTCCCTGAGGCTAGAAATCCCGCTTATATTCTACAAGTGGACTTTGGTGCCGATCTGGGAATAAAAAAATCGAGCGCTCAAATTACTGATAATTATTCGAAAACTGAACTCATTGGCAAACAAGTGTTAGCGGTATTGAATTTCCCAACCAAACAAATTGGTCCGATCATGTCGGAATGTTTGGTGGCTGGTTTTTACAAAGAGGACGGTAGTATTGTTTTGGCGGGTCCTGATAAAATCTTGAACAACGGGGCTAAACTTGGTTAGAAACTAACTTGAAGTAAACTCACACGGCCTTCTTTTCTTCTATTGTATGTCTAAGTTTTGATAATTGATCTTGTTGAATAAAGGTGAGAATTTTCTTGTGCTCTATTTTTTGATTGACCACTTCAATCAACTCTTCCAAGGGTAACTCCTTAACTTTCTCTTTTACTTCCAGATCCGCATAGGATTTTTGCAGGGCCGCTTGACGCTCTGATTCGGCCTGTTTGGCTTGAATTTCTGCTAATTCATTTTGTTCTTTTCTTTTTATTTCTGCCGTGTCTTGCTCTGCTAGCTGCATTTTTTTCTGTTCAATAATGGCCAGCCTTTTTTCCTTGACCTTGATGCTTTCCATCATTTTAGCTTTCGCAATGGCCTCAGCCTTAGCAACTTCTGCCTCCGCTAGGGCGACCACCTGATTTTGTTTGTCGCTCTCAAGTTTCGCTCTATCGATAGACTGTTGTTCAACGATTTTTGCTTGGAGTTCTTGATACATAACATTAATCCTGTGCTGAATATCTTCTAGGTGATAGTGTTGGTGAAAATCATTGGACTGACCAATATATTTTAGCTCGTTCATCGCTTGTTGTAATAATTTGATATCTACAACTTTGTTTCTAAATAGCTTGCTTTCAAAAGCTTCAAGCTTTTTGTACGCATCGCTATACCAATAAACATGCCCCAAATCATCTTCGGGTACAATAAAATCCAAAAAGGTTTTTTCGATACAGCGTAAGTCGACCTCTTCCGCGGATAAATCGGTCCTTAACTGTGAAAGTGCCCGTTCAAATTGGTCTTGTTGCGCTTGTGTTTTAAACCACCAATGCAATCCCGCTAATCCAAAGCGATTTACGCAAACTAACAAATAGGCAAATTTTCGGCCCGCCTCCGCCCAAAAAATAAGCAGTTTCTGCTTAATTTGCTCAAAATCGACAGATTTAGTCACCGTCAAGAGGCCCATTGTTTTATAAGTGTTTGATTTAACTATTAATCATTATAGTCGATATTTCAGAAATTTTTGTATTAACCGCGGTTATCTGTAAGAATAATGGCTCGATTACATCGATAGGAATATGACTATGATACGCTGTAGCTGGCCAGGGGAAGATCCGATTTATGTAGAGTATCACGACACCGAGTGGGGGGTACCGGTGTATGATAGCGAACTGCTGTTTCAGCATCTTTTGCTAGATGGCGCCCAAGCTGGCCTCAGTTGGATCATTATCCTTAAAAAACGCGAAAATTACCGTAAGCATTTCCATCAATTCGATCCCGTTAAAATGTCGAAAATGACCGATAAGCAGCTCGACAAACTTTTGCTTAACCCAGCAATCGTAAGAAATCGACTAAAAGTCTACGGATTTAGAAAAAACGCAATCGCTTACCTTAAATTGAGCGAACAGCAATCATTCTCCGAATTTCTTTGGGGGTTCGTTGATGGCGAGCCACATATCAACCACTGGTCTGGCATGTCCGAAGTCCCAACCAATACGGATCAATCTTTAGCGATGTCCAAAGCGCTTAAAAAAGCGGGCTTCACTTTTGTTGGTACAACCATTTGTTATGCTTTTATGCAGGCGGTTGGTATGGTCAACGACCATACCACTGATTGTTTTCGGTATGGACAATAGCAGGATAGCGATGAATAAACTTTCTCAACCATTTCTAGATTCTTGTAATAGAGAACAAGGGTTCATCATGCGGGGGGAGAATATGACCCGCATAGAGACCTTTGTTGACGCCGCATTTGCCTTTGCCATTACTATGTTGATTATTAGTGTCGATGAAATACCCTCTTCGGTGGAGGGTTTACTCCTCTCGGCTCGCGACATTCCCGCTTTTTTGGCTAGCGCGATTCAAATTGGATTAATATGGCACTGGCACTCAGTGTTTAGCCGAAGATTTGGCTTACAGGATGGCAAAACAATAATGCTTAGCATGGCATTGGTCATGCTCGTATTGGTCTTTATCTACCCTGTGAAGCTTGTGTTTATGGGTCTTTTCAGCTGGATTAGTAGTGGTTACTTATCAACAGGTGTCGGCGGAATGCAAGAATCTGATCTAACCGCTATGTTTAGTTATTTTGCGATAGGATTTCTGGTACTTTCAACAATTTCTTTGCTGCTTTATCAGAATGCACTCTCCCTGCGAAGCTCTTTAGCTCTCACTGAGTATGAAATATATGTCTGTAAAACTGAACTCGCGAATTGGATGATAATATTTGTAACCGCGACTATCTCGCTGTCGATTGCTCAGCTAGCTAGTGGTCTATGGATTACTTGGGCGGGCTTTATATATTTCTCATTGGCATTCTCTGCTCGCATACTAAAACGCAAAAGAGAAAAAGGAGCGCCCGCACCATAAAGGAAGTATCTGGTGCAGGCCCAGCTTATGAAATGACGACTAAACGACCTTACTATTTACCTATTTTCATGTCTAAGGCTAAATCTTTAGCCGCTTTCACGCTCATCATTTCTATTAGAGTCATGGCGTTTTCACCGCCGCCGCTTCCGGCTCCCATTTGCACCTCTGGCACCCACTTTTGTTTTTCGATTGCTGCTGCAAAACGACTCATTACACGTTCATAGGTTGCTAATTTTTGAGCCAGAGCTCCATCAGCTTGCATGACCAACCTTTTGTAAGCGCCATCGCCTTCGCCACGTAAAATCTGCTCTTGTTTATATTCTGCTGCAGCAAGCTTCTTCTGTTCTGCTTCTAGCTTTTGTTGACGAGCTACTTCAACATTTTTCTCAGCTGCAATCATAGCGACCTCTTTTTCTCTTTGTGCATCGACCACCGCTTGTTCTTTAATCACCTCTTTCTCATACTTTGCGGTCATCACGTTCGCTTTACCCTGCTCTTCAGAAGTAATGGCGTCTTGTTTCGCTCTTTCCGCATTAGCGATGGCAGTAATAATCGCCATGGTCGCTTCTCTTTTGGTAGCAATCTGTTGCAGTGTTTTTGGTTCAAAGTCCCAATCGGTGATTTGAAATCCGTTGACCGCAACCCCATAATCAGCAAGATCGCTGTCTAAATGAACAGGTAGCCCGTCTTCGCCGTAACTAATCACTGGAATATTCTTGGTCACCGTCTTACCAGTACCCTCATCAACCGTTTTTATTTTTTCCAATTTGGTCTGAAACTTACCTTTCGAAATTTGCAAGCTGGACCATTGTGTATAAATACTTCGTTTTTCTGCATAAGCTTCTTCTGAACTCATTAATCCTGCTGTCAGGTTCATGCCTTCTTCGGTAACTGATTTGATTAGCTTCTGTGAAACTCCACGATTCGAGCGAAAAGCTTTGTGTAGATGCAACATTGTTACCTCATCGCTTGGCAGCGTAAATCTCGCTTTTCCGTAGACTGTACCCGTGCCTCCGTCCTGATATCTAACAGAAATACCTTTTTGATCAATCGACGAATCTACTTCTGCTCGCGATTTGTCAAAATCAAAAGTAATCACGTCGTTGTAAATTTCTGTAGTTCCAAACCATTGAGGGTAAATTCCAGGTGTAAATTTTACATACAGTGTGCCGGTAGGATATTGAACGACCGTTCTGTGTCCCGCATTATTTATCCCAAATGCCATAAATAGAATTACCAGTGACAGCACAATAAAAAATAATCCGCCGATGAGTTTTGATGATATTTTATTCATTATTAGTATCCTTAATGTTTGTTTCTACCAATGAGGTATTGTTTTTTATAATCAGTTTTGATCGATTCCACACCTCTCGAAAACGAACCGATAGTGTTTTTATCTCTCCAAAGCTGGACAAATATTGTTATAACAACGATTATCCACCCATTATATTCCATTAAACCGCCATCCATGAAGCAAAACCAACTAACAATTAGCCGTTTTCGAGTTGCACATGATAAACAGCAACTTGAAAGTGATGTTATTGCGGTTGAAGAGCCTCTACAAATTTTACTCGAACAGAAAAATAAATCACACGCTTTTAGTATCTCAATGAGGACGCCTGGCAACGATGTTCAGCTCACTTACGGTCTGTTGTTCTGTGAAGGCGTTATTCACTGTGCCACAGATATTTTGTCAATTGATACCTCCAATTTTAAAGGCGAGATGGAAGCCAACATTGTCACCGTTAAACTCTCTAACAAGGTTAGCTTAGACTTAAGCAATCAAAAACGCAGTCACCCAAGTTACTCTGGTTGTGGTTTTTGCGGAAAAACCAGTCTTAAAGCCCTAGAATTAGCGCCATCGCGTAGCCCGCGAATCATTAAGACCCCCATCAGCAATCTTTTGATCAAACAACTACGAGCGCAGCTTGCACTACAAGATTTGTTTTCCAATACCGGCGGAAGCCATGTAGCCGGATTAATATATGAGGTGGAGAATAAGTTCGAAATAAAGCACTCTCCATTTTTTGAAGATGTTGGACGCCACAATGCGCTCGACAAATTGATTGGGCATGAACTTCAAACAAACGATTTAACACAATCAGGAATTTTGCTACTGTCTGGAAGAATCGGTTTTGAACTAGTGCAAAAGGCAATAGTTGCTGGTTTTTCAACTATCGTTGCACTAGGAGCGCCAAGTAGCTTAGCAATGCAAGCCGCCAAGCAATTTGATATCACTCTAATTGGGTTTGCTAAAGATAACGATTTTAATTTGTACTCAGCAGCTGATTGATTTTTATCTAAATTGGCAGCAAAGTATCAATAGTCTTTTTGGTATTCCATGTTTTCGCTAGTATCTTTACCAAAAATGGAAAGGATAAACCGAATTAAAATAAACTGCGCTATAAGCAAGCCAATAATAATGCTGGGCATTTGTAGATAACCGGCAAAAATAAAACCAACAAAGGCCATTGTGCCACTGATCAGTGCATAACTTAATTGTGTGGACACATGATCAATATGTTGGCAGCCAGATCCCATAGACGCCAATGCAGTAGTATCTGATATTGGTGAAGTATGATCACCAAATAGACCTCCGCTTAAAACCGCGGCAATGGTGATGGTTAGCGGGGCGCCTAAATCATGTGCAACAGGTACTACAATAATCATTAAAATGGCGAATGTACCGTAAGATGAGCCGGTGGCAAAAGACATTAATGCACCAAGCAAAAATACAACCGCCGGTAATAATGAAGGAGGAATGGTTCCACCTATCAGATCAGCTAGATATTGTCCGGTGTGTAGATCTTTACATACTGAGCTGAGAGTCCAAGCTAATACCAGTATTGAACAAATATATATGAGCTTTTCCATTCCTTTGAAAAACTCGGTCAGTGACTCATTGAAGGTAATATTTTGATTGCGTTTCATTAATAATGCACAAGCCATCGACGCGAATAGATACGAAATAAATATACCAGAACGGACGTGAACCCCGCCTACACCTTCTGTAAAAGCAAAATAAGTTAGAAATCCAGCAATTGAAAATAATAAAACAGATATGGGGACTAAAAAAGTACTAATTTTCACATCTTCCTGCGGTTGAACATTCTTTTCTGTTTCTTCTGCTGTTACCTTTTTTGCTGTGGATGGTATTTCATTTTGCTTAGATATTGGATTATCTAGCAGAGCTTGATTATATTTTTGCTGTGCTTTCAACATGGGTCCAAAATCACGACCTGTTGATAAAAACATCGGAATGGATAAAAGTGCCAGTAGTGCATAAAATTGATAGGGCCAAACGTCAAGCAAAACCTGAAACGCTTGCTCAGTCACACCGATATCGCCGTAAGCATTTTCTATTAAACTCATAATATAAACACCCCAACCAATAAACGGAACCAATATACTTACCGGAGCGGCTGTTGTATCGATTATATAAGCGAGCTTTTCTTTGCAGAGCCTTAATTTTTTAAAAATAGGTCGAAACAACGGACCAACAATAAGCGCGTTGCCAGAATCAGTAAAAAATATAGTGATGCCAGCAAACCAAGCGGCAATTTGACCTCTAGTTGGGCTAGATACAAATTTTGTCACTAAGGTCGAAAAGGAAGTTGCCCCGCCAGATTTTTCCAATAACGCAATAAATCCGCCAATAACTAACGATACTATTAGCACTTGAGTGTTTGAACCATTAGATAACTGCACGAATACATGCTGCTCAACGAGATCAACTATGGCGAAAAAAGGATTAAAGCCTACTAAGATAAAGGCTCCGACAAACGCACCAATGGATAATGAAAAAATGACATTGCGGGTATAGATGGCAAGAATAATGCTCAAAGTGGGTGGCACTATAGAAAGAACTCCGTAATCGATCATATGATAAACCCTTTGTTGTTATTATTCTGAGGAGTGTATACCCATCCCACCTCAAGATGCAGGTTTCAGCACCAAAAGTAGGCGCTCTGAGGCGAGGCTAGAAACATCCATATTTGAGGCAAGACATTTTTGGGCTAGTCATTCTAGCTGAAAATGGCTTAACAAAGAAGATGGTTGTTTATAGCCTTGCCCTACGGGTGCTCAGCTAGAAAATTTGCACGACATTACCACTCTTGGAAAGGACTAGCCATTCCCTTCGTGTGGTGCTTTGTTCAAATTTCCTAGCTGAACACTGAAACTTGCATCTTGAGGTGGGATGGGTATATACCATACTCAGTTATCAATAGTTGCACCTAATCTATCTTTAGCAAGTTTCATCTTAATTCCCAGATTTAAGAAAGGTTGCGGCGGAAGCCATGCCGCATGAGGTCGTGTAGTAATTTTTTTTGCAATGGCTTGGTGTTGCTCCATTGCCTGATGCGCAATTTGTTGACCAAATAAAATTGCAAGCCCTATTCCGCCACCATTATAACAGCCAATTACCCAAGTGTTTTTATGGCTTTGTTCAAATATATTGGCATTGTTAGCGCTAATGCAGGTAACACCTGACCAAGTAGACTCAAAAATATCATTAGGTAAAAACTTAAAACGTTTTTGTAAACCTTGAAGATGGATTATTTGTCTTTTCGCCAGCTGGGCGGAGCTTAATTGTAATCGTGATGAAACTTCAACGGTGTTTCTAATCATAATTCGTTTATCATTAGTATAACGAATAGTTGCACCCATTGCGTTTGCTGATAAGACTCCCCACTCATCCACATCATTCATCTTCTGTTGCTCTTCAAGCGTAAAAGGTCGAGTTAGGCTGGCTGTCAACAAAAGTGGAAAGACGCGGTCTTTTTTTAACCCTAAACTTGGCATAAAACCATTTACCGCAATAATCATTTTTTCTGCAATGATTTCCCCTTGCTTAAAAACAATCTTATGGGGCGATCCTTTTGTTATCGATAAAACCGCACTATTTTCATATAACTGAACATTTTTTGGTAGTGCGTTGACCAAGCCCCTAGCTAGAGCCGCTGGTTGAACCATCGCGCCGCCTTGGGTTTTAACCGCTAGCTTATAAAAATCGGTTCCAAGGCGATCGGCTAACGCATCGCTTTCAATTAACGTATTTTCAATTTGTAGCTGGCTAAGTAAATGATGGAATTTATGCAGTTTGTCCTTAATTTTTGAGCTAGCGGTTGAATAAAATTTTCCGCATTCATTCCAAGCACATGAGATATTATATTGACTGATGATCGATTTGACGCATGTAACAGCCAGTTGATTGAGTTCATATTTACTTTTATAGGCTTTTAATCCGGTATCGGATAGATGACCGTCGTTGAGGGTTGAATCAACCAAGTAACCCGAATTTCGACTACTCGCACCTTCGCCCGCTTTATTCGCATCAACTAATAAAATGGTTTCTTCAGGATGATTCTCTGCCAGTGTTAGCGCTGTTGCTAAACCAGAATATCCAGCACCAATCACCAGCCATTTGGTGCGTATCGTTTCATTTATAACTGGATTCGCATTGCGTGGCGATAGCAAGTTAATCCAGCCACAACTATTATCATTATTAGGTAAGGTTTTCACTTTAGATGATTTGATTACTCAGTCGTCGACAAGCTTTCAATAATTTTTCTACCCAGAGAGGGGTGATCCATAAACTCCACAAAGGGGGCCGTGGCTTCAGCACTTCCAACAGCAAAGACTAACACAGGTGAAGCCGTATGAGTACCATTGGACCAAACCACCGACTGTTGTTCCGCGACCTCGATAGCCAATAAATTTTGACGGTTATCATCTAGATGATAAACGAAAAACGCATCATTGCTTTTCATTTTTGGCACTTGTTTAGCACCTAAAGAATAATGGTCTTTCTTGTAGTAAATATTTTCATGGGTCGTCAAAATTCTTTTTGCCTGTTGTTCAGTTATATCGAACGCTGTATTTTGATTGATAATTTTCATGAGTTGCAGGGGCGTTTGATCTTTTTTACTTAGACGATCAAATTTATTTTTAAAAATTTCCAAATAACTTAATTTTTGATTATAAATTTTGTCAAGCACTTGAGAGGTACCATAATTATAATTTGGCTGATAAGGATTATCTTTGAATGCTGATCCCGCTAAAGCTTTAGGTGTTGGGATATGCGCAGATGAGTAGCTAAAACCAAACCCTCCTGTTTCATGATCCGCCGTAACAATTATTAAAGTATCATCTCTATCTTTAGCCCAATCTAGAACGTAATGAAGCGTATCGTCCATTTTCAACATCTCGTGCAACATAGTACCTGTGTCGTTATAGTGCGCCGCCCAATCAATAAGACCGGATTCGATCATCAGAAAAAATCCATTTTTGTTTTTCTCTAATGTTTCAATCGCTTTCTTAGACATTTCTCTTAGAGTGGGGATCGTTCGATTGGGGTTTGCTTTGTGACGATCGGTAATTATTGCATCGGGTAATGCTGAGTGACTAAACAACCCGAGTATTTTTCCAGTTGGCACGACCATTTGATCTTTGGTGAACGCTAGCGTATACCCTTTTTTGACTGCCTCTTTGAGTAAATTCCGATCATCTTTTCTTTTCGATTGAATCTTGATGGCTCCATCGGTTATCGAAGATAAATATTTATAGGTGGTTGATTCATGGTTATTGGCATTTTGTGGAACCCAATGGCGAAGTCCACCTGATAGCATAATATCAGCTCCTGTTTCTAGCATATCTATAGCAATTTCATTCTCCAACATGCGACTTGGTTGATGAGCGCCGAACGCAGCTGCCGTAGAATGGGTGAGCCTAACATCGGAGACAATACCGGTCGCTTTACCTAGTTTTTTTGCGATAACGATTAAGCTATCACTTGGATTACCAATTACATCTATGCCAATTGTTTCTGGATTTGCTGGTTTTCCGGTGGCTAGTTGTGTTGCCGAAGAAGCAGAATCAGTGACCACGGAATTGAACGAATTGGTCATCGAGACCCCTAAGGTACCACCCTGATTTAGAATTCGAGTAAATGCTGTTGTTCTACTTCTTATCACCGGATTCGCGGATTGGCGTGCATAAGCCTCTAACAAACCGATTTGTGCCGGGCCCATACCATCGCCAATCACCAAGATGACGTTCCTTATTTTATTAGTGGAGCTAGCACTTTTCGCCGCTGAACTATTTGAGCCGATAAATGAAGCCAATGAGAGTAATAAAATTAACAGTCGCTTGTTCATAAATTATTTGTTCCCGTAGCTAAGAGAGTCACCTTGGTGATGGATATTAACAGAATGGATTATTTTCGTTTTATAGATGGGGGTTTTGACATTAGATACGGTTATAAAATCGGCGTGCCCAGATTCATGATCTAGTTGTAAACGTATAAATCCCTGATGGCGACCATCCGACCAAACTATTTCTTTGTTGTGGGCAGCATTTAACTCGTCATATTTTATTAAAGCTTCGTCTCCGAGTGCGCGTAGAGATCGGGGTGAACTGATACCTGTAGCACCTAGCTCTACTCCCATGGATTGATTGTTGGCATCAGATAAGGTATTTGCCCAATAACTATGACTATCTCCAGACAGTACCAGGAGATCTCTCGAACTCACATCTTTTGCTATTTCATAGAATCTCTCACGCGCAGCGGGATATCCATCCCAAGTATCCAAATCCGCAG
>Ga0256847_1001418_pt1 | contig 12286 bp, 8 predicted proteins | sample TeddybearmetaG_FD_189099 | JGI IMG/M metagenome (GOLD analysis project Ga0256847, IMG submission 189099) | Hydrothermal vent microbial communities from East Pacific Rise, Pacific Ocean - Teddybear | ecosystem: Environmental > Aquatic > Marine > Hydrothermal vents | place: Pacific Ocean: East... | reverse complement strand
TGACGTCCTTCCTACGACTGGAAGCATGGCACCTGCAATCCTTATTCATGGCCCGACGGCCAGCGGCAAGACCGCCCTGTCTGTGGCGCTGGCCAAGCGTCTCAACGGCGAGGTGATTAATGCCGACTCGATGCAGGTTTACCGCGACCTGCGAGTGATCTCGGCGCGGCCAAGCGATGAGGAGATGGATGAGGTGCCTCACCACCTGTTCGGACATGTCGCGGCGACGGAGCGTTACTCAACCGGGCGCTGGCTCGAAGCGGCCAGCAAGGTGGTCGATGATGTGCAGCGACGCGGCAAGGTGCCGATCGTAATCGGTGGCACCGGTCTGTATCATCTGGCGCTGGTTCAGGGCCTGTCGGAAATCCCGCCCGTGCCGGATGATGTTCGCGCCGATGTTGCGGCGATCTCCAAGATCGGCGGCGCTACGGCTCTGCGTGAGAAGCTGGAAGCGGTTGATGCCGAAACGGCAGCGCGGTTCGGGCAGGGCGACCGGCAACGCCTCGCCCGCGCGTTGGAGGTTTGGCTCGCCACAGGGCAATCCATCTCGACCTTCCAAGGCAACAAGACGCGGCCAACCCTTGGCCCGGACGAGTGGCTCGGCATTGCGCTGACCCCGCCGCGCGCACGGCTATATTCGCGGATCGACAAGCGGTTTGAAGGCATGCTGATGGAGGGCGCGATGGAAGAAGCGCGCGGTCTGCTGGCGCAAGAGCTTGATCCGGAGCTGCCGGCAATGAAGGCGCATGGCATTCCGTGGCTGCTGGCCTATTTGCGCCAAGAGCTGAGCGCGCAAGCGGCCGCAGAGAATGCCAAACGCGATACACGGCGCTATGCCAAGCGCCAGTTTACTTGGATCGGGCGGCAATTCCCGTTCTGGCCGCGCGTGCCGGGAATGGCACTCGAAGCCCGAATGAGGGTTATTCTTGCCCTTTATAGAGAGTTGACCTGAGATGAGGGGTAAGATATGCCTCAAATCAGATTTTGGGAGAAAGCGCATGATGCGTCCAACACTCGTACTCGTTATTAGGCACCTGTAGCTGACGTTCCCCAACGTCGGTTGCAGGTGTTTGTAACTAGGGTCTCTTATCCGAGGCCCTTTTTTTTGTGTTCAACTTGAAGCCTTACCCCCAGAACAAAGCCCCAGAGGATCCCATCATGGATACGCAGACTAAGCCTGAAGCCAAGACCGAAGCCCGCCTGATGACCGGCGCGGAGATCGTGATTACGGCGCTGAAGGAACAGGGTGTCGAGGTGATGTTCGGCTATCCCGGCGGGGCGGTGCTACCAATTTATGATGCGCTATATGACGCTGAAGGCATCCGCCACGTGTTGGTGCGCCATGAACAGGGCGCGGGGCATGCGGCTGAGGGCTATGCGCGCTCGACCGGTAAAGCCGGTGTGGCATTGGTCACGTCTGGTCCCGGCGCGACGAATATGGTCACGCCGATTACCGACGCGATGATGGATTCAATCCCGATGGTGGTGCTTACGGGTCAAGTCCCAACCCATTTGATCGGGACGGATGCATTTCAGGAATGCGACACGGTTGGCATCACGCGCTGCTGTGCCAAGCACAATTATCTGGTCACGGATGTGAATGAGTTGGCCCACACCATCCACGAGGCCTTCCTGATCGCGACATCTGGGCGGCCGGGTCCGGTGGTGATTGATATTCCAAAAGACGTGCAGTTCGCGACCGGGCAATATGTCGGCAAGGCAGGCATTCACAAGCCAACTTACAAACCGCAAACCGAGCCGAATGCGGAGGCCATCGAGCGCGCCGTAGCGATGATGCGCAAGGCGAAGCGCCCAGTTTTCTATACCGGCGGCGGCGTGATCAATTCCGGTCTGGGCGCGTCCAAGGCGCTGCGGGCGCTGCAAGAGGCGACGGGTTTCCCGGTCACCTCGACCCTGATGGGGCTCGGCGCGTTTCCGGCTTCGCACTCAGATTGGCTGGGTATGCTCGGCATGCACGGCTCATACGAGGCGAATAATGCCATGCATGATTGCGACCTGATGATCTGTGTTGGCGCGCGGTTCGATGACCGGGTGACGGGGCGGATTGATGCCTTCTCGCCGGGATCACGCAAGATCCATATCGACATTGATCCAAGCTCAATCAATAAAGTGATCCGGGTTGAGCTGCCAATCATTGCCGATTGTGGCAAGGCGCTCGAAGCGCTGTTGCAAGCGTGGAACGCGAGTAAGACCAAGACGCCTAGCTTGAAAGATTGGAAGGCGGAGATTGAGACATGGCGTGCGGTTGATAGTTTCGGATATGCCAAAAGCGAGACCGAGATCAAACCGCAATACGCGGTTGAGCGTCTGTATGAACTGACCAAACACCGCGAGACTTATATTTCGACCGAAGTTGGGCAGCATCAGATGTGGGCGGCGCAGCACTTTCATTTTGAGGAGCCCAATCACTGGATGACCAGCGGCGGCCTCGGCACGATGGGCTATGGCTTGCCAGCGGCGGTCGGCATTCAGGCGGCGCATCCGGGCGCGCTGGTGGTGGATATTGCAGGTGAGGCCAGCATTCAGATGATGACGCAGGAGCTTTCCACGGCGGTGCAGCACAATCTGCCGGTCAAAGTGTTCATTCTGAATAATCAATGGATGGGCATGGTGCGCCAATGGCAGGAATTGCTGCACGGCGAGCGCTATTCGCACACCTATTCAGAAACCCTGCCAGACTTTGTCAAACTGGCTGAAGCCTATGGCGGCAAGGGCATCTATTGCGATGATCCGAGCGAGCTGGACGCGAAAATTCAGGAGATGATCGACTATGATGGGCCGGTGATTTTCGACTGCCGGGTGACCAAGGCGGAAAACTGCTTGCCAATGATCCCATCAGGCGCGGCGCATAATGAGATGATCCTGTCGGACATTACCGGCGACGAGATTGATGAAGCTGGACGGAAACTGGTCTGATGATAGCGGCATCACTAGCAGGTGCGGGCTTTCGCAGCCGCGTCTCATCTGGCATTGAAAGAGGGCAAGTAGAGGGCACGAAAATGGATGTAGATGCTATGTTGGGTTGGTTGCGAGAAAATCTGGATGTGGTGATCGCGGTAAGTTCGGCGTGTGTTGCCGTGGTCGGAGCCATGCTCAGCATGGCGGAGACGCGCAGGCAGCGGGAAATCCAGTTGGAGAATTTGCGCCACGGGGTTGATGCGCAAAGCCTGTCCTGGGGCAATGCCTGTATTGATATGCTTGGGCGCGCAGCTGTGTTTGCCCGCACGCGTCAGCACCAGCAGAATGATGCTTCCTTCCTGCAGCAGCGGGTCAATCTGATGCTGGCTGTATCGTCACTGGTTGAGCGCGGTCGCTTGTTTTTTCCGAACATCAATCTGGAGAGTAAAGGTGCCGAGAAAGAAGGCGCTTATCGCGGCCACCGCCCACCCATTCTCGATGCGCTGATGTTTGCCTATTACGAGATCGAAGCGTTGAGCCGAACCGAAGGGCCGACCGCCGAGAATAGCGGCGATTTTCTTGATGATTGCCGACGCATGCTTGTGTCGGAGCTGCAGGCGCATCTCGATCCGCGCCGCCGCGACGCGATTGTCGGGCGCTATGATACCCAGCGTATGGACCATCGCAGTGATGCGCTTGAGCGGGTTGCCACGCTGAAAGGCATGCTGCAATCGCGGCGTCCGGGACTGACCATTGATGCACGCAGAAAGTCTGTGCAATGAGCGATGACGCCGCCAATATTCCAGCCAGCGCCTATGATATGAGCCATGCCGACGAGGCCGATGAGCGTCGCACGCTGGCCATCATCGTCGACAATGAACCGGGGGTTCTTGGCCGGGTCGTCGGCCTGTTCTCAGCGCGCGGCTATAATATTGAGAGCCTGACCGTGGCCGAAATTGACCGGCGCAAACATCGTTCCCGCATCACCATTGTGACCAAGGGCACGCCGCACATGCTCGAGCAGATCGAGGCGCAGCTGCTGCGTCTGGTGCCGATCGCCAGTGTCACCGACATGACCAAATCCAAGCGCGGGGTTGAGCGCGAGCTGGCGCTAATCAAGGTTGCGGGCACCGGCGAGAAACGGGTTGAAGCGCTGCGCATTTGCGAGATTTTTCGCGCCAATGTCATCGACACAACCAGCGAGAGCTTCATTTTCGAACTGACCGGCGCGAGCGACAAGATCGACCAGTTCTGCGCGCTGATGAAGCCGCTCGGTCTGGTTGAGGTTAGCCGTACGGGCGTCCTGTCAATCAAACGCGGAGCGGAAGCGGGATGAGCCAATGGGCGCGTCTTCGGTCGGTTCTGGCTGCGGTTGATGTACCGCAAAGCGCGGGCGCGTGGATGGACGGCATTGTCGCCAAGACCGCCATCGCCCACCCGCTGCGCCGTGAGAGCGAGCAGGCTTTGCGCGAAAACAGCGTGCACGTCTTGTCGTTCGTCAATGCCCACGGCTTCAATATGGCGGCCAAGCAGGGTGATTTCGCGCAGGCTTTGATGGCCTCAGATACGTTGCTGCGCGACGGCTCGGGCATGAAAATCCTGATGAAATTGCTCGGGCGTGATCCCGGCGCGAACCTCAACGGCACGGACCTGATCCCGCTGATCATCGACAAGTTCGCCGAAGCTGGCGCACCGATTGCGTTCATGGGCACGGCTGAGCCTTGGCTGGCGCGCGCGGCTGAGGCGGCCAAGGATCGCGGCGCAACCATCGCTCTGCTTACCGACGGATTTCAAACCGAGCAGCATTATGTTGACCAGCTGGCCCGGTCGCCGTGCCGTCTGGTTGTGCTGGGCATGGGTATGCCGAAACAGGAGCGCGTGGCGATGATGATCCGCGAGCATCTGGATGGACCGATGCTGGTGGTGAATGGCGGCGCTATTCTGGACTTTCTAGCCGGGCGCTTCCCGCGCGCGCCGAAATGGCTGCGGGCGCTGGGACTGGAATGGCTGTTCCGACTGGTGCGCGAACCGGGACGATTGTTCCAGCGCTATGTTATCGGCAATGGCGTGTTTCTGTGGCGCGCGATGCGGCTGAAACTGGGCGCGGCCTGAGATGCGATTTCACAAGTTTGACGAATTCCAAGGAGTTATCTGGACATGAATATCTATTACGAACAAGATGCGGATCTGGCGCTGATCAAGGGCAAGAAAGTTGCGATCATTGGCTATGGCAGCCAAGGCCACGCGCATGCGCTGAACCTGAAAGACAATGGCGGCAATGTCCGGGTTGGCTTGCAGCCAGCCTCGAAATCCAAGCCGAAAGCTGAGGCCGAAGGCCTGACCGTGATAACCCCTGCCGAGGCGACAAAATGGGCCGACGTGGTGATGATCCTTGTCCCGGATGAGTTGCAATCAGTGCTCTGGGCCAACGAGATCGAGCCACATGTACGTGACGGCCAACACATCATGTTCGGGCATGGCTTCAATATTCACTACAATCTGATCCGCCCGCCTGCCGGGGTTGATGTCAGCCTGTCCGCGCCAAAAGGGCCGGGCCATACATTGCGCGCGCAGTTTCAGATGGGCTTTGGCCTGCCGGGTCTGGTCGCGATCCATCAGGACGCCACCGGCACAGCCAAAGAGGTGGCGCTGTCTTATTCCAAAGGCATCGGCAACACCCGCGCCGGAGTGATCGAAACCAGCTTCAGAGAAGAGACCGAAACCGATCTGTTCGGCGAACAAGCGGTTCTCTGCGGCGGCATTGTCGAGCTGATCAAGGCCGGGTTCGAGACGTTGGTTGAAGCCGGATATGCGCCGGAAATGGCCTATTTCGAATGCCTGCACGAGACCAAGCTGATCGTTGATTTGATCTATGAGGGCGGCATTGCCAACATGAATTACTCAATCTCGAACACCGCCGAGTATGGCGAGTACGAGTCCGGTCCGCGGATTATTACCGATGAGACCAAGGCCGAGATGAAACGCGTCCTGACCGATATTCAGGACGGTACGTTTGCGCGCAACTGGGTGCTGGAAAATCAGGCTGGGGCGCCAAGCTTCCACGCCAAACGCGCCCGCATGAACGGTCATCTGATTGAGGAAGTAGGCGAGAAGCTGCGCGGCATGATGCACTGGGCGCAAAATGATCGCCTCGTCGACAAGAGCCGGAACTAGGCGTCGAGCACCTGCCAGCCTGCGGCGTAGTCTGCATCGGCTGCTTGGGCTGGTTTCTCATACTGCCAACCACTGCGCTGGACCCGGTTACGGCCTTGCGTTTTGGCAACATAGAGTGACTTGTCGGCAGCCTGAAACCAGCTCTCGAACGGCACAGCTGGATCGGGCGTGACTTTGACGATCCCGATGCTGACTGTAATTCGGTCAACCACAGGGAACGCATGTTCGGAGACTGCCTGCAACAGGCGCCAGGCGCAGGCATCAGCGGCCGCTTGCGACGGCGTCGTCAGGAGCAGGCAGAATTCCTCACCGCCAAATCGAGCGCAGGCATCCTCGCCGCGGCAATGGGTTTTCAACAGCTTGGTCAAACGCTTCAACACGTCGTCGCCAACCGCGTGTCCGAATGTATCATTGACCAGTTTGAACTTATCAATGTCGACCACCAGCAGTGACAAGGTCTGGGATTTATCCAAACCGGCGCTGGTGACTTGATTGAAATGCTGAATGAAGGCGCGGCGGTTCATCGCCCCGGTCAGATCGTCGGAACTGGCAAGATCATGCAGGATGGTTTGGCGATGTAGGGCAAGATCGCGTTCCTTGCGCAGGCTGAAGATGCGGTAGCTGACAATCGATGTGGTCAGCAGGCCTTCGGTGATCAGCGACGGGTAGAGACCAAATTCGAGCAGCGATGTCTCATCTATATAGCCCATGCCGCGACCAATACGGCCTGCTGCATACAAGATCATGGGCAGCCATGCCAGCAATTGCATTTTGCAAATCAGTTTTCCGCGAAATGAGCCGTAGATCAAAGATCCGATAATGATGACCAGCGGCATGATGAAGAAGGCGTGATAGATCACTGATCCATAATGGCTGAAATTGGGCGCTTGGCCCATCAGAACCAGAGCGGTTAGGACCGGTACAATGCCAGCGACCGGAAGGGCTTTGCTCCAGAACCGCCCAAGTGTCTCCCGGCCGCACAGCTCACGCGTCAGGAAACACGCAAACATGAAGGCGAAGGCGACCGAGATATGATTGATGACCGAGCGCGTGATCGGCTCGATTGTGATCGGCAAGGCGTTGATCAATCCGGACCAAGACAGTCCGTAGAGAAGCGCGCATGACAGCATGCCAAAGTGGAACGGCAAGAAGCTGTGGCGCAAGATTGGATAGATCAGGCAGATCAGAACAAGTGGGGTGAGCAGCAGTCCAGTAAGAAGCCCGTAGGTTAGCGACGCAGAGACATGGCGACTATTTGCGGCAGCGGTGCTGACAATCTCAATATCGGTCCAATTGGTCAGATCCCAAACGCGGTCGATCCCGATCAGAACTTGTGATGGGGGCCGGTCGCCGGATGTGCTGAGCGGCAGGATGATCTGCGCCGGGACCAAGGCTTGCTTGGCCAGATCAGCAGGCGAATGGGTTGAGTGGGCGATGATCTTGCGATCAGATATTTGCGCAAACTCAATCGCGCCATGATAGGACAGGCGCATCTTAAGCGCTGGATCGGGGGCGATGTCGAAGGCGTCTTCAACATTACCCAGTAGCCAAATATGGTTGGCCTCGCGTTTCAGGGCATTGGGCTGGCAGTCAAACTCGGCGCGGCGGGCATAGGCTTGCTCGGCGGTCAGGTCGCCAGCATTGGCGAGGACGCAAAATCGAGCGCCGATTTCAACCGACTGAGCCGCCGCTTGCTGCGGCATAACCAGAGCCAGCACCGTCGCAAGGACGGCGAAAAAGAAGATAATGCGATCCACCACAGGACTGATCTACACGAAGGGGCTTAAGATCAGTTGGAGGGCTGGCTAAATCTCGTGTAAAAATAGCAACCTATCGTTTACTCTTTTGGCGGATAGATAGTGTTTGACACCGCTGTCAGATTGCCGGATAATTGGCTCGAATAATAAGAGAAATAAAGGAATAACATGGCGGAATTTATTCCTGTTTGTTCGTTCGACATCGTGATCTTTGGCGGCACGGGCGACTTGTCCCGGCGCAAACTGTTGCCGGCCTTGTACCATCGCTGGGCTGATGGCCAGATCCCGCCAGATGCCAAGATTATCGGCGTTTCGCGCAGCGAAATGTCGGACGAGGCGTTCAAGAAATTCGCCTATGAAGCCTGCGAAGAAGCCACGCCTGACAAGCTCGACAAGGTGAAATGGAAGAAATTCGAACAGCACCTGTCTTATGTCACAATGGATGCCACCGATACCAAAGCGGACTGGCCGGGCTTGAGGCAAAAACTGGTCACTGATGCGGATCGCCCGTGCATTTTTTATCTCGCGGTGACCCCAAAAATCTATGTCCCGATCTGCGAAGCGCTGGGCAAGGCGGGTCTGGCAGAGGGTAATGCGCGGATCGTTCTGGAAAAGCCGATCGGCACGGATCTGCAATCGGCTCGCGAGATCAATGCTGGTGTCGGCGCGGTGTTTGCTGAGGACCGGATTTACCGGATCGATCACTATCTCGGCAAGGAGACCGTGCAGAACCTGATGGTGCTGCGCTTTGCCAATTCGCTGTTTGAGCCGCTGTGGAACCGCAGCGCGATTGATCATATCCAGATCACTGTGGCTGAACATTACGGCGTCGGCGAGCGGGCCGGTTATTACGATGGCTCAGGCGCCCTGCGTGACATGGTTCAGAACCATATCCTGCAACTGCTCTGCCTGATCATGATGGAGCCGCCCAACTCAATTGATGGCGACGCGATCCGCACCGAAAAGATCAAAGTCTTGCAGGCCCTGCGCCCGATCACGGCTGAAAATGTCAACAAGGATACGGTCCGGGCGCAATACACCTCCGGCAATGTCGAGGGCGAAAAAGTTGACGGTTATCTGAACGAGCTTGGCCGCGGCAGCAGCACCGAGACGTTCGTCGCGATCAAGGCATCGGTGGACAATTGGCGCTGGGCCCGCGTGCCGATTTACCTGCGTACCGGCAAGCGGATGAAGGCGCGCCATTCCGAGATTGTCGTGCGCTTCCGGCCCACCCCGCATGCGATGTTTGGGGCGCAGGATGCCCAGTCCAATCGCCTCGTGATCAATGTTCAGCCTGACGAAGGCGTGCAGCTTTACCTGCAAATCAAGGAGCCGGGACCGGGCGGTCTGAAGATCAAATCCCTGCCGCTCAACCTGTCTTATCAGGACAATTTCACCGTCCGCTACCCCGATGCCTATGAGCGTCTGTTGATGGATGTCGTGCGCGGGAACTTGTCCCTGTTCATGCGCCGCGAAGAAGTTGAAGCGGCGTGGCAATGGGTCGATGGTTTGATCGCGGCATGGGAAGAGGCCGATACCCCGATGCGGACCTATACAGCCGGGGTCGAAGACGGCCCAATCGAGGCGAAAATGATGATGCATCAAGACGACCGCGAATGGTGGGATTCAGGGACATGACCAAACTGCATCCGGTGATTGCTGAAATAACGGCGCGGATCGAAACCCGTTCAAAGGCCAGCCGCGCCGCCTATCTTGAGATGATCGGTGCCCGCAAGCCCAGCGGCTATGCGCGCACCAAACTGACCGAGGGCAATCTCGCCCATGCTTCGGCGGGTTGCGCGGTGATGGACAAGGTGGAACTGCTCGGCGGCAAGTGGCCGAATATTGGCATTGTCACCAGCTATAATGACATGCTCTCGGCCCACGCGCCGTTTGAGCATTATCCTGAGATTATCCGCGACGAGGCGCGCAAGAATGCCGCCACCGCGCAAGTCGCAGGCGGTGTGCCGGCAATGTGTGACGGCGTTACGCAAGGCCAAGAGGGCATGGAACTGTCGCTATTCTCGCGCGATGTTATCGCCATGGCGTCGGCGGTGGCGCTCAGCCATGACACGTTCGATGCGGCGCTACATCTTGGCGTTTGTGACAAGATCATTCCGGGACTGGTGATCGCGGCGCTGCGCTTTGGCTGGTTGCCGCATATCATGGTGCCCGCTGGGCCGATGCCATCGGGCCTGCCCAATCCTGAAAAGCAGCGCATCCGTCAGGAATTCGCGCTCGGCAATGTTGGCCGCGACGAACTGATGCGCGCCGAGGCCGAGAGCTACCACACCCAAGGCACATGCACGTTTTACGGCACCGCCAATTCCAACCAGATGCTGATGGAAGTCATGGGCCTGCACTTGCCCGGCGCGGCGTTCCCCAATCCCGGCAGTGATCTGCGCGAGGCTCTGACGCGCGCCGCGGTGCGTCAGGCTTTGGCCAATTCAGTGCAGGGCGAGCCTTTGGCGCTTGGCGAAATGATTGATGCGCGCAGTTTCGTCAACGGACTGGTTGGCCTGATGGCGACCGGCGGATCGACCAATCATGCGCTACACTTGCCTGCTATGGCTGCGGCTGCGGGCTATGAAGTGACGCTGGAAGACTTTGCCGAGATCAGCGCCGTGGTGCCGCTGCTGTGCCGGATCTATCCTAATGGTCCGGCCGATGTGAACCATTTCCACGCGGCAGGCGGGATGGGGTTCGTGGTGCGCCAATTGCTCGATGCCGGACTGATGCAGGGCGAAGCGCTCGGAGTTGGCGGACCGCTGGAGCGCTACTCTCAGGAACCATGGCTCGACGGCGACACGCTGGCTTGGCGCGAAGCCCCAACGACTAGTGGCGACCTTGAGATTATTCGTCCGTACACTGATCCGTTCTCGGATCATGGCGGCCTACAAATGCTTGACGGCCCGCTTGGGCGCGGCGTGATCAAGGTCTCTGCGGTCAAGCCTGACAAGCGCAAAGTAGAAGCGCCCTGCCGTGTGTTCGACAGTCAGGACGCGGTTAAAGCGGCGTTTCAGGCCGGCGAACTAGACCGCGACGTCGTGGTCGTGGTGCGGTTTCAGGGCCCCGCCGCCAATGGCATGCCGGAACTGCACGCCCTGTCAGCCCCGCTCGGCGCACTGCTCGACAAAGGTTTCAAGGTCGCATTGGTTACTGATGGCCGGATGTCAGGCGCATCGGGCAAGTTCCCCGCCGCCATCCATGTCGGCCCGGAAGCTTCGCGCGGCGGGCCTTTGGCGCGGGTACAAGACGGCGACGTCATCGCGCTGGACGCGGATGCAGGTCAGCTCGATTTGAAAGTTGATGCGGCGGTCTTTGCGGCGCGCGATGCGGTACCGTTCCGGCCGAACCAATCCGGGCTTGGCCTTGGCCGGGAATTGTTTGCAAGTTTCCGAACCATGGCGAGCACAGCCGAAGCGGGCGGCAGCGTCTTCTCGATGCTTGGCCCGGTGGAGGGTTCAGATGCCTGATAGTGTTCTGGTCGGCGATATTGGCGGGACAAATGTGCGGCTTGGCTGCGCTCGATTAGGCTTTGCTGGACACCCGGAAGTTGAAGATATTGCGATTATGCCCGGCGATGATTTCCCTGATTTCGGCGCTGCCGTGAGTCAGTATCTTGGCGCGCTCGGCAATGATCGCCCGCGCCGCGCTCTGTTCGCGATTGCTGGACCCGTGCGTGATGGCATTGTGCAGATGACCAATCGCGATTGGCGGATTGATGCGCGCAGCCTCGCCTCGCGTCTCGGCTTTGAAGGCGTGCGACTGGTCAATGATTATGCCGCGATGGCGCGCGCGATCCCGGAACTTCCAGAGGGTGATTTCAAGGTCTTTAACGAGGGCTTAGTTCCGGCTGAACGCGCACCAATACTGGTCGCTGGACCGGGCACGGGCCTCGGCATGGCGACGCTTATACCGAAAGGCGAGCGCGGTTGGCGCGTGCTGACGGGCGAGGGCGGCCATGCTGAGTTCGCCGCCCACACACCGCGCGAATGGGCACTGGTCGAGCAGCTTCGCAATACGCATGGCTATGTCTCCAAGGAACTGGTCTTGTCAGGCTCAGGTCTCGATCACGTGCACCGCGCCCTGTGCGAGATTGACGGTGTTGACTGGCAACAGATGCCGCCCGCCGAGATCATGACACTGGCTGAAGCCAGCGACGAGATTTGCCGCGATATTTGTCAAATCCGCGCCGGCGCAACGATGGCCGCGCTCGGCGATGGCGCGCTGATCAATGGTACGCGCGGCGGGGTCGTGATCACGGGCGGGGTAGCCGAGCGTCTGGTCGACTGGCTCGAACACCCCAAAGCCTTGGCGCGGTTCTTTCAGCGCGGCCCAAGACGCGACTATATGACAGATATGCCGATCCGGCTTTTACTCTCTGGCGAAGCAGCTTTGATAGGCGCTGCCGCCCTTCATTATGACGAGGAACA
>Ga0256847_1001417_pt1 | contig 12290 bp, 9 predicted proteins | sample TeddybearmetaG_FD_189099 | JGI IMG/M metagenome (GOLD analysis project Ga0256847, IMG submission 189099) | Hydrothermal vent microbial communities from East Pacific Rise, Pacific Ocean - Teddybear | ecosystem: Environmental > Aquatic > Marine > Hydrothermal vents | place: Pacific Ocean: East... | reverse complement strand
TTCATGTTTGTACCTGCTAATTCGAATATAAGTTTAAGAGATATTAAATTGCCCCGGGATTAGGTCTGAGGCCAGAATTTTTCACCCGGCAACTTTTTCGATGCCGGATTTTAAAACAATTAATTTCAGCTTATTGGAGGGCGAAACAGCAGAGCTGTTATATGTGATCTATAACTGCCTGAACCAGTGTGGTGAATTGTGATTGAAATGGATTTCTTTTCAAAAAGTCGTGCACTATTTTGCACAACATTTGCTGGTAAATTACAGCTTAAACAAACTGCAGCCAAACAGTCAACTTCCGTACAGGAGTTTGATTTCTGTTCATCACTCACAGGGAGTAGACAATCGACGCAAGATTCATCCATGCTACTAGATTGAATTGCCAGGCTATTTGTCATCGGAATCAAAACGAGCAGACACGCAAGAAAAATAGAAAGCGACTTTGATGTTAGAATTGTTCTCATGAATTAATAGAATTCAGATCGATGTTTTTGTTTACATTGCAGATAGATTACAGCTCATTGAAAAAGTTTCAACCGAGATATTATCTTTTCTATCTTAATCAGGGGAAAATTAACCTAAGATGCTATTTTAAATATGATTCAAACCAGCACCTTTAAACCCTTGTGGTACCTCAAAAACCCCCATCTTCAAACGATACTGGCGAATATTTTCCATCCACCCAAACCTGAGATCAATGAAGAAACCCTGGAGTTGCCGGATGGTGATTTTCTTGAACTGGCCTGGACGAAATATCGGTCTGATAAAACCCTGATTATCATGCATGGCCTGGAAGGTTCGATTAAATCGTCCTACGCACAACGCATTTTGAATTACTGTCACCGACATCAAATGGCTGCCGTTTTATTAAGATTTAGAGGCTGTGGTTCAAATATAAACCGAAAACTGCGCGCTTATCATTCCGGTGAAACGGAAGATCTTAAACAGGTGATAAAGCATTTAAAAACCAGGGGAGTTAATCATATTGCTTTGCTCGGTTATTCTTTAGGTGGCAATGTCGCACTCAAATACATGGGCGAACAAATTACAGATGTGACCATAAAATGTGCCATCAGTGTATCCGTACCCATGTTGTTGGACGATTGTGCAAACACAATGAACCTGGGATTTTCGAGAGTATATCAACGCAGTCTTCTTAACAGTCTTTTGAAAAAGCTAAAACAAAAACAACATTTATTACAGCAGCAGGAAAAACAATATGCTGACCCCGACAGTATAAAAAACTTTGTTCAGTTCGATGATGCCTTCACTGCACCGATTCACGGATTTCAAAATGCACAGGATTATTATAAAAAATCTAGTAGTAGACAATTTTTAGGTGAAATTAAAAAACCAACACTGATCATTCATTCCACTGATGATCCATTTATGACAGAGGCAGTCATTCCGGATAGTTCAGAATTATCCGATCAAATTACGCTCGAGTTATCATCAAACGGCGGTCATGTCGGTTTTATTGGCGGCGGGCTGATTAAACCGAAATCCTGGCTAGAGCCAAGAATATATCAATTTTTGCGGCAGCATTTTTTATAACTTGAAATCGTATTATCGCCAAAGTTTTAGATGTGAAATATTCGGGTAAGAATTATGGATGCTTTATTTCAAAAGTTTCTGCAGCAAGGATGCTGCAGTAAAGCTTACAGGGATGTATTCACAGCGTCTTTTGAAATAAAACATCTATAACTCAGGTAAAAATTATCAGTACTCCTTACAATTCAAACAAAAAAAAGAAAGCAACAGCTTCCTTTTTAGACGATAAATTATTAAACGATCAACTAGCCACAGCCTCATCAGCAGCAACTGCTTTCATACTTAAACGAATTCGACCCTGACGATCAACTTCCAGCACCTTGACCTTGATAATATCTCCTTCAGAAAGTTTATCGCTGACGCTTTCAACGCGCTCTTCTGATATCTGAGAGATATGAACCAGACCGTCTTTGCCTGGCAGAATATTGACGAATGCACCAAAGTCCATAATTTTGGCAACCCTGCCTTCATAGATCATTCCGACTTCAACTTCTGCAGTCACCTGTTCAACGCGTTTTCGCGCTTCTTCTCCAGCTGCTCTGTCAACAGAAGAGATTTTGACTACACCGTCATCATCTATCTCAACAGTAGCGCCGGTTTCTTCGGTGATGCCGCGAATTGTTGCGCCGCCTTTACCGATAACATCGCGAATTTTTTCTGGATTAATCTTGAATGTGATCATACGCGGAGCGAATTCGGACATATTTTCGCGTGGTTTATCAAGTACCTTACCCATTTCGCCCAAAATAAACAGACGACCTTCTTTGGCCTGAGACAAAGCCTGGGACATAATTTCAGTCGTAATACCGTCTATCTTGATGTCCATTTGTAATGCTGTTATGCCTTCAGTCGTGCCTGCTACCTTGAAGTCCATGTCTCCCAGGTGATCTTCATCCCCAAGGATATCGGTTAGTACTGCAAAGTTATCGCCTTCCTTGATCAGGCCCATAGCGATTCCTGCTACCGGCGCTTTCAGCGGTACACCAGCATCCATCAACGACAGGCTGGTTCCACAAACACTGGCCATTGAAGATGAACCATTGGATTCTGTAATTTCTGAAACTACTCGAATCACATACGGGAAGTCATCGAGAGATGGCATCACCGCAGCAACACCGCGTTTTGCCAGTCGTCCATGACCAATTTCACGACGCTTTGGAGTACCTACTCGACCAACTTCACCAACGCAAGCTGGTGGGAAATTATAATGCAACATGAAATTTTCTTTACGAGAACCTTCGATGGCATCAATAATCTGCGCATCGCGGCCAGTACCGAGTGTAGTCACGACAATCGCCTGAGTTTCACCTCGGGTAAATACAACCGAACCGTGTGTTCTGGGTAATAAACCAGTACGAACAGTTATCGGACGTACAGTAGACAGGTCACGTCCATCGATCCGGTTTTCGCCAGCAATAATACGACTACGTACCGTGCTCTTTTCAACTTTAGATATAGCGCCACGAACATCTGCTTCGCTTACATCTTTACCATCTGGATCAACCAGAGTGCCAATAAGGTTGCCACGTATTGCAGACAGTGCATCCTGACGTTCTAGTTTGTCTGCGATGGTATAAGCATCACCAATTGCGGATCCTGCTTCATTTTTCACCTGTTCAATGAGTGCTTCATTGGATTCTGGCGCTTGCCAGTCCCAGGCTGGTGTATTAACTTCGGCTGCGAATTCATTGATCGCGGAAACCACATTTTTAAGTTGCTCATGACCATAGGTCACTGCACCCAACATGATTTCTTCAGAAAGACAATCCGCCTCAGACTCAACCATCAACACGGCATTTTCAGTACCTGCAACGACCAGATCAAGATCAGACTCTTTTATCTGGCTGCTAGTCGGGTTGAGAATATATTGACCGTCTATGTAACCCACGCGAGCCGCTCCAACCGGGCCATTAAACGGCATGCCTGAGATGGAAATGGCTGCTGAAGCAGCAATTAAAGCCGGAATTTCAGGATCGACTTCAGGGTTCATTGAGACCAACATAACAACTACCTGAACCTCGTTAGCGAAACTTTTCGGGAAAAGAGGACGAATTGGGCGATCAATCAATCGGCAAGTAAGAACTTCTTTTTCGCTTGGGCGTCCTTCCCGCTTAAAAAAACCGCCTGGGATTTTTCCTGCAGCATAGGTTTTTTCCATGTAATCAACCGTCAATGGAAAAAAGTCACGACCTGGCGTGGCCTCTTTCTTGCCCACCACAGTAACCATGACGACGGTATCATTCATGTTGACGAATACTGTCGCATCAGCCTGACGACCAATCTCACCCGTTTCTATGGTGACTTCTTGATCACCAAATTGAAATGTCTTTTTTATAGGATTCACTAGAGCTTCTCTTTTCTTTAAATTAAATTGCGACGGTAAATTGTGACGGACTATCGACGTAGGCCAAGTTTGCCAATGATATCTTTATAACGCTGCTGGTTTCTGGACTTCAGATAGTCGAGTAATTTACGACGTTGATTCACCATTCTTAACAGTCCACGGCGGGAATGATGGTCATGGATATGTAGTTTAAAGTGTTCCGTTAAATGTTTAATCTGGTGAGATAACAGGGCAACCTGTACCTCTGGAGAGCCAGTGTCTCCTTCTTTGAGTTGGTGTTCAGCGACTATTTCGCTTTTCTGTTCTGCCGTCATTGACATTATATAACCTATATGAGCCCGAAAAAGAGGGGTATTCTACCTATCTGATTGCATGCTAACAAGCGCTTTCAGCGCCTTTATCACAGTTTCTTTTTGTTGGTAAATAAAGCATTTTAATAACTCATCCAACGGTTATCAATTTATTTGCACGAGTCGCTTTGGCGCGATTCTGCCATCTGACAATACATGCCCTATACCGATAAATTCTCCAGTCTCAGCCATAAGACATAATAAACCAGTGAGTGGAGCACGAGGTACCTGTACAGGCTGCCCTTGACGCAGGTAATACGACATGTCGTCATCCAGTTCAACAATAGGCCATTCATCCAGCGCTGCGTTAACTGGCAACAGGCAATCATCAAGTTGTTGACTCTCATTCTCAGCAATATCACGCAATTCATCCAGCGTATAAACCTGCTCGTCCCAGAATGGCTGTACAGCTTCTCTATTCAATTCGGTAATGTAAGCTCCACAACCAAGCCGCTGGCCAATGTCTTCAATCAGGGTCCTGATATAAGTTCCTTTGGAGCAATGGATGAAAAATGTCAGAACATCTTTATTTAATTCGGCTTGTTCGAATTCAACCTGATTAAACTCAACCAGCTTTATCTCATAGATTTCAATCTGACGACTCTCTCGTTCTACCACTTTGCCAGCTCTGGCCAAATTATAAAGCCTTTGTCCATTATGTTTTATAGCTGAATACATCGGCGGCGTTTGTTGAAGAACGCCAGTAAAATCCTGTAACACCTGGTTAATTTGTGATCGCGTCACATTGACCGGATTTTCGCTGGTGACAGCGCCTTCTGCATCACCTGTTTCAGTGGTTATTCCCAACTGGCATTTGGTGACATAAGTTTTACTGGCATCAAGTAAATGACCAGAAATTTTAGTCGCTTCACCAAAACAGATAGGCAGCATACCTGTCGCCAAAGGATCAAGACTACCGGTATGTCCCGCTTTATTGGCTTTAAATATATGTCGTGCTGCCTGTAAAGCCTTATTTGAACTTAACCCCAATGGTTTATTCAACAATAAAATCCCATTAATGTCTTGGTAGCCTTTGGGTTTTCTTGATCGTCTTGCCATCTTAGTTAGTGGTGTGTTTATTGTCCGCCGCAATCGCAGCGTCGATTAATTCAGACATGTTGCGCCCTCGAATATCACTATCATCAAATATAAACTTTAGCTTTGGTGTGATACGCGACTTAATAGTTCGCCCTATTTCACGTTGAAGAAAACCAGCTGCACGAGTCAATGTTTTTTGAGTCTGCTCACTGTCTTCGGCATCCAGTACGCTGAAGTAGACTTTTGCCAGTGACAGGTCTCTTGTCACCTGTACATCCAGGATACTGGGGGCAGACATGCGGGGGTCCTTTAGACTGGACAGAATCAAACGCGAAAGTTCGCGATGAATTTGCGACGCTAAACGGTTACTACGGGGGTAATCTTTTGCCATATCCTTAAACTAGATTATTGACTAATCGAGTGTGCGCGCAATTTCTGTACGTTCAAATACTTCAATCTGATCACCTGCTCTGACATCCTTGTAGTTTTTCACACCAATACCACATTCTGTGCCATTACGTACTTCGTCTGCGTCGTCTTTGAAACGACGAAGTGATTCAAGTTCGCCTTCATAAATAACAACGTTATCACGTAAAACGCGTATTGGGCGACCGCGTTTAATCATGCCATCTATTACTATAGAACCTGCAATATCACCAAATTTTGGTGAACGGAATATTTCTTTGACCTGAGCAACACCGATAATTGTTTCTTTGGTTTCAGGCGATAACAAACCGGACATAGCCGCTTTTATGTCATCAATAACATCATAAATCACACTGTAATAACGTATCTCCAGACCGTGTTCGCCAGCGATTCGTTTTGCAGAAGCATCGGCACGTACGTTGAAGCCAATCACCAATGCTTCTGAAGCGACCGCCAAATTTACATCAGATTCGTTGATTCCACCAACGCCGCCAGCTACAATTTTGACCCTGACTTCATCAGTTGACAGTTTATTCAATGCCTCGCGAATTGCCTCTGAACTGCCTTGTACATCTGATTTAATCAATAAATTAACCTCGGCAACTTCTCCTCCTGCCATGACATCAAACATGCTCTGCATTTTAGCTTTTTGTTGTTCAGCATGTTTTGCTTCGCGAATTTTTGTCTCACGAGTCTGGGCGAATTCTCTCGCTTTTCGTTCATTTTGAACAACAAAAACTTCATCGCCGGCGTTGGGAACACCAGATAAACCCAGTACAACAACGGGAATAGATGGTCCAGCCGTTTTGATGGCCTTTGCGTCTTCATCGTACATTGCACGTACACGGCCATATTCGGTGCCTGCCAGCATGATCTGGCCTGGTTTTAACTGACCCGACTGGACCAGTACAGTAGCAACAGGTCCGCGACCTTTATCCAGTGTCGCTTCAATCACGACACCCTTGGCGTTTCCTTCCTGTGCTGCCTTTAACTCCATTAGTTCGGCCTGTAATAGAATAGCATCAAGTAAAGCATCTACACCTTCGCCAGTAATTGCCGAAACATTAACAAAAATATTGTCGCCACCCCAGTCTTCCGGGATAACATCAATTGCAGCCAGTTCATTTTTGACACGGTCGGGGTCGGCGTCTTCCTTATCAATCTTGTTCACTGCTACCACCAGCGGCACTCCTGCCGCTTTGGCATGCTCGATAGCTTCTTTTGTTTGTGGCATAACCCCATCGTCAGCAGCTACCACTAGAATGACGATATCGGTAGCCTGAGCACCCCGCGCACGCATTGCAGAAAACGCCGCGTGCCCCGGTGTATCAAGGAAGCTGATCATGCCTTGTTTGGTTTTGACGTGATAAGCGCCAATATGCTGTGTAATTCCACCCGCTTCGCCAGCTGTTACCCGTGACTCACGAATATAATCCAGCAATGAAGTTTTTCCATGATCAACATGACCCATGATCGTAACCACTGGTGCACGAAGCCCCATGCTTTCATCGTTGACTTTGATGCTTTCCTGTAGGTCTTTTTCAAAATCATCATCACTGACGGCAGAAACTACATTATGCCCCATTTCCTCGACTACCAGAGTTGCAGTATCCGCATCTAGAACCTGGTTGATGGTAGCCATGGTGCCCATATTCATCAGCTCCATGATCACATCGCCAGCCTTGACTGCCATACGTTGCGCCAGTTCGGCTACCGAGATTGCTTCTGGAATTTCGACTGTTCTGATGACCGGAGCGGTCGGTTTTTCAAATCCATGAACATTATCATGTACCACTCTGACCTGTCTCTGACCTTTCTTGAACTTGGTTTTACGAGGAGCCCCATGATGTTTTCCGCTGACGTGAAGTTCTTTGCGACCATAACGAGTATGGCGGTCACTTGCAGTATCACCCTTCTTGCCTTTGCCAGTTTTCTTTTGGTCCGCAAAAGCGCGAGACGCATCAGCTTTAGCTTTTTCTTCTGCAATCTTAGCTTGCTCAGTGACTGCCTTTTCTGCCGCTTCATTTTGCAGACGAATTTGCTCTCGATTCGCCGCTTCAAATTCCTGAGTTAATTTTGCTACCGCCTGTTGTTCTGCCTTTTTAAGTACCCTCTCAGCCTGTTGCTTTTCTTCTTCCGCTTTTAATCTGGTAGCTTCTGCTTCTTTTTCTAGTCTTTCTGCTACGATTTTAGCTTCAATTTTTGCAGCTTCTTTCTGTTCTTGCTGTTGTTGTTTTCCCTGCTCCAGTTGTTGTTCTATTTTGACTGATTGTTGTTGTTTTATTTCCTCAGCTTCGACATCACTGCGACGTACAAAAGTCTGTTTTTTGCGAACTTCTACCTTTATGGTTTTGGTGGTGACATTTCTTCCACTTGAAGAAGAAACTTTAAGCTGGGTTCTGTTTTTTCTGCGCAGGGTTATTTTTTTAAGCCCGACCTGTTCTGATTTACCATGACTGGATCGCAATGATTCCAGCAACTTCATTTTATCATCATCCGAGATCGGGTCATCTGCGCTGCTAATAGCCACATCTGCGGATTTTAACTGTTCAAGCAGAGTTGCAACCGGCACTCCGATTACTTCTGAAAGTTGTTTTGCTGTCACTTTAGACATAATTCAGTCCAGATACTTTATATTCGGTAAAGATAGTTTTAACTTACTTTTCTGCTTCCGCAAACCAGGGTTCACGGGCCTTCATGATCAACTTGGCGGCAAATTCTTCATCAATTCCATCAATTTCAATCAACTCGTCAGTAGCCTTTTCTGCCAGATCTTCCATGCTGCATATACCTTCATTGGCCAATTTATGCGCCAGTTCATCGGTCATAAATTCCATTTTCAGTAAATCAGCTTTCGGTTCATTATCTTCTTCACTGGCAATCGCCTTGGTCAACAGGTAATCCCTTGCTCTACCGCGCAACTCTTCAACAATTTCCTCATCGAATTCATTAATTTCCACGAGTTCATCCACAGGAATATAGGCGACTTCATCGACACTGGTCAGGCCTTCCTGGACCAGGATTTGAGCAATCTCTTCATCAACATCCAGTTGCTCCATAAAACTTTCAACCAGGACCCTTGATTCTCCATCAGATTTTTCTTCTGCCTCGGCTTCATCCATTACATTCAACTTCCAGCCGATCAACTGACTAGCTAATTTAATATTCTGCCCGCCGCGGCCGATTGCCTGCGACAGCTTGTCTTCTGGAACAGCGATATCCATCGATTTTGCATCTTCATCGATGACTATCGAAGTCACCTCTGCTGGTGACATGGCATTCACTGCAAACTGCGCCAGATTCTCATCCCACAGGATAATATCGACACGCTCACCCGAGAGTTCGTTTGAAACCGATTGCACGCGAGAGCCACGCATCCCAACACAGGCTCCAACCGGATCCATTCGACTGTCATTACTTTTCACGGCGATCTTGGCACGCATTCCAGGATCACGAGCGGCAGCGATGATTTCGATCAGATCCTGGCCAACTTCTGGCACTTCAAGCCGGAACAGCTCGGTCAAAAATTCTGGCGCAGTTCGACTGATGAATAATTGCGGGCCGCGAGTTTCAGAAGTTATCTTATAAAGATACCCGCGGATACGATCACCAGGTCTAACCGATTCACGCGGAATCATTTCTTCTCGTGGAATTAATCCTTCTGCATTCTCACCCAGGTCAATATAAACATTGCCGCGTTCAACTCGCTTTACCTGGCCCATCACCAGCGTACCTTCGCGGTCTGCGTAGGCCTCAATAACCTTTCTACGCTCGGCTTCGCGTACTTTTTGCACGATAACCTGTTTCGCAGTTTGAGCGGCGATACGTCCAAATTCAACCGAGTCAATGGGCTCTTCGACAAAATCACCTGGCTGAATTTCCGGATCATCCAGTTGTGCGGCTTCCAACGTAATTTGACGCAATGGCTCCGTTATTCCTTCTTCCAGATCCGAACCAATCACTTCCCAGCGACGAAATGTATCGTAATCACCAGTTTCGCGGTCAATACTCACCCTGACTTCAATCTCTTTCTGGCTCTTTTTTCTGGCTGCCATCGCAAGCGCAGCTTCAATAGCTTCAAAGATAACCTCTTTCTCAACGCCTTTCTCGTTTGAAACGGTATCAGCTACTAGAAGAATTTCTTTATTTTCCATCATCTTTACTCTTGTTTGCCTGCACTAAATATTAACCAGCAGGTTGGCCTTTTTAATGTCGTGAAAAGGTAACTCAAACCTTTCATTGTCTACCGTAATATCGACACAACCCTGATCAGTCACACCATTTAAAACACCGCGATAATTTTTACGTCCTAACTGTGCAACTGCCATTTTAATCTTTACTTTCTGACCTTTAAAACGCTCGTAATCCTGTTGCTTGAACAATGGGCGATTCAGCCCTGGTGACGAAACTTCCAGGTCATAGGCTTGCACTATCGGATCTTCGACTTCCAGCAACGCACCCAGTTGAAGACTCACCTTGCTACAATCATCCAGATTAATACCATTTTCGTGGTCAATATATACCCGAACAACATTATGACCTTCAGTATCAACATATTCGACACCAACCAGTTCATAACCCATGGACTCGATGACCGGCTCAAACAATTCATTCAAATTTTGCATTGTGATAACTCGCCAAAGCCCGGTTTAAAAGTCCAATTCCTATAAGGCGGCAACAAAAAAGGCCCTGACAGGGCCTTTCCATTCGATGTCTATAAAGACAAATCTGTTCCGGTCGGTTCAGCCAAACAGCCAGACCTGGAATGGTTACAACAATTCAATTCGCTGTAACCACCACCGTAATTCCATCACAGTTGAAAAATCAGGACGGCATAATAGGTCATGGCAGGAAGAAGTTCAACTAAACTCAACACAATTACGTCAGTCAGGGCTGTAATATAGAAATCTTGCCTGAATTTGCCAGATTAATAAGAGCTTTATTTTTTTTGATCTCTCTGGCTCGCTTCAAGAGCGCCGCGACTTGTCGGACTCATAACAGCATATAACCGAACTACTCAACATCCCACCACGAATTAACTGGGGTCGAATTAACTGGGGTCGTAGTAAAATTAAATACTCTGGAGATTAACAGTTAAAAGGGTAGTAACCGTATTTGGTGGTTATAATTTAAAGAATTATATCCGCAATTCAGCGATGCGGTCATTTGCCAGACCAGGGAAAATACCGCTATTAAAGCACCATCAACACTTGCCGGCCTGTCAGGATTCTTGCTTATACTCATTTCAGGTAATTTGCGGGAAAACTGGAAAACCACAGATGTGCATCCGATCATCACCCGCCAGATAGTTGCATTCACTCCACTCGCGAGTCAATAAATCTTAACCAGTTACGCAATTCTACTTCGCGGATTTGTGGATCGATGATGTCATTGCCAACATCAAGTCGTTCACGCAGTTCAACTGAATCCGGGTTTACATGGAGCGCTTTCATGTCTGAGGCATAACTCGCAACAGCCTTTTCATCCGGAAAATGACCCTCTCTTACCAGTGCCTCGGCCCTGGCCGCAATCAAACGACCCATTTCATGCAAGTTGTATTCAGGATGATACTGGGTGCCCCAGAAAGAAGCATCTTCATTTTCGAACACCGCTGCCTGAATGGGTGTATGGGCATTGCCGCCGAGTGAAACCGTTCCTTCTGGCAATCTGGTGACTTCATCCAGATGCATAATAAAAGCGTCAAATATTGCGGGCTTTCCTGCCAACATTGGCGATGTCTTAGCCGCATCATTCAGTTCGATTCCACGGGCAATACCCCATTCGCGGCCATGAGGGTTGACCGCCACCTCGCCTCCACCCACCAGTGCCGCCATCTGAATCCCCCAACAACTACCAAAGCTGGCTGCTCCTGTATTCATTAATGTCCGTGCAAAATCTATCTGCCCGGTAACACGTGGATCATCCAGATGATAAACAGTAAGGTCTGAACCCGTCCAGATGAAGCCATCAAAGTCATCAATGGTCGTAGCCGATGGCAGCGCAAAGTCTGGATCCGCCACGTAAACGATTTCACTGCTCGAATTGGGCGCCTCTCGTTGCAGAAAATCGAGGAACAGATCATGTGGATGACCAACGTCGGACAGGTCAAAATTTTTGCGGCTGGCCTCTGGATAGCAGTTAACTATACAAAAACGGTGCTTCGCTGTTGTTACTGGTGAATGCGTCATCTTGTGTAGTGTCCTGTAAAATATGGCGATTAATCGAGACGTGTTACTCGCTGTGGAAAATCGGTAATGAGACCCGCTACACCAATCTCTATAAGACGGGCGATCATGTCATCATCGTTGACGTTATAAGGGTTAAGCTTGAGTCCCAGGTCGATTTGCTGTTTGAGCTGCTCAACCGAAAGACGGGTATGGCGTGGATTAAAAGTATCGAAAAATGGATCGGTGAAATCCATCGGATCTTCAGCAAAGAGTCCCAGGATAGCCTGGACTTCGAAATCTGGCCTGAGCCGTTTTAGTGTTTTCAACCATGAAAACCGGGCTGATGAAAACAGCAGGTGGTCCGATCCAATTCCAACCTCGTCGGCCAGCTTGAGAACAACGCTGACCACGTCG
>Ga0256847_1001416_pt1 | contig 12294 bp, 10 predicted proteins | sample TeddybearmetaG_FD_189099 | JGI IMG/M metagenome (GOLD analysis project Ga0256847, IMG submission 189099) | Hydrothermal vent microbial communities from East Pacific Rise, Pacific Ocean - Teddybear | ecosystem: Environmental > Aquatic > Marine > Hydrothermal vents | place: Pacific Ocean: East... | reverse complement strand
GCCTCATGGACGGTAGTATCGATCCATCAGATCGCCCGGAGGGTGTGTGTTATGCAGGTGACCCGAAAAAAGCCAATTTCAGCCCACGCGGAATTGGTCTGAATAACACCCTGCGAACCTGGCTTTCGATGTGGAGCCTTAAATGCTCACCCTGTCGAGGTGCGACACACCTGGCAAAAATTGTTCTGCCCGCACTGGTAATGCAGTCTACTTCGGATACCGGGGTGTTTCCGAGTGACGCGGAGGGTATCTACAATCAGTTGGGAAGCAGCGACAAAATGCTCAAACTTACTGAAGGTGACCATTATCTGACCTCGCCCGATAATGCCAGAGATGTGCATGCTGACCTTGTTTCCGACTGGTTGAATCAGTATGTTTAGACCTTCGAGTCAGAAGTACGAGTCTCACGTCAAATGTCGAAGCTTCAAGAGTTTAATAAACGTAAAACCCAATGGGGGTTAAGGCGCGCTCTCTACTGGGAGCTGATGCATTCGCTGCGATTGGTATTTGGCTTTCGAATTCACTACCTGAGCATCGGCAACTCAATTCACGATATTTATTATGCCAATCTCCCTGAATATACCAATAAATACGAGACAGTGCTCACCAAACCTGAAGCACTCCTGCCTTATGTCGATACCATACCTGATTTCAGCCGGGAATTTATCCAGACAGCGATGGACAATGGGGATGAATGTACAGCAAATTTTTATAATGGGGCACTCGTTGGAATAGGTTTTACAAGCCGCGCCCGCACAGAAGTTAGTGATCAAATCGATTTGCTGGTTCCCGAGGGGTTTCGCTATGGTTACAAGGGTTGGACCCATCCTGATCACCGGCAATCCAGCCTGGCCCGACTACGAGGAAGAATAGCAATCGAACAACGCGAGTTCCCTTACTATGAACGTTCGATCTGGTATATCGAAACCCACAATTACGCATCCCTGTTACACAGGTTTCAGCCGCCACGGGAACGCAACCTTCGCGTCGGCATAATTGGCTGGTTTTCCTTTTTTGGTAAAGAAATACCATTCAACTCTCGTAACGCCAAACGTTATGGAATCGAAATGGTAAGAAAAGAAGATTCAGGCAAACGTCAGTACATTTAGTTGGGGCATACTCCGGAGATAACTGTAATGAGAGACTACAAACTCACCACCTGGCCAATCGCCGTGAGCCTGTTTCTTTTCGCATGTAGCCCCCTCAACACTATTAGACCGGCTGATGTGACAGGAATTCCACACGCTTCGCAGCCCAATATTATTATTTTGCTGGCAGATGATCTTGGCTATGGTGACCTGGGCAGCTACGGACATCCCTCCATTCGCACCCCTCATCTCGACCGCATTGCCCGGGAAGGGCAACGCTGGACCGATTTTTATACGGTAGCCCCCGTCTGCTCACCAAGCCGCGGAGCGCTTATGACAGGGAAACTGCCTGTGAACAGCGGCCTTTACGGGCGTGGTCAGGCAGTTTTTTTCCCAGGCGACCAGGGTGGAATTCCGGAACACGAACTTACCATTGCCGAAGCCCTGAAAGCTGTTGGTTATGACACCGCAATATTTGGTAAATGGCACTTGGGAGATACTCCGGATGCCCTGCCAACCCGGCATGGCTTTGATGAATGGCTGGGCCTGCCCTATTCCAACGACATGGACTGGACCATCGGTTTACCTACTAAAGAAATAATTAGAGCCATAAAAACAGGCAGCCTAAGCCTGCAGGAAGCTATGAAGACCTTCGCCGAGCGAAAGACCCTGTTCATGAACCCAAAGCCGGAATACTGGAACGTACCGCTGATAAAAAGCAGTAGCAACGAGGAGGGTACCCGGGATGTGATCGTACAAAGACCAGCCGATCAACGTTTGTTAACAAAACGCTATACACAGGAAGCCATTAATTACATCAGTCGACACAAAGACGGCAGCAATCCCTTCCTGTTGTACCTTGCATATACCATGCCCCATGTGCCGTTATTTCGAAGTGACGAATTCGCCGGTCACAGCCGGGGTGGGCGATATGGAGATGTGGTTGAGGAAATAGACTGGAGCATTGGCGAGATTCGTAAAGCACTTGAAACAAGCGGGCTGGATCAAAACACACTGGTAGTATTCAGCAGCGACAACGGACCATGGTTACTGGCAGATCACCATAGCGGTTCGGCTGGCCTGCTAAAACAGGGCAAAGGAACAACCTATGAAGGAGGCATGCGCGTACCCGGAATATTCTGGTGGCCGGGTACCATTAAACCTGACGTGGTTGGCGGCATCGGCAGCATCATGGATCTTTATTCCACCGCACTCTCCCTCGCCGGAGTGAAAGCAGACTTAACGCATACAAATGCGATTGATCTGCTTCCTGCTCTACAGGGCCGTCCCAGTCCCAGGCGTACACTGCCCTACTATCGGACAGGAAAATTGTATGCCTTTCGCAAGGGAGACTACAAAATACATTTCATTACCGAAGGCGCTTATGGTAGCGGCGAAAAATACACCGAGCACGAAAGCCCTCTACTGTTTCATTTGGGTGAAGATCCGGCAGAGCAATTTGATCTCGCCATAAAAAGACCGGCTATACTTGCAGACATGCTCGCAGCTGTGAAACTACACCAATCCGGTTTAAATCAGGTTGATGCAATTTTTGACCAACCCTGATAACCGGGACTAGCTCAAATGAAGTCATTGCTGCGCCCACCTCCCAGGAAAAAATAATGACAGTCGATATTTCGAAAGACGAACGGGTGGCAATAATTGCCATTAATCGTCCGCAAGTACGCAATGCGGTGAACGAAAGTACAGCCATTGCGCTTTGTAAAGCATTTGAAGATTTTGATGTCGACGATAATCTGGACGTAGCTATTTTATACGGGACACAGGGTACTTTTTGCGCTGGCGCTGACCTTAAAGCAGTGGCTGAGGGTGGCGGGAATAAAGTGCGTCCGGAAGGTAGGGGCCCCATGGGTCCAACCAGACTGCATTTATCAAAACCGGTAATTGCTGCGGTGGAGGGTTACGCGGTCGCAGGAGGGCTGGAGCTGGCATTGTGGTGTGATATGCGCGTCGCATCCCGTGATGCGGTATTTGGCGTTTTTTGCAGGCGCTGGGGTGTGCCTCTGATCGATGGCGGAACACTAAGATTACCCCGCCTGATCGGCCAGAGCCACGCGATGGACCTCATACTCACCGGCCGTGGAGTATCCGGAGATGAAGCACTCTCTATGGGCCTGGCCAACCGAATCACGGACAACGGAGCAGCCCTGAGCACGGCGATAGCTTTGGCAAAACAGTTATCTGCTTTTCCCCAGGTTTGCTTGCGTGCGGACCGGCGCTCAGTTTACGATCAGTGGGGGCTTTCAGAAAGTGCAGCGATCACTAACGAAACGGTCAAGGGAATAGCAGTACTCAAATCAGGAGAAACTGAACGCGGCGCTTCCCGATTTGCAAAAGGTGCCGGACGCCACGGTGAATTTCAGTGAGACATGTACACCTGACAAATGCAGGCAGAACTCCCTTGCAGCTGGCAATTGAGGTAAGCTGCCAACTCCCGGAAATTCAGATACCAGCCACATGAAATACCTGTCGTTAACCATCACGTGTTTGTTTCTACTGCAAGCGTGCTCCGAATCGGAAGTAGTCAATTCAGTCGTGGAACATGTTGAATCTTCGGAAACAGAAATTCACACCATTCGCTGGTACGACGGTACCGTCGACGAGGCCTTCGATAGTGCTAGAAAGGCAGATAAACCACTGTTTCTATATTGGGGTGCAGTCTGGTGCCCGCCCTGCCAGGAATTAAAGCATACAGTTTTCAAAAGCAGACGGTTTATCAGACAGTCTGAATCCTTCGTACCCGTCTATCTTGATGGAGACAATTCCACCGCACAGGCGCTGGGGGAAAAATTTGGTGTTCGGGGTTACCCCACTATGATTATATTCAATTCTCAAGGCACTGAAATAACGCGAATTCCCGGGGGCATCGATGTTTCCATCTACAACGATATTCTCGCTCTGAGCCAGGAAACCATCAGCCCAACGTCGGAACTCGTTCTTCGGGTATTAAACTCACCTGAAATGGTTAGCGAAAAGAACCTGAAGCAATTGGCCTACTACTCCTGGGGACAGGATCACCACGCACTACCGGAGAACTACTCTCCGGAGATATTCCTGACTATGTCGAAAATGGCAACAGACAATGTTTCCAGCGCTCGCCTGTACATGCAGTATCTCTATGAAGTAGCTGACGCGAATGACAAAGGCCAATCAGAAGAACCTAAAACTATAGAACCCGTTGCCGGTGCCTACGAGAAAGTCGTTTCGATACTAAATTCGGATACACTGGCACTGGCCTGTTGGGATTCCCTCGCTTATTCCTCTACAGAATTGTTACCCTACATCGCAAGCGAACAGCAACAAGCCGGGCTAGTTACCATCTGGCAGAATCGCATGCTGGAGCTTTCGAGTCAGGATTCTCTTTCAACCTCCGAACAGTTGGCCGGGCTCCTGCCAACACTTGAGTTCTATTTTTCCGATGACGATTCAGTGTCTCTGGACACCGAGACGAAAAACCTCGTGTTAAAGGCAACACAATCAGCAGATGCCGCAACTGAGAACACCTTTGCCCGGCAAAGTGTCGTGAGCCAGATGAACTATATTCTCCAGTCCGCACACCTGGACTCTGAAGCAGAGCAATTGCTTTTAAGCGAACTCAATCGCTCCAAATCCCCCTACTATTTTATGAGTAGCCTGGCATCACTTGCTGAGAAACAGGACAAGATTGAAGAGTCCATTGCGTGGTACAAAAAGGCTTACAATAGCTCAGTGGGCAGCGCCACCCGGTTTCAGTGGGGTGCGAACTACATTGCTGCCTTGATACGGCTCCAACCCGAGCGAGAAGAGCATATATCAAGTGCCGCCACTTTGCTGCTGAACGAGTTCGAAAACAGCTCAGATGTCTTCGCTGGGCGAAATTTTCGCGTACTCAAACGATTGAACGAAAACCTCGGAAAATGGCAAACAGAAAAACAGATAACATCTCTGGTGATTTTCACGGATACGATCCATCAACGATGCCAACAACAAGTTTCGGATAGTACTGCTGCAGAAAACTGTGCTTCCCTTATATAACTGGAATGGCGCGCCGAACGGCCTTTTACTTTTGTGAACAAAGCCACTTTAAAAGAACTGCTCATCCTCGCCTATCCCATGGTGATATCACAGGGCGCCTTCGCATTAATGATCTTTACGGATTGTTACTTTATGTCCTTGATCAGCCCCACACACATGGCTGCATCACTGGGTGGTGGTGTTGCGTCATTTTTTTGCATGTCCCTGTTTATCGGAATCCTATCCTACGCTAACGCACTTGTTGCTCAATACTATGGCAGTGGGGAGCGGGAGAAATGTCCCCGCGTATTGACCCAGGGTATCTTCCTGCTTCTGGCTTTTGTACCTTTGTTGTTAGCCATGGGGTACCTGGTTAGCGACATTTTTATGTTAATGGAACACGTACCCGCCCAGGCAGAGCTGGAAAAACGTTATTTTTTGATACTCATCTGGGGTGCCGGGTTTGGCTTGGCAAAAACCTGCATCGCCTCCTATTTTTCCGGTATTGGTCAAACCCGTGTGGTTATGATCGCGGACACACTGGGTGTCATCCTCAACGTTCCCCTTTCGTATGCATTGATTTTTGGCGTCTGGAATTTCCCTGAACTCGGAATTGCAGGTGCTGCATGGGGAACTATCATAAGTACACTTTTTAGCCTGGCTATTTTCATCGCTTTTTATTTTGAACCAAGCCATGTTGCCCGGTTTTCAATCAAACAGTCATTTCATCTGGATAGGGGGATATTGCGTAGATTTTTGCGCCTGGGCGTACCCTCGGGTATGGAAATGTTTTTGAACGTTGCCGCTTTCAACCTATTTTTATTGATGTTTCAGTCTTACGGAATTGCAGAGGCAGCATCGGCAGCCATTGTTTTTAACTGGGATCTCGTCTCGTTTATACCCATGATTGGTCTTAATGTAGCCATTATCAGTCTCATCGGCAGAACCATTGGCGCTGGCAATCCAGAGAAGATGGGTGAGGTGGTTCGCGCCGGTTTTCTTTCCGGGTTGGGTTATTCCAGCCTGTTGGCAATTACGTTCTGGGTATTGCGGGACCCCCTCATTGGGATATTTCTGGAACCGGAAATCGCGAATACATCCATCCGTGACCTATCCGGCTTTATGATGATGGGGCTCGCCACCTACGTTATGGCCGACGCCATCATACTGGTTGCCGGAGGAGTGCTGAGGGGGGCCGGAGATACCCGATGGCTAATGTGGGCCAGCGTTTTAATACACTGGTTTATGCTTCTGGTGCAGTATTATGTAATCAAGGTCTGGGCTATGGGGCCCAGGGCTTCCTGGGTGGTTATGGTGGTTATGGTGCTCGCTACAGGTTTCACCTATTTATGGCGCCTGTCCGGCACACGCTGGCGCACGCCCGAAGCCTTTGCCAGAGTGATGGCTGAGCATTAGAATAAAACTTCGATTTTCGGGGGCTACTTTATGAAACTGGCTTATTTTCTACTAGGGGCTATTTGTTTACCGGTAAATGCTGAAGTATTGTCTACCGCCCCGAATGGGTTTGTAATACATCTGGAAACTACGGTAAAAGTCGATGCTACAACAGCCTACCAACAATTTTTAAATGTCGCAGATTGGTGGGACGCTGCACATACCTACTATGGTAAATCTGAAAACCTCTCGATAGACGCCGTTGCCGGTGGATGTTTTTGTGAAACTTTCGGTGAAAACCAGGTTCTGCATATGACGGTATCCTACGTGGAACCTGGCCGGGAAGTGCGAATGACAGGCGGCCTGGGACCACTACAAATGTTAGGCGTGCATGGAGGAATGTCCTGGAAATTTGAGGAACTGGAGAATGGCGTCACCAAAATTACCCATCGATACCAGGTAAGTGGTTACGTGGATGGGGGGCTGGACAAATTCGCAAAATTTGTCAACAAAGTACAGGCTGGCCAATTGGAGCAGTTAAGACAAAAGCTCGCTGGCAATGAATTTACGCAATAAAGCTTAGGCGACGCAGTACCATTATTGTTCCCAATGCGGTGTCCGCGACAAAGCTGGCTGATTGGTAGTCATGTCGACCCAAACCTGACCGGGGCCAATCGCGGCCAGAACCCCATTTTCACCACGCAAAACTTCAGCAATCTGTCTGGAACCAAAAACCATTGTGAACACAACATCAGCCTCTCGTGTCGCGTCTGCCGGAGTTGGTGCCCACACTGCACCCGACTCAATATGTATTTCTGCGTTATCACGGATCAGATCACAAACCTGCACCTGGTGCCCGCGCTTAAGCAAATTCAGAGCTGCTGGCCCACCCATGGTTCCCAGACCTATAAAACCAATACGCATACTCCACTCCTCACAATTCATTCACAAAAACACTGCAATTCCTTCACGATTTCTTAGGTGTAAAAGGGTAAAATTTCGAATCGGATTAGAGACAGAGAACCACAGCAGTTGTACATGCTCTGTAGAACAAGATGATTAATATAACCAATATTTCCAGATTTTTGTGCGTAATTGTAGTTTCCTGCCTAGTCTCCAGCTGCGGAGGTGGCGGTTCGGGTAGCTCTGCACAGCAAACTCCTCCTCCCCCAACAGGCGGCACGGAGAACCCTCCACCGGAGCCGGAGCCCGAGGAGCCAGCAGAAATTTCCTACGCAGAAGCCTTCCGCTTTCTTCAACAATCAACATTTGGCCCTACACCCATTGAAATTGAATCATTGCAGTCTATCGGGTTTGAAGCATGGATCGATGGGCAACTGCTGTTACCAGTTTCCAAGCAGTTACCCTACTGGCGTTCCCTGCCTACCCCGGAAGATCTGGAAGAGGGCCACAGCAACCGCATGGATGCATGGTTTCAAAACACTATAATGGGCCAGGACCAACTCAGGCAAAGAGTAGCCTTTGCGCTATCAGAAATCATGGTTGTTTCAGACCAGAGTGAGTTGATCCACACACCAGAGGGTTTAGCAAATTATTACGACCTGCTGAGTCAGCATGCATTTGGAAATTTTCGGGAGTTAATGGGCGCAGTAACTTTAAGTCCCATCATGGGTAGCTATCTATCAATGTTGGGAAACGAAAAGCCGGACATAGAAAAAAATATTCAGCCCGATGAAAACTACGCGCGAGAATTGATGCAGCTATTCACAATCGGTCTCGTTAAACTAAATCTGGATGGCAGCATAATCCTGGATAATGATGGGCAACCCGTTCAAAGCTACGACCAGCAAACGGTCGAAGGTTTTGCGCATGCATACACCGGCTGGACTTTCGCTGGTTCTCCAACATTTCATACCCCTTCATTCGACTATATCAGCCCGATGCAATCGTACAGCACTTTTCACGACCTGGGCCAAAAACAACTACTGGATGGCACTCTGTTACCAGCCGGACAATCAGCACAACAGGACCTGGAGCAAGCCCTGGATAACATCTATCAACATGCCAATGTAGCTCCATTTATTAGCCATCGACTGATACAGCGCCTGGTTACAGCAAACCCTTCTCCCGACTATATAGAGCGAGTTGCGGCAACATTCAACAATGATGAAACTGGTACCAGGGGCAACCTTTTCGCTGTAGTTAAGGCTATTCTGCTGGATGAAGAAGCGCGTGCCACTCCATCAACTGAAACAAGCGGGAAATTAGTTGAACCGCTGTTAAGGCTCACTGCATTGTGGAGGGCATATGATGCCAGAGCAGCCAATGGTAGATTCCTGTACGCAAACCCCGAAGTCAATTTTGGCCAGGCTCCCTTGCGAGCCAGTACTGTATTCAATTTTTTTGACCCCAACCATGCCCCGATCGGTGAAATCACCAATTTGTCACTTGTCTCGCCCGAAATGCAGATTACTGATGAAAACACCTCTGCTCTAACCAACAACTTTTTAGCTGCCGCCATATACTTTCAAAATTCGGAAGTAGCAACTCTGGAAAGCGAAACCATAGTTATTGATATCAGTGCAGAATTGGAATTCGCTAACCGGCCAGAGGAACTTATTTCAAGAACTATTGACCGTCTGATGGGAGGTACAATTTCCGATTCGCTACAGGAAAACTTAACCACAATGGTCAATCTTGTACCGGAGGAAGAGGCGGTACAGCGGGTAACGGAAGCAATTCATACAATTGCGACATCACCTGAATTTGCCCTGCTTAAGTAGGACTATCAATATGAACCGTAGACAGACAGTTAAATTTCTTTCGGGACTTGCCGCGCTGGGTGTATCCCAGGTGTATCCAACTCAAGTTTTCGCACAGCACGTGGGTTTTACGGATTACAAGTGTCTGGTCAGTATTTTCCTGGTTGGCGGTAACGATTCCTTCAACCTGATAACGCCAAGAAGTAATGCCGAGTACAATATATACGCACAGGCGAGGCAAAACCTTGCCGTCATGCAGAATGACCTGCTACCCATTTTCCCGGATAATCCAGATGGTGCTGCTTACGGGTTTCACCCGAAAGCACGGGAATTACAAAACCTGTTTGAAGCGGGGAACGTAGCAGTTCTCGCCAATACCGGCCCACTTATAGAACCAGTTACAAGAGAAGCTTTCCAAAACAGGACGGTTAGGCTTCCAGGCCCTTTATTTTCCCATAATGACCAGAAAGATCAGTGGCAATCTCTCAAGGGAAAGACGCCTTTGAATACAGGGTGGGCAGGACGCATCGCCGACGTTCTGCGTCTCCAGACAATAGATCAAAAACTCACGCTTAATATTTCTACTGCCGGTAGCAACTTATGGCAGGTTGGGCAACAAACAAAGAGTTACAGCATCGGATTTAACGGAGCCAATGCTTACGGTGCGCTTGATCTGAGCGCCAGACTAGGGACTGAAAGGCGCGCTGCATTCGACAAGTACCTGGCATCGGGCTTTGATAATATTCATTCAAGAGCACTTGCCGAGACGCATCAACGATCACTGGCCTCGACAGATTTGGTAAACCAGGCACTGGCACAAGCACCCTCTTTTGATTCACTCTTCTCCACCAGCAAGCTCAGTCGTCGATTAAAAATTGTCGCGAAACTCATAGCTGTTAAAGATGCGTTCAATATGAATCGGCAAATATTTCATTTAACGCGGGACGGTTTTGATACCCATGATAATCAGAACCAGAATCATCCCAAGCTAATTGAAGATTTAAGCAGCTCGATAAATTCTTTTAACGAAGCTATGCTTCAAATCGGAATGGAAGATCATGTAGTTACCTTTACTCAATCCGATTTTGGACGTTCTCTATCCAGCAATGGTGATGGTACGGATCACGGTTGGGGTGGGCATCAACTGGTAGTTGGCAATCCCGTATTGGGACGGAAAATTTATGGGACTATGCCAACACTTGAAGTCGGCGGACCTGATGACTCACGAAAGGGAAGAATAATTCCCACCTTGTCCGTAGATCAATACGCTGCCACACTGGCACGGTGGTTTGGGGTAGATGAAGCAGACCTGACCCGGATCGCACCCAACCTTGATAATTTTACGAGCTCCAACATAGGCTTTCTGTAAACCGACTACGGATTTCACTGCTGTATTTCGATCCGCCCGTCTTTAATGATCGTTGTTATGTGTTCGAGTACGCTAATGTCCTGCAGCGGATCACCTTGAACAGCAATTATATCCGCCAATTTGCCTACTTCAATTGTGCCCAGGCGATCAGATACTTCCAGCAATTCGGAGGAAACGACCGTAGCTGAACGAATCGCTTGTGCCGGTGACATACCGGCAGCAACCATCAACGAGAATTCCCTGGCGTTCTGGCCATGTGGCGTTACACCAGTGTCTGTACCAAAAGCGATTTTAACACCTGCCTTTTGCGCAAGGGTAAATCCGGTTTTCGAACGTTTCGCAGCCTGCAAGGCCTTTTGCTTTATGGCACCCGTAAAGAAAGGGTTACCTTCCATGGATAGGGGAACAAAGTGTCCCGGCATCAAGGTGGGAACCAGATATGCATTTTTGCTCTTAAACAGCTTAATCGAGCTCTTGTCCAGGAATGTACCATGATCGATGGAATCAACCCCTGCTCGCAATGCAGCGTTAATACCGTCAGTGCCATGGGCGTGTGCGGCAACTCTGATGCCCAGATTGTGGGCTGTTGATACGATCTCAAGCAATTCATCATCAGTCATCTGCACACCCAGTCCGGTTGCAGTATCGGAAAGCACGCCACCGGTTGCGGTGATTTTGATCCAGTCGGCGCCATACTTGATAGCGTGTCTTGTTGCTTTTCTGCAGGCGAGCTTGCCGTCACAAATGGTTTCCGGCGTCCACATCTGCATCAGTTCGGGACGAACCCCATCTACGTCACCATGTCCGCCAGTTGCTGCCAGGGCAGAACCCGCAGCAAAAACCCTCGGGCCACTGATCAGGTTAGCGCTGATAGCATCGCGAACGGCGTAGATAGATTCTGGGTCACCCCCCAGATCACGCACCGTAGTAAATCCTGCGAGCAAGGTTTTTCTAGCGTTGGCAGCGCCCCGAAGGGCTCCAAATGTAGATGATTCCTTGAGACGGCGACTGATTACTTCCGGCCCCAGCTCAACCAACAAATGCACATGCATATCCATCAATCCCGGCAATACGAATTGATCTTTCAAATCCAGAGTTTTTGCACCGGATAGCGGATCTACAAACCCGTCAAGTACCTCCACAATTTTGTTTCCACCAATAATCACAGTCTTATTACTTAATGGAGGCTGCCCCGGGATCGCCAACAGCGTACCTACGTGCAACACCAAATCTTCAGCGAATGAATAATTTGAAAACAACAGGCATGTTAGTAACAAGAGTAAGCGGCGCATAATCATTCTCATCAATCAGTCTCTATAAAATCCGATATGATTCCAGGATGTGTAAAGCAGATTGCAAACCGGGCGATTCTACGTTATCAATAATGCACACGAATTACGAAAGAAAAATTATGTCCAACAAGCCCGGCGAAAAGCTTTCCAATGGCATTACGGGCCAGCTGGTGAAAATCCCATCTGCAAACCCCTTGAACTACTATCAGGCGCTCTCTACACCACAGGAAATGCCTGAACTTTCAATTGATGGCCATCTCTTTATGCCTCCATCAGGAAAGCCTTTACCGGTAATTATTCTGGTACCGGGAAGCCTGGGCATCGCTCCTTCTCATCTGAATCATGCTGAAACTTTTACCAATATGGGAATTGCAGCATGTGTTATTGATCCCTTCGGAGCACGAAAGGTTTCC
>Ga0256847_1001415_pt1 | contig 12316 bp, 9 predicted proteins | sample TeddybearmetaG_FD_189099 | JGI IMG/M metagenome (GOLD analysis project Ga0256847, IMG submission 189099) | Hydrothermal vent microbial communities from East Pacific Rise, Pacific Ocean - Teddybear | ecosystem: Environmental > Aquatic > Marine > Hydrothermal vents | place: Pacific Ocean: East... | reverse complement strand
CCCGATGGCCATGACTTCGCCGACCGACATCATTGCGGTGGAGAGGAGCGGCTCAGCGCCTTCGAATTTCTCAAACGCAAAGCGCGGAATTTTGGTCACGACATAGTCAATTGTCGGCTCGAAACTGGCCGGGGTGACGCCGGTAATGTCATTGTCGAGCTCATCCAGCGTGTAGCCGACGGCGAGCTTGGCGGCGATCTTGGCGATTGGGAAGCCAGTGGCTTTCGAGGCGAGGGCGGATGAGCGGCTGACCCGCGGGTTCATTTCGATCACGACCAGACGGCCATCCTCGGGATTGACCGCAAATTGAACGTTTGAACCGCCAGTCTCTACGCCGATCTCGCGCAGGACAGCGAGGGAAGCATTGCGCATCACTTGATATTCGCGGTCGGTCAGGGTCAGGGCCGGGGCGACGGTGATACTGTCGCCGGTATGCACGCCCATCGGGTCAATATTTTCAATCGCGCAGATGATGATGGCATTGTCGGCAGTGTCGCGCACCACTTCCATCTCGAACTCTTTCCAGCCGAGCAGGCTTTCATCGACAAGGATTTGCGCCATTGGCGAGGCCGCGATACCGCTTTCGCAAATGCGTTTGTACTCGTCGATATTGTAGGCCACGCCGCCGCCTGTGCCGCCGAGCGTGAAGGCCGGTCGGATGATTGCGGGCAGGCCAACCGTTTCGAGCGCGTCCATGGCCATGCCGAGACCGGTGATACGATCATAGCCGGTGGCTTTGCCGCTCTCGTCCTTGATTTCTGGCGAGGAGATGATCTCGGCGCGCGGGTTTTCCAGACCAATCCGGTCCATCGCTTCGCGGAACAGTTTGCGATCTTCAGCCATTTCGATGGCCGGGGCGCGGGCGCCGATCAGTTCGACTTGGTATTTGGACAAAACCCCGGATTTATCGAGCGCGAGGGCGCAATTCAGAGCGGTTTGGCCGCCCATAGTCGGCAGTAGCGCGTCGGGCTTTTCCTTGGCGATAATCTTCTCGACAAATTCCGGTGTGATCGGCTCGATATAAGTGGCATCGGCGAGCCCCGGATCGGTCATTATTGTCGCCGGGTTGGAATTGACCAGAATGACCCGGTAGCCTTCGTCTTTCAGCGCCTTGATGGCCTGCACGCCGGAATAGTCAAACTCGCAGGCCTGACCGATGATGATAGGACCGGCACCGATAACCAGAATTGACTTGATGTCGGTGCGTTTTGGCATCCCGGTCTCCGTTTTGAGCAAACGGCTGGCGTATAGCGACGAGTCGGGTTGGTGGGCAAGCTAAATCGGAGGTTTTTGCAGTTTACGGGCGGCCGAATTTCGGCCGGCGGTTTACTCGACCAGACGAGCGAAGCGTTCTGCCTCGATCACGATTGGCAGGCTGGTTGCGCTTTCATCGAAGTCGACGAGTAGCGACGCGTTACCATCCATGATCAGGCGATTGGCGATGAGCTGTAAATACGGTGATTTGGTTGCGCCGCCGCCAGACTTGCTGAGCGTGAGATCGAAGGATGGCATGTAGATAACGCCTTCAACATTCAGCGTACCGATAATCCTTGCGAGCAGGGCCGAGTTACCATTCCCCCCGGTCTGCATTGAGGCGCGCTGAGCGATTGCGACACCTGCAGTTGGGCCAGTATCTGGAGCGATCAAGGTCACGGATGACTCACTTTTGACCTCAAAATCCTTGATCTCGCCATCCAGCAGGAAGGTGACGCCTTCTGCTTCAATGTCGCCTTTGACGTGAAAGCGTAATGGGCCATCAAGAATGTGATAAATGCCCGGCGCAAAGTCGACATCGTCTGATTTAATTTCCATGCCGCCGCAATATGTGCCCGGCTTTACATATATAGTCCGGTTGCGCTGGACTTTGAATTTCATGTAATCACAAGCGGTGCTGGAGGCGACATCGTAGCCCGCGAGTGGATCTGGCAAGGCCTGGCAAGACTCGCTTGGCTTTGGCGTGACGGATGCAGCGTTGGATATCTCGGCTTGCCCGGCCGTGCAGAAATGCTTCGTGGTTGCACTGCCGCCGGTGAACGACATCGAGTCGTCACTGGTTGAGTTTGACCAGATGACGCAATTTTTGGCCAACAGCGTCGTGTTGTCATTGACAGAGAGACCGGGGCCGCTGGTGGCTAGCGTCAGCACGCATAGCGGGAAACCCCATGTCGCTTCGGCGACGGCGCGGCGGCGGATGTCAACATTGGCATTGCGCCCGGCAAGACCTGCGGCGACATTTACCGGTTTGAATTCGAGTTCGACAGCTAGCTGTATCTTCTGGCCGTAGGCATCTTCGGATGCCGCGCCAACCGCCAAATCAGTCAGGACGTATTCGGTATTCGCCGAAGCGAGTGAAGCGGCTTGCGCATTTGCTTCGGCCAACCGGTCTTCGAGTTTTGGCGAGGTAGCGTTGAGGAAAGCGGTGGCGCCGCCCAAGGCAGCGGCATCGGCGGTGACTTGAAGATTGTTGGCTGAACGGCTGTCCATACTGAGGGCTATAGATGCCGCCATCAGCGCCATAATGGACGTCAAGCAGATCATCATGATCGGCATGATGCTGCCCGCGCTCGATTGCGCAAACTCCCGCAGGAGTCCGGTATGATTTTTCGCCCTCATGGCTAATCTTATACGGAAGAGGTGAGAATACCGGCTTTAGCGGCGAAGATAAGTTTGAGAAACAACGTTTTAGGTGGCTTAATTAAACTAGTCTTGTGAATACTTTTGGGCACATATTATTTTCTTCTGGGGACTTTACTGGGCTTCAAAGGCCTAAAACACGTTTGGCAATTATATTCTTCTGAATCTCATTGGTGCCGCCATAAATGGTTTGGGCGCGGGTGCCGAAATAGGTCGCAATACCGGGCGCGGCATAGGCGGTATGTCCGGTCCAGTCGGGGCTGACACTATCGGCAAACCCGCGCTGACCATGGACACCCGCAGCATCAAGGTAAAGCTCGGTTATCTGCTGCGCCGTCTCGGTGGCGAGGATTTTGATGATCGAGGCTTCCCTTGCCGGGGCTGCCGCCATCCTTGACCGCTGACAGGACCCGCAAAACGGTCATTTCCAGACCATCCAGAGCAATGTCGGCGGCGTTCAGCTTGCCGGCGAAAGCCTCGTCATCAATCAGGCGCGTATTGCCGCCGGTCGGCTCGCTGCTGGCGATCTGGCGCAGGTGGGTGAGCTGTTTGCGCTTGCCGCCAATGCGGGCATAGGAGGTGCGTTCAAAGCCCAGTAAATATTGGCTATAGGTCCAGCCCTTGCCTTCCTCGCCGATCAGATAATCGGCGGGCACGCGGACATTGTCGAACACGACCTCGTTCAAGGCGTGCTTGCCATCGATGGAAATGATCGGGTTCAGGGTGACGCCAGCGCGGTCCATTTCGCAGCAGATGAAGCTGATGCCTTGCTGTTTCTTTTCTTCATGACTGGTGCGCACCAGCAGGAAAATCCAGTCGGCGTGCTGGGCGGCGCTGGTCCAGATTTTTGTGCCGCTCAGAATATAGTCGTCGCCGTCGCGCTTGGCTGAAAATTGCAGGCTGGCTAGATCGCTGCCGCTTTCCGGTTCGCTATAGCCCTGCGCCCAGCCCATTGAGCCGTCACGCGTGCCGGGTAGCCAGCGGTCTTTCTGGGCCTGACTGGCGAAAGTGTAGAGGATCGGGCCGACATAGACGACGCCCATTGGGGTCACTGTTGGCACGCCAGCGCGCTCGAGCTCTTCGTCAAAGACGTATTGCTGCTCCAGGCTCCAACCGGGCCCGCCATATTCGGCTGGCCATGCAGAAGCGAGCCAGCCTTTTGCGCCGAGCGCCATTTCGGACTTGCGTACGTCTGCTGTGGTCAGGCTGGCGCCGGACGCGACTTTCTCGAGAATATCCTTGGGATAATCGGTTTCAAAGAAGGCGCGAATTTCTGCGCGGAACGGTTCAAGAGCGAGGTTGGCGGAGAGGTTCATAGCGTGAGTGTAGCCCAGCGGGCGCAATCGGGAAGGGGTGACGGCGCGGTATCAGAGATAGGTTTCTGGCATGAACGGGACATCAGTGTCCTGCGGATTGGCCCCGGCGGCGGTCAGCATGGCGTGAACTTGCCCGCGATGGTGGGTTTGGTGGTTGAAGACCTGGATCAGGCAAATCGCGCGGACCCGGGTTGAGACCACGCCAGCGGTGTTGGCATAAGTCAGATCGCCGTCGATCTGATCCTGTGTGATTTGGTCAGCCCAAGTAATGAAGCGCTGATCGGTGTCGGCGCGCAGGGATTTTAGCGTGTTCCAATCATCATAGAGGGTGGTTGAACCGGGTACGTCTGTGCCGGGATTTTCCCAGTCGCTGAGGCGGCTCATCCATATCTGATCGGCCCAGAGGATGTGCGACAGGGTAGCGTGGATCGACTTGAAAAAGCTGCCGCGGTCGGCGCGGCGATCAGCCTCGTTAAGACCCGACGCGGCGGCATAGATGCTGTCATTCTGCCAGCGATTGTAGCGGGTCATGCGGTGTAAATAGGCGGGGGTGATCATCGGCGAACTTCCTCTCAATCCAGACTGGTAATATAGGGTTCGCGGATCGAAATTGACAGGTCTTGGCAAATGCAACATAGCGGCAGGCAGATGGTGCCTCTTTAATCTGAGGCTAAGAGGGAATCCGGTGTTAAATCCGGGACTGTACCCGCAACTGTTAGCCGGGAGCCGGCGGCCAATAAGTCACTGAGGATTAGTCCTTGGGAAGACGGCCACAGGCGTTGATCGGCAAGTCAGGAAACCTGCCATCGCGTCGTTCGCCTACCGGCCGGGAAGAGCCAGTGGTAGTCGAGGTGTTTCCTCTGAAACGACATGGAAAATGGCTGTGCGCTGCGCCGGACGCGCCCATGCCTATGATTGTCGTTTTTGCGCGCTGCCCGTTCGGTGACGGGGCGCGGTGGAGAAAGCTGATGTTGAAGACATCATTGTGTTTGAGTGTAGCTGTGCTGGCCTTGGTAGGTGCGGCGCATGGGCAGGAGGATCGTGATCCCTCCGATGAAATCATTGTTGCCGATTTCAGACTGCCGACAGTGGACGTGGCCGGAATTCGCCCTGTCACAGAACAAGATATCACCACCAGCGTCACGGTTATCGACGCCAGTGATCTGGCGGTGCGCGATAATCCTTATCTGGCTGATCAGTTGCGCGCGGTGCCGGGGATTGGTGTCTCGCGGTCAGGCGCGGCTGGGGCGCTGACGCAGGTGCGTATTCGCGGCGGTGAGGCCAATCATACGCTGGTCCTGCTCGACGGGATCGAAGTGTCTGATCCGATCACGGGTGAAACCGATTTTGGACTGTTCTCAGGGTTGAACGCGCAGCGGGTCGAAATTGCGCGCGGTGAACAATCGGCGCTGTATGGCTCTGACGCGATTGGCGGGGTGATCAATGTCGTCACCGCCGCAGATGAAGGCTTTCGCGGCCTGCTCGAGGGCGGCAGCCGATCAACCTACCGCGCTGATGCAGGTTATGGCTGGGATATGGATGCGGGCGATGTTTCGGTTGCATTATCCAGTGTCATTTCGGACGGGGTTGATACGTCTGGGCTGGGCGGCGAGAAAGATGGTTATCAGAGCATGTCCGGTCTGGTTCGCGGCGGTTTAGAGCTTGGTGGTAATTGGGAATTCAATGGCTTGCTGCGCTATAGCGACAGTGAAGTTGATACCGATCCGGACCTCAATTTCGATGGCCGTCTGGATAATGCTGACCGGGTGACCGAGAGCCAGCAATGGACATTGGGCGGCGGTTTGCAAGGCGACGGGTTTGGGTTCAACCATGTTATCCGCGCCAATTATAGCGATGTGACGCGCGAGAATTTTGCTGAGGGGGTGTCTTCTGATCAGACTAATGGCGAGCGCACCAAGCTGGCCTATAGTCCGTCATATGAGCTTGGTGTGGCGGGCGCTGATGTGACGCTGTCTGGTCTGGTCGACTGGGAGCGTGAGGATTATACACGCGTCGGCGCAGCCTCATTCTTTGGCGACCCAAACCAGAGCCAAAGCTTTGAAACGCTGGGGCTGGCGGTTGAGGCCCGCGCCCGGATTGAGGCGTTGAGCCTGAATGCTTCGCTGCGCCAAGATGATAATGATGGCCGGTTTGATGACGCGGCCACGTGGCGGGTTGGCGGCGCGTATCGTTTCGATTTTGGCGGCAAATTGCGCGCCAGTGCCGGGACCGGGGTCAAGAACCCGACTTTCACCGAATTGTTCGGCTTCTTCCCCGGCAGCTTTATCGGTAACCCCGATCTGAAGCCGGAAAAATCAACCTCTTGGGAGATTGGCTGGGATCAGAGCTACGGCGACGTGAACTGGTCGCTGACCTATTTTGATGCGGCCTTGGAAGACGAAGTGTTCACCGCGTTCAATCCTGATTTTACCTCAACTGCACGTAACCGAACCGGCGACAGCGATCGCAGCGGGGTTGAGTTTGCAGCCGCTTGGTATGTCAGCGACGCGGTGTCGATCTCCGGCGCGGCGACCAATATCACGTCTGAGAATGATAGCGGTGTAGCCGAGATTCGCGTGCCGGAATGGACTGGGAGTTTGGCCCTCAACTGGCGCTCGCAGGACAGAGACGGTTTGCGCGCCGGGCTGGCGCTCGACTATGTCGGTGAGCAGATGGATACCGATTTTGGTACGTTCCAGTCAGTCGCGCTGGAGGCTTATACTTTGGTCTCGGCCACGGCGGAATATCCGGTGACGGAGCGTCTGTCGCTGACCCTGCGCGGGGAAAACCTGCTGGACGAGACGGTGACCGATGTGTTCGGGTTCAATGGCCCCGGTGCGGGCGTGTTTATTGGGGTTCGAGTGAGGTAGAATGATCCGGCTGGCAATCCTTATCGGTCTGTTCTGGCTGGCAGCGTGTAGCGGGCAAGTTGCGCCTGTTGCTGGTCTGCCGGAGCGGCCTATGCGGATTGTCAGCCTTGATTATTGCGCCGATCAATATGTGTTGAAACTGGTTGATCGCGAGCGGATTCTGGCGGTCTCGCCGGATGCGGTGAAATCATTCTCGTATATGCGTGAGGCGGCGCTTGGTGTGCCATCTGTTCGCCCGTTTGCGGAAGATGTTCTGATTGCGCGGCCTGACCTGATTGTGCGCTCTTATGGCGGCGGGCCGAATGCGGCGGCGTTCTTTGAGCGGGCGGGCGTGCCGGTGCTGAATGTTGGCTGGGCCGGTGATCTGGACGGTGTACGGCGGGTGACGCTGGAGATGGCGGAGGGGCTGGGCGAGCCGGAACGCGGGGCGCAGATTGTGACTGACATGGAGGCGCGGCTCGCGGCGATATCTGCCGGTGAGCGTACGCGCCGCGCGCTATATATGACGCCGTTTGGAGTCACGACAGGGCCCGGTTCGCTGGTGCATGAGATGCTGGTGGCGGCAGGGTTGGACAATTTTCAGGAGACGGCGGGCTGGCATCCCTTGCCGCTTGAGCGCCTTGCCTATGAGCGCCCGGATATGGTGGTTGCGGCGTTTTTTGATGCAGGTAGCGGCAGCAAGGATGCGTGGAGTGCGATGCGTCATCCGGTGGCACGGGCACAGGTGCGCGACTTGCCGAGTGTGCAATTGGAAGGCGCGTGGACATCATGCGGGGCGTGGTTTTTGGTCGATGCGATTGAGGCTTTGGCGGAGGGCGCGCCGTGACTGTGCGGCGTTTGCTTGTGCCGGGACTGCTCGCGGCGAGCGTGTTGGTGATTGTCTTGGCTTGTTTGCTTGGGTCAACGCCGCTGGGCGGCGGCCGGGTGATCGCGGCGGTGCTCGGACAGGGCACGCAAGGGGACATGACCGTAGTCTGGCAGATCCGCTTGCCGCGTGCGCTGGCGGCGTTTGGGGTTGGCGCCGCGCTTGGGGTTAGCGGCGCGGCACTGCAGGGCCTGTTGCGCAATCCGCTTGCTGAACCGGGCATACTGGGCGTGTCGGCCTCGGCGGCTTTGGCGGCGACGTTTGCAATCTTTTATGGACTGACCGAGCTTAGCGCGTGGGCCTTGCCGGTTGCGGCGATTATTGGCGCGCTGGCGGCAACCGGGCTGATCGCGCTGGCGGCCATTCGCATCCGCTCAGTCGTGACCTTGATCCTGATCGGGGTTGGCTTGTCGAGCTTTGCTGGGGCAGTGATGAGCCTGATGATGAACCTTGCGCCGAACCCGTTCACCTTGTCGGACATGGTCAACTGGATGCTCGGATCCGTGGCCAATCGCAGCTTTGATGATATCGGTTTTGCCGCGCCGTTCATGGCAGCGGGCTTGGCGGTGTTGTGGTTCACACGGCGCGGCCTGTCGGCCCTGACCTTGGGCGAGGAAGCCGCAAGCGGGGTTGGCGTGGATTTGCGGCGGTTGCGGATTGTCGTGGTGCTGGGGGCTGGACTGGCGACGGGCGCTTCAGTGGCGCTGGCTGGGGCAATCGGATTTGTCGGCATCGTAGCGCCGCACGTGGTGCGCCCGTGGGTCGGGCATGATCCGGCGCGGTCGCTGGTGCCGTCGGGATTGTTGGCGGGGCTGTTTCTGGTGCTGGCAGATATTGGTGTGCGGGTGTTGCCGACGCAATCTGAGCTGAAACTGGGTGTCGTAGCGGCGTTGATCGGGGCGCCAGCTTTTATCTGGATTGCGATGCAGAGGCGGGCTGGTCATGATTGATCTGCGCGCGCAAGATTTGACGGTTCGGGCGGGTGAGACCTGCTTGATCGACGGCGTATCATTTGCGTTGAAACCCGGCGAACTGGTTGCGATTCTGGGGCCGAATGGGGCGGGGAAAACGACTTTGCTGCGGGCTGCGCTGGGCCTGATTGTACCGGATGCGGGTGTGTCTATGCTGGCGGGGCAGGATGTGGCTGACCTTTCGCCAATCGAGCGAGCGCGCCAAATTGCATATCTACCGCAGACCCGGCCGCTGGCTTGGCCGAACACGGTGCGCGATGTGGTTGCGCTGGGGCGGTTCTCACATGGCGCAGTGCTGGGTAGGTTGCGCGGGGCGGATGCAGAGGCGGTGGCGCGGGCGCTGGCAGCTTGCGATATTACTGAACTGGCGACGCGCAAGGTCGATACGTTGTCAGGCGGCGAGGCAGCCCGGGTGCATTGCGCGCGGGCCTTTGCTGCTGAAGCGCCGTTGCTGATTGCAGATGAACCGGTTGCGGCGCTTGATCCGCGGCATCAGTTTCGCGTCATGGATTTGATTGCTAGGTATGTTGCTGAGGGCGGCGGGGCCTTGGTTGTGCTGCACGATGTGGCGCTGGCGGCGCGTTATGCGAGCCGTCTAATCTGGATGAAACATGGCCAGATTGTCGCTGATGGGCCACCCGTTGAGACGCTGTCGGCAGCGCGTTTGGCCGATATTTATGGCGTGAAGGCACGGGTTGATGGCTTGCGTGTTGAGATTGAAGGCGCGCTATAACCGGCTGGGGTGTGCGATCCGCCGCACTTGTGCGCGATTGCCCGCACGCTAATGACACCTGAAACAGTTTTTGGAACGGGTCGATGCTTGCTGAGATTGGTCAGATTGCGCTCATTCTTGCGCTGCTGCTGAGCCTGTTACAGGCGTGGGCAGGCCTGCACGGCGCGCATATTGGCGAGAAGCGGTTCATGGCATTTGCCGAGCGGGCCGCATTGGCGCAGGCGGCGTTCTGTGTGTTGGCCTTTGTACTGCTGGCGGCGGCGTTCGTAAGCTCTGATTTTAGTGTGAAACTGGTTGCGGCGCATTCGCATACGACCAAGCCGATGTTGTACAAGTTCAGCGGGACATGGGGCAATCATGAGGGCTCAATGTTGCTCTGGGTGATGATCATGGCGGTGTTTGGCGCCGGGATGGTGTGGTTTGGCAAGACTTTGCCAGCAGGGCTTCGCGCCCGCGCGATTGCGGTGCAGGGGCTGGTCGGCGCAGGTTTCGCCGCCTTCCTGATCTTTACCTCCAATCCGTTTGAGCGCCTGACGCCAGTGCCTTTGGATGGGGTTGGCCTGAACCCGCTTTTGCAAGACCCCGGCTTAGCTTTCCATCCGCCTTTCTTGTATATTGGCTATGTCGGCTTCTCGGTGGCGTTTTCGTTTGCTGTAGCCGCTTTGATTGAGGGTAAGGTCGATGCGATGTGGGCGCGCTGGGTGCGGCCTTGGGTGCTTTTGGCCTGGTCTTTCCTGACCATCGGTATCGCGCTGGGCAGTGTCTGGGCCTATTACGAGCTGGGTTGGGGCGGTTGGTGGTTCTGGGACCCGGTGGAGAACGTATCGTTCATGCCGTGGCTGGCCGGGACAGCGCTGTTGCATTCGACACTGGTGGCGCAGGCGCGCGGCAGTTTCATTCGCTGGACGTTATTACTGTCGATCACGACATTTTCGCTGAGCCTTGTCGGCACATTTATTGTCCGCTCCGGCGTCCTGACCAGTGTGCACGCGTTTGCGGTTGATCCAGATCGCGGCATCTTCATTCTGGCGCTATTAGCGCTGTCGACGGGCGGCGCGCTGGCGCTGTATGCGCTGCGGTCTGGCAAGATCGGGCATGGCGCCGGGTTTGAGTTGGAAAGCCGTGAGGCGGGTCTGGCGATCAATAATATCTTACTGGTCTGTGCCACGGCGACCGTCTTTTTGGGCACGTTCTATCCACTGGTCATTGATGCGTTAAGCGGGAAAAAGATCACGGTGGGGCCGCCTTATTTCAATATGACATTTGCGCCGATCATGGCTGCGCTAATTCTGTTCATGGCGGTTGGGCCGCTGGTGAAATGGCGCTCTGATAGTTTTAAGCGACTTGGTCCGGCTCTGATCCGTATGGGGCTGGCTGTGGCGGTTGGATTGGGGCTGGTTTTCCTGATTGGTAAGAGTGTGTTTGGCGCGGTTGGGATCGGTCTTGCGATCTGGTTGATCGCTGGAACGCTGGTTAATTATGCGCGCAAATTACGTGTCGGAGCGTCGGCGAGCAGCGCTAGTAATTTGTGGCGGCGATTTCGGCTATTGCCGGGCGCTGCACATGGCTTTGTGCTGGCGCATATCGGGCTGGCGGTTTCGGTGATCGGGATTACCGGCATGGCCGTCTGGGCCAGCGAAGGGGTGGATCGGCTGAAATTGGGCGAACAGATTTTGGTGGCTGGATATGAGTTCGAGCTGACCGAGGTGAGCGAAGTGCGCGGCAGCAATTATTTCGCTGAAGCCGCGTCCATCACGATTTCGCGCGGTGATCGGCAAATCGGTTTTCTCAACGCTGAGCGGCGCTTCTATCCGGTTGAGCAGAATACCACCACCGAAGGCGCGATGGATGTTGGGCCGACGCGCGTCCTGTTCGCAGCTTTGGGCGAAGGTAATGCCGAAACCGGGTGGATTGTGCGGGTCTATTACCATCCGCTGGTGATTTGGATTTGGATTGGCGCGCTGATGATGGCGTTTGGCGGGTTTGTCTCGCTGGCGGATCGCCGGTTCGGGTTTGTCGTTCGGCCAGAAGCGCTGGCTGTTCCAGTTGGCGTTGCGGCGGAGTAGGGCGAATAGATGCGCAAGATACTGCTCTGTCTGATCGCTCTGGGCTTTGCCGGGCTGGCTATTGCGCAGGCCCAGACTGTCGCAGACCCAGCTGTGGTCGAGGCGCGGACCGAGGCGATCTCCAAGACGCTGCGCTGTGTGGTTTGCCAGAACCAGTCGATCAACGATTCCAATGCGCCCTTGGCGGCAGATATGCGCATACTGGTTGAGAAGCGTGTTTTGGCCGGTGATAGCGATGCCGAGGTGCGCGAATATTTGCGTGTACGGTACGGCGACTATGTGCTGATGCGGCCGCCATTTCAGCTCAACACTTGGCTTTTGTGGCTTGGCCCGGCGGTGCTGATTGGGCTTGGGGGATTGTGGTTCAGCGTGCGGTTGCGCAGGCGTTCGGGTGATGCGGCGGTAGTTGATATGAGTGCGGCTGACCGGGCCCGGGTTGAGGCGGCTTTGGCGGCTCCGCATGATGAGGTGGACCGATGATCTGGCTCATTTTTGGCGCTTTTTTGCTGCTCCTAATCATTTTTGTGTTTGCGCCTTTGCTGAGAGCGGCTGCACCAATTGCGCCGGATGATGGTGAGGCACTGGCGGAGGCACGCGGGCAATTGGCGGGTCTTGAAAGCGATCTTGCGGCAGGGCGGATTAGCAGCGAGACCGCGAGCGAAACCCGCCGCGCTTTGGAGTTTCGCGTGCTTGATCTGCTCAACGCGCAAAGCACTGATGTACAGATCGGGGCAAGCGAGAAGACCGTCGGAATGCTGCGGCTGATCTTGCCAATTGGGTTATGTTTTGGCGCGTTTGGGCTCTACACGATGCTCGGTCAGCCGAATTTCAAACAGACAGCGGTTTCTGTAGAGCAAGCGA
>Ga0256847_1001414_pt1 | contig 12325 bp, 14 predicted proteins | sample TeddybearmetaG_FD_189099 | JGI IMG/M metagenome (GOLD analysis project Ga0256847, IMG submission 189099) | Hydrothermal vent microbial communities from East Pacific Rise, Pacific Ocean - Teddybear | ecosystem: Environmental > Aquatic > Marine > Hydrothermal vents | place: Pacific Ocean: East... | reverse complement strand
CGATGAAAGAGACCATTGATATAACCTCTCAACGCCGTGAAACACAGATGGCGTATAATAAGAAACATGGAATTACACCCAAAACCACGCTCCGTGAGCTTGATACCAACTTGAAAGTAGATGATGCTGGGGAACTTTACAGTAAACAGAGTAAAATAGATAGAATGCCAAAAGCTGAACGAAAAAAAATCGTAAATGAACTAAAAGCCAAAATGTTGGTGGCTGCTAAAAACTTGGAATTTGAAGAGGCTGCAAGATTGCGTGACCAGATTGCAAAAATAAAGAAGTTGTAAAATATTCGATAAAATCAAGCCTACATGATATAATACAAAAAAATCATAAGAGGGTACTTCATGAGCATTGACCTAACTTCCCCTGACCTCTATTTTAACCGTGAACTCTCATGGCTAAAATTTAACACCCGTGTACTTGCACAAGCAAAAAACAAATCTCTACCCCCATTAGAACGCATGAAATTTTTAGCCATTTATGGTACAAATCTTGATGAGTTCTATATGATTCGTGTAGCAGGACTGAAAACTTTACTCAAAGCAAGAGTACAAGAGACAGCCATAGACAGACTAACCCCCACCGAACAGCTAAAAACCATTCATAAAACCATTCACAAAGAGCAAAAAGTGGTTGAATCCTCTTTTCAGAGTATTATGAATGAGCTTAAAGAGCATGGGGTAGCGATTAGAAACTATGATGAGCTTACACCCAAACATCAAGAGACCATTAAAACTGAATTTTTTGAACAGATTTATCCTGTTATTATGCCCATTGCCATTGACGCGATGCACCCTTTTCCACACTTAAATAATTTGAGTTTTGCACTGGCACTTAAACTGGAAGACTCTAAAGGTAATGTGAAACATGGACTTATTCGTATTCCTAGAATTTTGCCTCGCTTTTTACAAGTAGAGCAGTGTTATGTGCCTATTGAGAGTGTTGTTGACCACTTTTCAGGTGAACTTTTTCAAGGAATGACAAAAATAGCCTCTATCCCATTTAGAGTTACACGCAATGCTGACCTTGAAATAGAAGAGGAAGAGGCTGATGATTTTATTGAAATTATGGAAGAGGGGTTGCGTTCACGAAATCGAGGGGTACTTATTCGATTAGAGCTAATGGAAACCCCTGAACCCTCTCTACTTAAATTTTTAACCACCCACTTAAAACTTGATCCCCATGATATTTACTATTATAACATCCCTTTAAATTTGGGAACACTTTGGAATATAGTAACAGAAGAGACCCTTGCACACTTAACACTGCCCAACTATAGCCCCAAAATTCTTCCTCCTTTTGATGCAGACAATGATATTTTTAAAACCATTGAAAAACAAGATGTTCTGCTCTATCATCCTTTTGAAAGTTTTGACCCTGTGGTTCAATTTATTCAACAAGCAGCCAAAGACCCAAACACCTTATCAATGAGAATGACCCTTTATCGTGTGGGTAAAAATTCTCCTATTGTTAAAGCTCTTATAAAAGCGGCCAAAGCAGGAAAACAAGTCACGGTTTTGGTAGAACTCAAAGCCCGTTTTGACGAAGAGACCAATCTTCACTGGGCAAGAAAGCTTGAAGAGTCAGGAGCGCATGTTATTTATGGTATTAAAGGGTTAAAAGTTCATGCAAAAGTGGCTCAAATAACGAAAAGACAAGGGAAAAAGCTTCAAGCCTATGTCCACTTAGGAACAGGAAACTACAATCCTGCTACATCAAGAATCTATACAGACATGAGTTACTTTACAAGTAAAACAGAGTTTAATACAGATGTCACTAAATTTTTTCATTTTATTACAGGATTCTCAGACCACAGTAAGCTGGATATATTAACCCTATCCCCTGAACATATTAAACCCAAATTGATTAAGATGATTGAGTATGAAGCCTCTCACAAAGAGAAAGGACTTATTATTTTAAAAGCCAACTCTTTGGTAGACCCTGATGTGATTCAAGCACTCTATAGAGCCTCTATAAAAGGGTGTAAAATTGAACTGATTATTCGTGGTATTTGTGCGTTAAAACCAAGCTTAAAAGGGATTAGTGAAAATATTTCGGTCTACTCTATTATTGGTAAATATTTGGAGCATCCAAGAATATATTACTTTAAACATGATAAAAATCAATGTTATATCTCTAGTGCAGATTTGATGCCACGAAATTTAATACGCCGTATTGAGATATTAACACCCATTACCGAGCCACTACTTGTCCAAAAAATAAAACAGATACTCTCTTTGCAACTTCAAGACAATGTTTTACGTTGGAGACTTAAAAGTTCAGGCGAATATAAACAGGTTAAGCAAAATGACGATAAACTCATTAACAATCATGAAATTTTAGAAGAGTACATTACCAAAATACATGATAAACGCAAAAAAGAGACACCTGAATATGTGGCTAAATTGGCTAAAAAGGTACTAAAGGAGTAAAATGTTAATTAAATACAAAGAGTGGACACCAGAGCTAAAAAAAGGTGCATGGGTTGCAGAGACTTCAACCGTTATTGGACGTACAACCATGGGAGAAGATTCGGCTGTGTGGTTTGGCTGTGTGGTTCGTGGTGATGTTCACAGCATTAGCATAGGAGACAGAAGTAATATTCAAGACTTATCTATGGTTCATGTAACCCATCATAAAAAAGCAGACATGAGTGATGGGAATCCAACAGTTATTGGAAATGATGTAACCGTTGGGCATAGAGTGATGTTGCATGGTTGTACCATCGAAGATGCCTGTTTAATCGGTATGTCAGCCACTATTTTGGATGGTGCAGTGATTGGAAAAGAGTCTATTGTGGGTGCAAGTTCACTGGTTACAAAGAATAAAGTTTTTCCACCACGAAGTTTAATTATGGGAAGTCCTGCGAAGAGAATTCGAGAATTAACAGAGGCAGAAATTAAAGAACTTTACGCTTCTGCTTCCCGTTATGTGAAATTTAAGAACAGTTATATTTAATTAATCATCTAATTTTGTAACAACTATTATTCACAAAGTTATGTTAGAATTCAAGAAAAAAGGATTCTAACACATGAGAAATATAAAAACATTGGCACTTATTCCACTACTTTTAGCCTCAACAGGTTGTGTACCAAGAGAGCAACCTGCTACACAAGTAGAAGCCAGACAAAATACACAAAATGTAACTTACTATCCAACACAACCCACCACGCCTAGCTATCCTATTGCCACAACCTACCCCATTGAAAGTACGCCTACTTATCCCATAAGAAATTATCCAACGATTGGTAATAATAACTCTCCTTTTAATACGGTTACAACCATTGTTCCCCAGCCTGTTAGAGAGCAACGTACACCTGATTACCATATTCAAAGAAGCCAATATCTTGGAGGGGCATATAGAAACAACTACAAACTAAAAAAATTTATTAATATGATGGTTTCTAAACATCACTATGACCGTTATACCTTAAACTCTATTTTTAGCACGGTTAGCCGAGATACAAAAGCATTGGAAAAATATAATGTATTTAAAACATCAAAACCAAAATCTAAAACAAGCATTTCAAAAATAAAAAGAACAGGCTCATGGGATAAATACCGTTCTAACTTTTTAACCTCTTCTCGTATCAATAAAGGGGTTGCCTTTTGGAGAGAAAATATCAATGATTTAAACAAGGCTTCTCAACGATATGGGGTTGCACCTGAATATATTATAGGAATTATTGGTGTAGAGACAAACTTTGGAGGATACACAGGAACACACTCTGTAATGGATGCCCTAACCACTTTGGCGATTGAGTATAAAAAGCGTTCTAAATTTTTTAAAGGAGAGTTGGAGAGTTACTTGCTGATGATTCGTGATGAAAAACTTGACCCTCAAAGAATTAAAGGCTCATATGCAGGGGCTTTTGGACTCTCTCAATTTATGCCAACAGCCTTTAGACAACATGCTGTTGATTTCAATGGAGATGGACACATTAACCTGTTTAACAAGTCTGATGCCATTGGAAGTATTGCTAAATATTTTTTAGAGCGTGGAAAATGGGACAATCGAATACCTGTAGCAATGAAAACCTATTATAATAAAAAAAGATTTTATGGTCTAACTACAGGATTCAAAAGCAATTATTCCCAAAGCAAGATGAAATCTTTAGGCATGAGACCAAGTTCTGCTTTTTATGGATATAGAGGAAAAGTATCGTTAATTAAATTAAGCAGATACACAAGAGATGAACTTTGGTGGGGGACTAAAAACTTCTATGCCATTACAAGATACAATCCAAGAGATCACTATGCAATGGCTGTGCATCAACTGGCACAGGCTGTTAGAAAAGCTTATTATAATCGATAAAGTGTATTAGGTGCAAATTATATTGCACCCCTACACATTCTCTAAAACACATTCAAGTGTATATTTTAAATCGTCATCCAACTCTAAAGATTTTAGCATCCATCGTAGATAACCTGCATCCGAACGTGCTATGTCGGCTATCTCTTCTCCATTGTATTTTCCAAATTTAAAGTTTTTCATCATTACGGGGGTTCGTGTTAACTCTTCAAGCTTAACCATTGGGTGAACCCCTAAATACAGCTCTTTTACTCTGGCTACCAATTTAGAAAGAAGCAGTTTCATAACCACTACATCTCCAATGGCATCATGGGCTTTAATGGTAATGTTGTGTTTTTCTGCCTCGATTGACTCTTCTTTGTACAATCCCAATGAGAATCGAAAATATTGCAAACGATGATAAGCAGAATCAGGGAAAAGGTGTTTAGAACAACGTAACGTATCAATAAGTTTCATACGGTTTTGAAAACCCTCTTTTTCTAACATACCCAAATCAAAACTGATATTATGTGCAATTAAATAGTTATGTTCATTGTTTAAGTAACTCAAATCATTCCAAAATTTGGTTGATTTAAACGGTGCTTTTCCTTCTAAAAGTTCAGGCGTAATATTGTGTACTTCCATTGCTTCTATTTTAATAGAAATCTCTGAAGAACACATCTCATCATAAACTTCAATTTCTCCTCGGTTTCCTACAACCATTGCACCTATTTGGATAATTCTATCATCAGATTGATTTCCTGTAGTCTCAGTATCAAACAAAACATATTTAGTCATTTTTTTCCTCTTTTCTATCTTTAACTTTGTTATTTTTTTTTCTATTTTTAAAATTTTTCATGTACGCATAAAATGATTTCAGTTCTGTGGTAAAAGAACTCTCTTTGGTAAAATATTTCTCTTTTATCGCTTTCCAATTGTTCTTTATATTGTTTTTAAACTTTAACATCATCTCTACAGTTGATTTATAAATATCTAAATTTTTTAACCACTCTAAACCATTCATTATTTTTTTGTAGAGCCACTCAAACCAACCAAAACTTAAAAGTTTATCTTTGGATGCTTTAAAGAGCCAAAAGGTAAACGCAGCAATGGGAATTTTTGTGATATAAAGAAGCAATCCAAACAGTATCTGTCCATTAACAAAAAGAACTCCTGCAAAAAGACCTGCACCTTCAACAATCAAAAGAATAACCGTAAAAATCAGAAGCAGTATATAACGATTGGTATGAACAATACGCTTTTCAAGTTTTTGAGTAATGTGCCAAGACTCTATCTTATTTTGAATGGGTTTAGCAATTCCTTCCCAAATAATCTCCTCAAATAGAATAAAAAGAAAAACAAGTATAAATTGAAAAACTAACAGTAAACGTTGTGCGATTTTTTGTAGAAATTCCACAGAATATTCCTTAAATAGATAATTAGAAATTATAGCGAATAATATTAAAAATGTGGGATGGATAAGTAGAAGATAAGAGGGTAAAAACCCTCTTCATAAAGTCTGTGAGAAATAGACTTAAAGAGAGAAGTTTATTTTCTTCTAAGCTCTTTAATTCTAGCTTTTTTACCTTTTAATGCTCTAAGATAGAACAGTTTAGCACGTCTAACACGTCCTCTTCTAAGTACAGTAATGCTCTCAATACTCTCAGAATATACTGGGAAAATTCTTTCAACACCAACAGAGTTAGCACCAATTCTTCGAATCATCATTGTACGACCTGTACCTTGACCTCTAACTGCTATACAGATACCTTCATAGTTCTGAACTCTGGTTTTTTCACCCTCTTTAATTCTAACAGCAACTCTTAAAGTATCCCCTGCTCTAAAATCAGGAACACTTTTATTTTCTAATTGAGCTTGTTCAAAGCTCTCAATATATTTATTTCTCATCATACTACCTTTGTGTTATTACTCTATCATTTAGAGCTGTTTATGCATATCTGGTCTAAAGTATTTTGTTTTACACTTTGCCATTGCATTTTTTAAGTCCGAAATTTTAGCGTGATTTCCCTTTAATAATTCTGAGGGAACACCAATTTCACTATAAACCTTAGGTTTACTAAAAGAGGGTGCTTCTAATACGGAACTTTCAAAGCTTTCAACCGTTAAAGAGTTGCTGTTTCCAAGCACACCCACGACATTTCTTGCCACTGCGTCACACATTACCAAAGAAGGAAGCTCTCCACCTGTTAAGATAAAATCGCCTATAGAAAAAAGCTCATCCGCCATCTCTTCTATAAAACGTTCATCAATCCCTTCATAACGCCCTGATACAAAAACAACATGCTCTTTTTTTGCCAAGCGTTTTGCATCATTTTGTTTAAAAGGTTTACCCACAGGAGTGGCAACAACCACATGAATTTGGCTCTCAATGGAAGCCTCTTTTAACGCTTTAATAGCGTCAAAAAGTGGTTGAGGAGTCATTAACATTCCTGCTCCACCACCAATCATCGGTTCATCTACTTTGTTATGTCTGTTATTTGTATAATCTCTAGGGTTAATATAGTCCACATCTATCTGTCTATTCTCTATGGCTCTTTTTAAAATAGAGTCAGAGAAATACCCTTCTATTATAGAAGGAAAAAGCGTTACAAAAGAGAATTTCATGCTAAGAAGCTTCTAAAATTTCTTTGGCATCTTTAGTAAAGATGGTTTTTAAGTCCATATCTTTTTTTACAATATATCTCTCAATATAGGGTACTAAAAATGTTGTAGGCATTCCCTCTTCTACCAATTTTTCATCGGTCTGAATAAACATATAATCCACATCAGCCAAACGTTGCATTTCAGAAATTTTTCCTAAAACAACACCATTTTCAACCACAGAACAGGCTTCAATCTCAAACCAAAAATGCTCATCTACTTTAAGTTCACATCGCTCTCTTGTCTCTTCTAATGAGGCATAAATTTTAGTATTGGTTAGCTTTTTAGCATAATCAACACCTGAATAACCCTTAAAAGAGATTATTCCACGAACAAGATTTACTTCGTGAATTTCGAGTAGACCTGAGCTTGATTGAAATGTGTAACCTGATTTGAATTGTTCTGGAAAGTCTGTGTGGATATGGAGTTTTAAATCTCCATGAAGTCCATGGGTTTTACCCACTTGGGCTATAAAAAAACGTTGTGGTTCATTCATAGTCTATTTTCTACTTTAAATTATTTTTTGGCTTCTACGTTAACACGGTAGTTTGAGCCACCTTTTGCTTTACAAGCAGAAATTACCGTTTTAATAGAGTTGATCATTCGTCCTTCTTTACCAATCAGTTTACCCACATCTTCGCTGTTAGCGACAATGGTAATCTCATTGTAGTTCTCCTCAATATTCTTAACTGAAACAGCTATATCTTCAGGATGACTTACTAAAAGCTTGGTATATTCTGTAACGAAATCAACAACCATGACTACTTACCTGTAATCTTTTTAACTCTGTCACTCATTTGAGCACCAACACCAATCCAGTAATCCATTCTTTCACTGTCAACAGTTAAGTTATCTTCTTTAATCATTGGGTTATAGTGACCAATTGATTCAATCCAACCACCATCTCTTCTTTTTCTGCTGTCTGTTACTACGATTCTGTAAAATGGCATTTTTTTTCTACCCATTCTTGTAAGTCTAATTGTTGTCATATTAATTCCTTGAAATATTTTTTAATGAAAATGTTTTGTAAATCTCAATATATGGGGTAACTAATCCCGAACACATTACTGTGTGAGTTGCCTACTGAACGCAACCACCTACAAGCACTGACAACTAATCTTAATGAGAGTTCACTCATCAACGCTTTAAAGCCGAATCTTATCTAAATTTTTATTATACCAAACTTGGATATAATCAGGTCGGTCTTTACCGACCTAGATTAAAAAAAAAGTTACGCCAATTCTTGAAGATAAGAGATAACTTGTAACGCAGCCACCGAACCATCTCCAGCAGCAGAAACAACCTGTTTTGGAGCTTGAATTCTCATGTCTCCAGCACAAAACAATCCTGCAACATCTGTTTTCATGCTAAGGTCAACAATGACTTGACCCCAATCATTCATAGAACAGATAAATTCTCCATTTTCATCTTTTAATACAGAGTTATTAACATTATGCCCCACAAATACAAAAAGACCTGTATTCTCCATTTGTGTAATGTCATCGGTTTTAATGTTCTTGATTTTTACACCATCAAGCCCCATCATTCCTCCATATGCCTCTTCAATTACAGAGTCGGTAATCAGATGAATATTCTCTTTTCTTTTTACCCTATCAAGCGTTGGAGGGGCTGCTCTAAACTTATCTCTTCGATGAACCACATAAACATCTGAACAGATGTTAGAGAGGTAAAATGCCTCTTCCAAAGCTGTATCTCCACCACCCAAAACAGTTACAGGTTTATTTTTGTAAAAGAATCCATCACATGTGGCACATGTACTTACTCCTTTACCAAAGAATTTAGCTTCGCCATTGAATCCTGCTCTTTTTGGGGTAGAACCTGTACAAGTAATAACTGTTAAAGCTTCATAGGTATTGCCACCTTCTACAGTAATGGTAAAATGGTCACCCGTTTTAGCCACACGTTCTACTTTTTTCATCTCATGTTTTAGACCAAAATGAAAACACTGTTTTTGCCACGTATCCATAAAATCCATGCCTGTTTTATCATGTTCAAAAAAACCAGGGTAGTTTTCTATCTCTGAACTTTGAGTAATCTGTCCACCTGGAAGACCCATTTCAAACATGGTTACGTTTTGTAATCCACCTCGGGTTGCATAAAGCCCTGCTGTAAGACCAGCAGGGCCTCCACCAATAATTGCACAATCTAACATTGTAAAATCCTTAAATAATTAATTAATTTGTAAAGTTGTTGAATAGTAAAAAAAGAGAGTAGGTTCGATTTCATCGAACATTAATAAGCCTTCCCACACAAGCGTGTGAGAAGAGAAAAATTATGCCAATTGAGCATTGATTTTTTCAGCAAATGCATCTTTAGAAGCTGCACCTACCATTTGATCAACAAGTTTGCCATCTTTAAAGAAAAGAATCGCTGGAATTGATCTGATACCATATTTAACAGAGATTTCTTGTTGGTCATCTGTGTTTACTTTTGCAATTGTAGCTTTACCATCAAAATCAATGGCTAGGTCTTCTACCACTGGAGCAATCATTCTACAAGGTCCACACCATGGAGCCCAGAAGTCTACCATTGTTACGCCTTCTGCGATTGTTGCTTCGAAATTGTCTTGAGTTAATTCAACGTATGTTGCCATATTGTTTTATCCTTGTGTAAATTTTTAGATTTTAAATTAATGTAAACAGTATACATCAATTCTGTTTATAGATTATGTACTTCACAATCTAATATAAACGATTTATAGCTTATCTTGTCTTAAGTTGTCAAGTTTAATCCAAAAGAATTTCAGAATATTGTGAAGAACGGCTATTTTTAAGAACTTTTACTGCTTTTCCTTTCACGGTGTAGACCAATGAGACCTTAACCTCTTTACTCTTATTGGCATTGGCACGATGTAATAGTTTAGAGTGGAAAATAAGAACATCTCCTTTATTTAGAGAATAACTCTCTTTTGTTTCTATAAGTAACACATTTAAAGGATGGCTTGTATTAAAATACTCTTTCTCTTCAAACTGTTCTTCTAAAAATTTCATCTTATGACTTTTAGGAATAAACTCTAAAACACCATTATTGCTGTTTTCTTCTCCGAGTGCCAACCAAACACTAACCAAATTATCTCCATCATATGACCAATAACGTCTGTCTTGATGCCAAGAGGTTTCGGTACTGCTATAAGGCATTTTTGTCATAATTGAGTTATGATGTGCCAAAGTAATAACAACCTCATCTTGTAAAATCTGTTTCAAAATAGCTCTTAGCTTCCTATTTTCCATCCAATTTTTAAAAAGAATGTCTCTATTGTAAACCTGCCGAAGCCTTCGAACTGTTAAATATTTGCCCTCTTCTATACTAGAATAATCACTAATTTCAGTACGATACGCTTGTGATTTATTCCCATAATCTATCTCTGTCTCTATAGGTTCTGTTTTATCTTTCAGATGAGTAAGAGCTAAATCTAATATTCCTTCACACTCTGCATTGTTCGCAAAATTTCGTAAAATTAAAAATCCATTACTGTTAAAGTCTCTCAACTCTTCTTTTGTTAGTCTCATTAAAAAACCCTTTTCTTCGCTATAAAAATCATTATAGCTTTTATTTATCAATTTTTAATATTTATAGATTTTGAATAAGGAATATTAAATTAATTGTTTTATGTTATAATTTTTTGTTAAAAAAATAATATTTATAGGATTTAAAAATGAAAAAAACTTTATTTATTACAGCCATGACAGCTTTAATAACAACAGCATCTTTTGCAAATTCAAACACAGGTTGTGGACTTGGTAGCCAAGTTATTTCCAACCAAGATTCGGTTGTAATGCAAGTTTTTGCAACAACCACCAATGGAACTTCGGGTAATCAAACATTTGGTATTACTTCAGGAACATCAGGCTGTGCGAAACCAGCCAAGTTTGTCTCAAATGACAAAGCCAATGAGTTTGTGAGAGGAAACATGGATGCCCTCGCTTTTGATATTTCAAATGGAGAAGGCGAAGCACTTACAACCCTTGCAACACTTTTAAATGTATCCAATAGTGATGTTTTTGCCTCAACACTGCAAACAAATTTTGATAAAATCTATACTTCTGAAAATGTATCATCAGCAGATGTAATTGATAACATTGTTTCATTGGGATAAGCACAATTTTATGAAACATGTTGGTACAAAAACACTCAAGCTTGTTTTTGTACTCTTTGTATTTTCTATTTTTTCTACACCACTTTTTGCAAATACCATAGAAACACTCTCTAACAGTCAACAGTGGCACAGACTTCTACATTTTAAAAACAATCAAAGTGAAATCGATGATAAAAAATTCTTTTTTGCAAAAGAGGGGAAAATAAATCCTAAAAATGAGTTAGAAGCCACCATAAAAAAACTTATTTCTGACAAAAGTGATGATGAAAACTCTACTTTATGTCACTACCCTTCACGTTCCGCATGGATTTTAGAGAATATTCCACAATTAAAAGAGAAAATTTTTTTACCAAAGTGTCTAAAGTTACATAAAGAGCTAAAAGAGCTTGGTGCAAAACAGGTTACTTTAGTATTGGCATCTGCACATATGAACTCCCCTGCGTCAGCTTTTGGTCATACATTTTTAAGAATTGACAACAATCCCAATACTCCTTTGCTCTCTTATGCTGTAAATTATGCTGCTCAAACCACCGAAGACAATGGATTTTTGTACGCCTATCAAGGTCTTTTTGGTGGCTACAAAGGGCGTTACTCGATAGACCCTTATTATAAAAAGCTCAAAGAGTATTCAGATTTAGAACAGCGTGATGTTTGGGAATATACGCTTGATTTGACACAAAAAGAGATTAACCGAATGGTGCTTCACATTTTTGAAGTTCGTTATTTTTATGCCGATTACTTTTTCTTGGCTGAAAACTGCTCTTATAATCTGCTTTGGCTTATTGAGGTTGCAAAACAAAGTAGTACCCTTACAAAGCAATTTAACCACAAAGCCATTCCTATAGACACCCTTAGAGCTGTTCTCAATAAAAATTTAATCAAAAAAACCACTTATCGACCTTCTAAACGTGCCGAAATTTTGGCATTAAGTGATTCTATTAAAAACAATAAAATTGCATTAAATTTTGCTAAAAGTAATGCTTATAATTTAAGTGAAATAGCAACATTAAAAAGAAAAGAGAAAATTGCTTCACTTGAATTGGCAACTGCTTTACTTCAAATACGACGTTCAGACAATAAAATAAGTAAAAAAGAGTATCTCCCACAGTTTTTAAAAATACTAAGAAGCAGAAGTAAATTGGGTAAAAGGTCTAAAGAGAAGATAATCCAACCCTCTGCACCCATCAATGGTCACTACTCAACCAAAACAACCCTATCTATTGCAAATAAAAACAGGGTTAAAGCCC
>Ga0256847_1001413_pt1 | contig 12345 bp, 13 predicted proteins | sample TeddybearmetaG_FD_189099 | JGI IMG/M metagenome (GOLD analysis project Ga0256847, IMG submission 189099) | Hydrothermal vent microbial communities from East Pacific Rise, Pacific Ocean - Teddybear | ecosystem: Environmental > Aquatic > Marine > Hydrothermal vents | place: Pacific Ocean: East... | reverse complement strand
TAAGAAGTGGAGGAGCGAATAATTTTAATGACGCTTTTGGAACTTCAATACGATATTATATGAAAAAGTTTTCTGGCTACGATACGTCATATATCGTTGCAAACAAGAAAGCGAAAGTCATATAAAGTTTAAGTTTAGTTGGTTATTTATTTTGAATAATGAATAGGGTGGGTCTTTTATGAAGGTCCACCTTATTTTTTTTCCAACTTTCTGCTGGCATTGTTTTTATATATTCTGTTGCTAATGTTATATCGCAAGCTACGCAAAGCTGGCATTGTGGATGTAGTGAGTTTGCCAGTGTTTCTAATAGTTGATTATTTCGATACGGTGTTTCTATAAAAAGCTGCGCCTGATTATGCTCCTTCGATAGTTTTTCTAATTGTTTAATTCGTTGTTTCCTATCTTTTTTGTCGATAGGTAAATAGCCGTTAAATGCAAAATTTTGCCCATTTAAACCGCTAGCCATCATGGCTAATAAAATTGATGATGGTCCCACAAGAGGGATTACGCGTATGTTCATTTCGTGTGCCAGTTGCACAATTACCGCTCCAGGATCTGCAATACCTGGGCAGCCCGCATCCGATAAGATTCCAACATCAATACCTTGTTTGCAAGGTTCTAAAAAACTTGGATAATCTAAAGGGTCTGTATATTTATTTATAAGTTTAAATGAAAGGTCGGGTTGTGATTTCCCTGGAACTATTTTTTTTATTGATTGCCGAGCAATTTTTTCATTTTCAACAATAAAAAAATCTATATTTTCAATAGCTTTTTTTACTGAAAGTGGCAAAACTTCTAGCGCATTTGTTTCTCCTAAAGTGGTCGGTATTAAATATATAGAACCTAAGACTTCTTCCATACAAAGTCTTATTTAATAATAAGTTTGCGCGTTACTTTTGTTCCAGCATCATTTAAAATTTTAATAAAATAAACTCCAGTTGAAAATCCTGAAATATCAACTGTATCTCTGTTAGCATTTATATTTTGCTCTGAGGAAACTGCAGCTCCATTTAAGTTATAAATAGTATATTGAGTTAAAAGCCCTTCGCTACTTGAAAGTGTTATAGTAGAGCTAGCTGGGTTAGGATAAAATGATACGGTAATCGAATTTGTAATATCATCTACTGAAAGGTTGTTGTCAACAATTCTATAAATTTGTCCGCCAATTGAAACTATATAAAGTTCTTTATTAATATCTTCACCAAAAGACACCCAAGTATTTCCCGAAAAAGTTCCAGCAAAACTTAATGTTCCCGAACTATTAACTGTTCCGATTTGTGTAGAACAAAGATCTGCGAAAAAGTATAAACCGTCTAAAGTTGGGTAGTCACTACCTCTATAAACATATCCTCCACTTATTGAACACCGACCACTACCATGTGTATATTGGGCAACTGGAAAGGTTAAAGTTGATGAATCTGGACATCCAGACAAGTCAAAAGTCGAATTTCCTTCATAACAACGCCAACCGTAATTCAACGCTGCATCAGTTGCTGGCATTTGATCTATTTCTTCTCGACTTCCTTGTCCAACATCAGCAATCCATATATCACCTGTAGTTTCATCAAAAGAAAATTTCCACGGATTTCTTAAACCGTACGACCAAATTTCATCTAAAGCACTCGAATCACTTACATAAGGGTTATCTGTAGGAATATATGGAGCAGCGATATCAACATTAAGACGAAGCATTTTGCCTAAAAGTGTACCTAAATTTTGTGCTCTATTTCCAGGGTCGCCACCACTACCTCCGTCACCTGTTCCAATATAAAGCATGTTATCTGGACCAAATTGTATGCAGCCTCCATTGTGATTACTAAACGGTTGGTCGATACTAAGCATTTGAACTTCAGAACCTGCATCGGCTATATCTGGATTTGCTGAAACGCTAAAACGAGACACTTGTGTGTCGCCACCATTATCTGTATAATACACATAAAAGAACCCATTTGATGCGTAGTTTGGGTGAAATGCTAGTCCGAGTAAACCTCGCTCTCCTCCAGAAGAAACTATAGGATCAATATTCAAAAAAGGAGTTGCGTTTGTTGTTCCGTCGGCGTTTAATATCTTTATTCTTCCAGCCTGTTCTACTACAAAGAGTCTATCATCTCCTGCATTTTTAAGTTCAACAGGGCTACTAAAACCACTTGCGAATATACTAATATCAATGTCTTGTGAATGAATTATTGAAGTTGAAATAAATAAGATAAGTAGTAGGTATAGGTTTTTCATGATTATTTTTTTACTAAAATAGTTAAAATACTTTTAAACGTACTGTTGTTTTTTTTGTAGTTTATTTTATAATAAGTTTTAAAACTGAAGTTTTTCCGTTTTCTGAACTTACTTTAACAAAATACAACCCTTTGCTAAGAGTGTTAATATCAATTAGTTCTTCGAAAGATGAAATATTATTTATTGCAAGTAATGTTCTTCCATTAATATCTAGAATTGTTATAGAATCTAAAACCGAATTTTCGCTTTGTATTTGCACAAAATTTGAAGCCGGGTTTGGCGTCATTAGTACCTGATTGTTTTCAATATCTGTAACAGAAAGTGGTTCTTCAGTTATTTTATAAATTCTTCCATTAAAATGATTTGCAATATATAGTTCTTGATTAATATCTACTCCAAAAGCTGTCCATGATGCTCCAAGAGCACCTTGCTCTGTTGCAATTTCTGTAGCTATGTCTAATGTGCTAATGATTCCTGAGCATAAATCTGCATAAAAATAATGATTTTGAAAACTTGGCATATTGCTTCCGTGATAGACATAACCACCTGTAATAGAGCATCGACTTCCAATATGTTCATATTCAGTTACTGGAAAAATATAAAAATCTGGAGGTAAGCAACCAGTGGTGTTAAACTCACTACTACCTTCGTAACAGCGCCACCCGTAATTTCCGCCAGCATCACTTTGACTAATGCGATCAACTTCTTCAACGGCACCTTGACCTACATCCCCAAGCCAAATAGTATCTGTATCTGGATCAATTGAAATTCGCCAAGGGTTGCGAAAACCAAACGCCCATATTTCATCTAATGCTAGGGGGTTTCCAACAAATGGATTGCTTGGCGGAATCGCATAATTATTTCCATCGGCAGTATTATCGATATCAATTCTTAAAATTTTCCCCAAAAGTGATTCTAACGATTGTGCCCTATCGCCTGGGTCTCCACCGCTACCTCCATCACCAGATGCTATGTATAAGTATCCTGATGAATCAAAAGCTAAGCTTCCAGCATTGTGTTCAGGAAAAGGTTGTTCGTAATCAATAATAAATAATTCTGAACTTGGGTCGGCAATATCTGGATTTGTGTCATCTACAGAAAAACGTGAAACTTGTGTGTTTCCATCTAAATCTATATAGTTTACAAAAAAGAATCCATTGGTTATGTAGTCGGGGTGGAATGCTATCCCTAAAAAACCTTGTTCTCCTCCACTCGTAACTTGAGATATAATATCTAAAAAAGGCGTTGGATTTATAGAACCATCAGTATTTAAAATCACTATTCGCCCAGCTTGTTCTGCAATAAATAAACGTTCATCGCCAGCATTTTTAATATCAACGGGTTTAATAACATCTTCTGTAAATAAAGTAGTATCAATAGTTTGTGATGATAGAATACTAGAAAAAAGAAGAAATGTTAACGAAAGTAGTTTCAGTTTCATGATTTTTTATTGCAAAATAACAAATTAAATTCTATTTGCTAAAGAATTACAGGCTTCATTTAGCATTTCGAAAACCTTTTCGAAACCAAGAGCTCCTCCATAATACGGATCTGGAACATCTACATTTTCATCTGGGAAAATTTCATCTAAAATTAAGCGTACTTTATTAATGTCGTTTTTATTTCTAGCAAGACTAAGAATGTTTTCTTTATTTGAAATATCCATAGCGAAAATTATATCAAAATTATCGAAGTCGTTAGCCGAAAACTGACGCCCTCTTTGTGAGCGAATATCAATTCCGTGATTCAAACCAACCTCGATACTTCTTTTGTCTGGCGAATTGCCAATATGCCAATGTCCTGTGCCTGCTGAGTCAACGAAAATTAGTTCTGAATTTACTTTTGATTTTAGAATACCTTCAGCAAGGGGTGAACGACAAATGTTCCCCAAGCATACCATTAAAATCTTTGTTTGCATCCTGTTATAATGTAAGCTTCTTATTCAGATCTTCTACATATTTTCTGAACTGCTTGTCGGTAGATGAAAGATTATCTACAGTTTTACAAGCATGTAAAACCGTTGCGTGATCTCTCTTTCCAATTTGTGAACCAATACTTGCTAATGAAGCTTTTGTGAATTTCTTAGCAAAAAACATAGCTAGTTGTCTTGCTTGCACAATATGACGTTTACGTGTTTTCGATTGCAAAGTATCTACATCCATCTGGAAATAATCACTAACAACTTTTTGAATATAATCTATTGAAACTTCACGTTTGGTGTGTTTCACGTAATTGTCAACTATTTTTTTAGCAAGTTCGATTGTAATCTCACGTTTGTTAAAAGATGAATGTGCAATTAATGAAATAATAGCACCTTCTAATTCGCGAATATTCGTTTTAATATTGTTAGCTAAAAACTCGATTATATCTTCAGGCATTTCAACGCCGTCTCTGTATAATTTATTTTTAATAATAGCAGTTCTAGTCTCAAAATCTGGGTGTTGCAGCTCTGCTGAAAGCCCCCATTTAAAACGAGATAATAAGCGTTGTTCGATATCAATCATATCAACAGGAGCTTTGTCACTAGTTAAAATAACTTGCTTTCCGTTTTGATGAAGGTGATTAAAGATGTGGAAAAATACATCTTGTGTTCCTGCTTTACCTGAAAGTAATTGAATGTCATCAACAATTAACACGTCTATTATTTGGTAGAAGTGTATAAAATCATTTCGGTTATTCTTTTTAACCGACTCAATATATTGTTGTGTAAATTTTTCAGCAGAAATATATAGAACTGTTTTTTCAGGATACTTATCTTTTATTTCAACACCAATAGCATGTGCTAAATGTGTTTTTCCTAAACCAACTGCACCAAAAACCAATAATGGGTTAAAAGATGTTCCGCCAGGTTTATTTGCAACGGCCATACCAGCCGAACGTGCTAAACGGTTAGAATCGCCTTCTAAAAAATTATCGAAATTATAATTAGGATTGAGTTGTGATTCAATCTTTACATTTCTAATACCAGGAATAATAAAAGGATTTTTTAACTCCGGACTTTTATTTTTTATAGGTACATCTACCTCTTGGGCTTGAATCTGCGAGCGATTTGCGCTTGGAATTTTTTCGGTAAATGGTTGTTTGTTACCGTAGGTATTTTCCATTCTAATAACATAAACCAATTTTGCTTTTGTGCCGAGTTCTTTATTAAGAGCTACTTTTAAGAGCTTAACATAATGCTCTTCCAACCATTCGTAAAAAAATTTACTGGGAACTTGAATGCTTAAAGCATTTTCAGTAAGCTTAACTGCATGAATAGGCTCGAACCATGTTTTATATGCTTGAGAAGTAATGTTGTCCTTTATAAATGACAGACAATTTTCCCATACTGATTCCGCAGTTTTAGTCATAATTAAAAAGTAGTGTTTTTTTGGTTTGTTAGTTCCCCTTAAGAAAACATAAAAAAGATTTTTTTTATTGTTTTCTGGACAATGCAAATATGTAAACAAAAAAGTGAAAAAAAAAACGAAAAGGTATTGAATATTAAGTTTTTTTTTCGCATACTTCCGTGAAGATAAAACTACAAAAAAAAACGACCTTTACAAATTAATATGAGTTTGTTTTCTGATACTATTCAATTTCGTGTAAGATATGGTGAAACCGACCAAATGGGAGTGGTGTATCATGCAAATTATATAATTTATTTCGAGCTTGGTAGAACCGAATGGCTTCGTAAGCTTGGTGTTTCCTATAAATGGATGGAGGAAAACAATGTTATATTGCCAATTATTGATATCGCAATTCAATATAAATCACCTGCATATTACGACGATATACTTACTTTAAAAACCACTTTACAAAAACTTCCAAGTGTTAAAGTTTATTTCAAATTTGAACTTTATAATGAAAAAGGAAATCTCTTAGCATTAGGCGCTACAACTTTAGCATTTATGAAAAAAGATACAAACAAACCTATGCGAGCTCCAGATTTTATTTTAAATAAATTACAAGATTAATTTATCGTTTATTTTTTTTCCTTTTTTATTTCTATTGGATATAGATTTTCAAAAATATTAAAAATTCGTTGCGCTTCTTTTTCACGAACAGAAATGTAAATTTTACAGCTCATTTCTAGCTCTTGTTTTGTAATCGTTAAGTTTTGCTCTTTAATAATACGCATTACTTTATTCATGTGTTCGTACTCAAATTTGATGCAGAAAAGTATATCGATGGTTTTGTTTATTATTTTAGAATTTTCTAAAGCCATCTGCGCTGCAGATCGATATGCATTTATGAGTCCGCTAACGCCTAATTTTGTTCCGCCAAAATAACGAACTACTACAACTAAAATATTTGTAACATCAAAAGATTGAAGCTGCCCGTAAATTGGCATTCCAGCACTATTTGATGGTTCGCCGTCGTCGTTTACTCGAAAGGATTCGTATTTTTTTCCAAGCTGCCAAGCATAACACCAATGTCTTGCAGCATGATGCATTTTTTTAAGCGTTTCAATATTATTTTTTACATCTTCTCCATTTGTAATTGGAAAAGCATAGCCAAAAAACTTACTGTTTCTATCTTTAAACAATACCTCTTCCGAAGACTTTAAAATAGTTTTATACGAATCTTTTTCACTCATTATAAATGCTATTAAAATAAATGATTCATTTTAGTGAACAAATTAGTAATATCTTCAGTTTTAGGATTAATATTCCAAGTGTGAAGATTAAGTTTTTTTGCAGTTTCAGTATTTTCTTTTTTATCGTCTATAAATAAACAGGTTGATGCTTTTAAAGTATGTGTTTCTAAAACAAATTGATAAATGTCCTTGTTTGGTTTTCTAAAATGTATTTCGTGCGACAGGTAAAACGCTTCAAAGCAGTTTTTAAAACGATTATACCTTTCGATAGTCATGTTTTCAATAACTTTTTTTATGTGAAGTTCATTCGTGTTACTCAATAATATAAGCTGGTATTTTTTTTCTTCGGAAAGCTGCTCGATAAATTGCAAACGGTGTTCTGGAAAATGTAAAATTATTGCATTCCATACTTCCCTTAATTGCTTTTTCGTAGTATTTGGAAATTGAGTTTTATAATAGTTTAAAAAGTCATCGGTTGAAATTTTTCCGGTTTCATAATTTGCATTTACCTGAAGCATTTTTTCAGATAACATAAGCGTTCCAAATTTTTGAATTTCGATTACAGTTGCGTCTTTATTTAAATCGATAAATACATCGCCAAAATCGAAAATGAGGGTTTTAACCATTTGTGTAAATTCTTAATGTATCGGTTTCAATTTTTTCTTCTGAAAGTAATTTACCTAAAAATTTAGGCGCTTCAACACCTGTTTTAAAATTTGTTATTCCTGTAAAAACTCTAGCTTCATCCCAAAAACCCTCATCTATAAATGATTGTAGTGTTTTGCTTCCACCTTCAATTATAATCGAGGTTATGTGATGTTTAAAAAGAATGTCACAAATCTGAGGAACACTATTTTCTGAAAAATGTATGCTTTCATATACAATGGCTTCATTCGTTAAATGATTATTTTCAGTATTAAAATCGGTAATAACAATGGTCTTTACATTGCCATTAAAAACTGTGACGTTTTTAGGAACACTTAATTTACGATCTAGCACTACGCGAATTGGCGATTCGCCAGTCCAATTTCTAACGGTAAGTGAAGGATTGTCTTTTAAAACAGTTGTTGTGCCAACTAGAATTGCTTGTTCTTCTGCACGCCATTTATGAACTAATTGCCGCGATAAAGAGCCTGTAATCCAAACAGGTTTTTTCTCTTTCTTAGTTAATGGCGCTATAAAATTGTCTTGTGTTTGCGCCCATTTTAATATAATATACGGACGTTTTTTTGTGTGAAAGGTAAAAAAACGTTTGTGATGTTCTTTACATTCATCTTCTAAAATACCAACTTGAACATTACAGCCAGCATTTTTTAAACGCTCGATTCCTTTTCCAGCTACCAAAACATTATCGTCAATACAACCAACAACAATATTTGGTATGTTATGTTTTAAAATTAAGTCGCTGCAAGGAGGTGTTTTTCCAACATGCGAACAAGGTTCGAGCGTAACATAAAGTGTAGCTTTTACTAATAATAATTTGTCTTTAACCGAGTTTATGGCATTTACTTCGGCATGATTATCACCATATTTGCTAGTAAAACCTTCACCAATAATTTTATTTTCAGAAACAATAACACAACCAACCATTGGGTTAGGGCGCGTTGTACCTAAGCCGTTTTTACCCAACTCAATGCATCGAGCCATGTATGTTTCGTGACCTGTCAATTTTTGAATTTAATATTTATGTCTTGAGTTTCATCGATTTCATAATTGTATGAAAACCCAGCAAGATTATACTTTAATATACCTTTATATTGCACGTTGATTTTTTCACTAAAAAGACTGTTTAATAAGCCGCCAATATTGTTTGTGTTTAACACTTTTTTTGTTGGGATTGTAACTTCAAGCGGGATTGAAAAATTATCTTTAGCTAGAACCTTAAAAGGTTCTGAAGTTACATTTGCAACTTCAATTCCGTTTATAAATACATTTATGCCATCACTTTCTAATGTTCCACCAATATGATTTGGGTTATTGAAAATGGCATCAGCGTTTAATAAAATTTCAGATGGCGTGGCTTTTAAAACTACGATATTTTCAATTTTAATAAACTCAGGTTTTTCATTTACAGTGCAACCAATTAAGGTAGAAGTTAGCAGAAATAAGAGAATTTTATTTTTCATTTTTAATAATTGTTTAAACAAAAACTGTATCTTCACTAGCGTAAAAATACTATAAAAATTGACTAAAAATAATTTTGTTATAAGAGAAATTAAACAGCAAGATAATGCTGCTTTAGAAAAAATCATTAAAGCAATTTTTCCCGAATTTAATATGTCTTTAGTTGGTACTGCCTATGAAGATTTTGAAACAACTTGCATGTTCGAATCGTATCAAGAAAGTAATGAAATATATTTTGTTTTAGAGGTCGAGGGGATTGTATTGGGTGGAGGCGGAATAAAACCACTTCGTAATTTTGAAGGAGCTATTTGTGAACTTCAAAAAATGTATTTTTCGCCAAAGGTTAGAGGTATGGGATTTGGCAAATTGCTTTTCGAAAAATGTATGGAAGCAGCGAAACAACTTGGTTATAAGCAATGTTATTTAGAGTCGGCTCCTCAATTAGAAGCTGCTATTTATATCTACGAAAAAAATGGATTTAAACATTTAGATAAATCGCTTGGCGATACGGGGCATTATTCATGTTCAATACATATGTTAAAGGATTTGTAATTATGAAACTCTTTGAAGTTAAAAAACATTTTGCAAAGGCCCTTTCTAGCGAATACCCTTCAGATGAAATTCATTCTTTTTATTTACTTCTTTCAGAGTTCATTCTGAAACTTTCTCGCGTCCAAACAACCTTGCAACGCGATAGAGAACTTTCAGAAAAAGAAATTAGTCTATTTAAAAAAGCGATTCAAGAATTGAAGGTGTTTAAACCGATACAGTATATTATTGGTGAAACTGAATTTTACGGACTCACATTTTTTGTAAATAAAGAAGTGTTAATTCCGCGTCCCGAAACAGAAGAACTTGTTGAGTGGATTGTAGCCGATTTTTCTGAAATCAAATCGCCTTCAATTTTAGATATCGGTACTGGAAGCGGTTGCATAGCAATTAGCCTTGCTCATAAAATCGAGCATGCAGCAGTTGAAGCAATCGATGTTTCCGAAGAAGTTTTAAAAATTGCAAAAAAGAATGCGCTGTATAATAAGGTAGCTATCAAATTTATTCAACAAAACATTTTAAAACTTAAAGAACTTGATAGAAGTTACGATATTATAGTTTCTAATCCGCCATACGTTCGCGAACTCGAAAAAAAGCAAATGGAACCTAATGTATTAAAATACGAACCTGCACTTGCTTTATATGTAAAGGATACTGATTCGCTTATTTTTTATAAAAAAATCGCACAATTAGCTTACAATCAATTAAATGTTGGCGGGGCTCTTTATTTCGAAATCAATGCGTATCTTAGTAAGGAATTAAAAAATATGCTTCATGAAATCGGATTTAAAACCGTTGAGGTTAGAACCGATATGTTTGGAAAAGATAGAATGATTAAATGTGTTAGGTGTTAAAAAAATAGCAAATAAAATTAGTGATAATTGGTGAATTTCGTGTCACTAGTATTGAAGTAAATAATTAATTAAGAAACCATGACAAATCTTAATAGCATTAGTGTTTTTTGTGGAAGCAGTGATGGAAATGACCTTGCCATTACTGAAGCTGCTGTACAGCTTGGAAATTTATTTACTGATGAGAAAATCACACTTGTATACGGTGGTGCAAAAATTGGTGTAATGGGTACAATCGCAAAAACAATGTTAGAAGCTCATGGTAAAGTAATTGGTGTAATTCCAGAGTTTTTAAAGAAAAAAGAAGTGGTACATCTAGGCTTAACCGAACTAATTACAACACAAAATATGCACGACCGAAAGCTTAAAATGCATGAAATAAGCGATGGTTTTATTGCACTGCCTGGCGGCTATGGAACCCTTGAAGAATTATTTGAAATTATTACTTGGGGGCAGCTTGGTTTGCATCAAAAACCAATAGCTTTACTTAATGTTAACGGTTTTTATAATGACTTACTTGGTCTAATTGAAAACATGGTGCGAAAGGGGTTTTTAAAAATTGAAAACTACGAAATGCTACTAGTAGATGATTCAGTAAGTCGCTTGCTGGAAAAGATGAAAAATTTCAAACCTACACAAGTTCCCAAATGGCTTACTGACGATCGTACATAATACGGTTGTTTAAATCCATCTAGTTGCAATTCCAATTAAAGAAATATTAGTAAATCGGTAAATCCTGCAAGAAGTTTAGATATTACATTATTTGTAGATCGAATGGCTTTAGAGTAATTATAGCTATTTATTGTTACTCCTTTAGAAGGAAAGTTATTTGCAGCACTAGTTTGAAAAATATTTGATGATGATTAAATGATTTTTTTTCTGAATAATAAACTTCAATTGTTGAAGCCTATTATTGTTTATAAACTGTTTTCAGAAATCACCTAGATTTATAGAATGTATTTTATATTTGTTTTATGAATTTGGAAGAACAAATAAACCAACTTCGTGAAACGCTTCGCGAGCACAATCATAATTATTATATACTCGACAATCCTACGATTAGCGATTATGAGTTTGACTTGCTTCTAAAAGAATTGCAGCAATTAGAAGCAGCACATCCAGAGTTTTATGATGCCAACTCACCAACTATGCGAGTAGGTGGAACAATTACCAAAAATTTTGAAACAATCGTTCACGAAAACCGAATGTATTCGCTAGATAATTCGTATTCGAAAGAAGATCTAGAAGATTGGGAAAAGCGTATAAAAAAACAAGTGGATGGAGAAGTACATTATACATGCGAACTTAAATACGATGGCGCCTCTATAAGTTTAACATACGAAAATGGTTTTTTGCTTAAAGCAGTTACGAGAGGTGATGGTTTTCAGGGTGATGATGTTACAGCAAATATAAAAACCATTCGTTCGGTGCCACTTCAACTTAAAGGAGATTATCCGCAAAAATTCGATATACGTGGCGAAATTGTATTGCCGTTTGAAGGTTTTTTTAAAATGAATGAAGAGCGTATTGAAGCCGGTGAAGAACCTTATCGAAACCCCAGAAACACTGCTTCGGGGAGCTTAAAACTTCAAGATAGTGCTGAAGTAGCGAAACGACCTTTAGTGTGTTTATTATATGGTTTAATAGGAAGAAATTTACAAATATCATCTCAATTTGAAAGCTTAAATAAAGCACGTGAATGGGGATTTAAAGTACCAGAAGCTGCAAAATTAGTGACTTCTATTGACGCCGTTTTTGAGTTTATTAATTATTGGGACATCCATCGTCATGACCTTCCGTATGAAACTGATGGCGTTGTAATAAAAGTAAATAACCTTCAGCAACAAGAAGAACTTGGTTACACAGCAAAATCGCCTCGGTGGGCAATGGCCTATAAATTTAAAGCCGAACAAGTTTCAACAATTTTACACGAAATTACATATCAAGTTGGACGTACAGGTGCTATTACACCAGTTGCTAATTTAGAACCAGTAGAATTGGCTGGTACGA
>Ga0256847_1001412_pt1 | contig 12345 bp, 13 predicted proteins | sample TeddybearmetaG_FD_189099 | JGI IMG/M metagenome (GOLD analysis project Ga0256847, IMG submission 189099) | Hydrothermal vent microbial communities from East Pacific Rise, Pacific Ocean - Teddybear | ecosystem: Environmental > Aquatic > Marine > Hydrothermal vents | place: Pacific Ocean: East... | reverse complement strand
GGGATTCTATAGTTAGCCATTGTATATTTTTCAGGGGTTAGTTATGTCAAAAAAACATGTGACTCTACATGTTAGGCTGGTAAAAGTAAATAAAATTTAACTTAAAAAAATGGCGGTCAAAAAAAAGCAAAGGGTCTCTACTTTTGCTGCAATAATAAAGACCTAATGGAATGGTTCGCCCCACTTTATCACTTTATAAAAGGCTTAAAATGAGCCATGATGTAAGTAACAACCAAACATCAAAATAAAAAAGAGGCAGACCATGAATAATAGGTTGTTTAAAAACGACTGAAAGTCGTTATATTGTTAAACAATGTATCGCTCTACGATGCTACATTAATGGCTAAAGCCTTGCACTGAAAGTGAATACAAACAAGCAGGTTTTAACCGTATAGGTTTTGTGTTTATTAGATATGCAAATTACTCTGCAAACTATGTTTACATAATTGTTTAGCTTACCCATCCCTCTATCCTTATCGATCGATAATCGACTGAAAAATATCATTTTATTTTTTAGTACTATTTAGGCATATTTTTTGCTTTGATGCTTAATTAGGTAGCGATTAACGTTGCTGTAATAATTATAAACGATAACAACTGGAGGATGACATGGCCAATATTTTGTGGCTTCAGGGCGGTGCCTGTTCGGGCAATACAATGTCCTTTCTGAATGCAGAAGAACCCAGTGCTTGCGATCTGGTAACAGATTTTGGCATGAACATTCTTTGGCAACCCTCACTAGGTGTCGAGCTTGGTGATAATGTTAAAAAAATACTAAAAGACTGCCTTTCTGGCGCAATCAAACTGGATATTTTTGTTTTTGAAGGAACAGTTGTTAATGCACCGAATGGAACGGGCGAATGGAATCGCTTTGCAGGTAGGCCGATGAAAGACTGGGTACGTGAATTATGTGACGTGGCAGACTTTGTTGTGGCGTTGGGTGATTGCGCAACTTGGGGCGGCATTCCTGCTACAGCGCCTAATCCAACAGATTCTCAGGGCTTGCAGTTTCTTAAACGTGATAATGGCGGCTTCTTGGGTGCCGATTTTAAAGGTAAGGCCGGTTTGCCAGTGATCAATATTCCTGGTTGTCCCGCGCATCCTGATTGGGTAACACAAATTCTGGTTGCTATCGCTACCGGTCGTGCAGGTGATTTAGCGTTGGATGAGTTTCAACGTCCGAAAACGTTCTTCCAGAGTTTTACCCAAACGGGTTGTACTCGTAATATGCACTTTGCTTATAAAGTTTCAACGACTGAATTTGCACAACGCAAGGGCTGTTTATTCTATGACCTTGGTTGTCGTGGGCCTATGACACATTCACCTTGTAACCGTATTTTATGGAACCGGGTTTCATCCAAAACGCGTGCAGGAATGCCTTGCTTAGGTTGTACTGAACCAGAATTCCCGTTCTTTGATCTGGCACCAGGTACCGTATTCAAAACCCAAACTGTTATGGGAATACCTAAAGACCTACCAACTGGTGTGGACAAGAAAGGTTATATAAAACTCACAGGTGCTGCAAAAGCGGCAATGCCAGCATGGGCAGAAGAAGACATATTCGTCGTTTAAGGGGAGCATAAAAAATGTCAGCAAATGTACAAACACTGGACATCTCGCCAGTTGGTCGCGTTGAAGGCGACCTCGACGTTCGTGTCGATATCGAAGATGGCGTTGTCACTAATGCCTGGACTTCGGCAGAGTTATTTAGAGGCTTTGAAATTATTTTGCGTGATAAAGATCCGCAAGCGGGCTTGGTGGTCACACCGCGTGCCTGTGGTATCTGTGGCGCATCACATTTAACCTGTGCTGCTTGGGCACTGGATACGGCATGGAGTACTGAAGTTCCACGTAATGCGATCATTGCGCGTAACTTAGGCCAGTTGGCTGAAAGCTTACAAAGTTTACCTCGTCATCATTATGGCTTGTTCATGATTGATATGACCAACAAAAATTACAAGAACAGTCCTTTTTATGAGGAAGCGGTCAAACGCTGGGCACCTTTCACGGGTACTAATTATGAATTGGGTGTGACTATCTCAGGTCGTCCTGTAGAAATTTACGCTATGCTCGGTGGTCAATGGCCGCACTCTAGTTTTATGGTGCCAGGTGGCGTAATGTGTTCGCCTACCTTGACAGATGTCACTCGTTCTTGGTCAATTCTGGAACATTTTCGCACTAACTGGATTGAACCCATGTGGTTAGGCTGTTCATTGGAACGCTATGAAGAAATCAAAAGCTATGATGACTTTATGGCATGGCTGGATGAAAAACCGGAGCACGCTAATTCTGATCTAGGTATGATGTGGCGTATGGGTTGTGATGTGGGTCTGGACAAGTTTGGTAAAGGGTTAGATAAGTTTGTATCATGGGGGTATCTGCCACACCAAGACAAATATAATAAGCCGACTATTGATGGACGAAATAAAGCAATCCAAATGCCGAGCGGCGTATTTGATGGGGCCAATGGAACTCATAAACATATGGATCAGGCGATGACTCGTGAAGATACCACACATGCTTGGTATGAAGAAGGTGCTGAGGCTGTGCATCCATTTGATCGTACAACTAAACCGATATCAAATAATGAGCATGATTTTGACAAGAATTACTCTTGGTCAACGGCCACTTTGCACGCGGAAAATGGACATCTCGAAGCAGGTCCTCTTGCTAGAGAGCTCATCTATGGCGGTAACCATATGGAAGATTGGCAGTATAGTGATCCATTAATACTTGATATGTACAAAAACATGGGCGGAGCAAGCGTGTTGTTACGCCATTTTGCACGAATGCATGAGGTCAAAGCCATTTATCGCAAAATGGAGCAATGTTTGCGTGATTTAAAACTGGATGAACCCTTTTACATCAAACCCAAAGAACAGGATGGTCAGGGCTGGGGTGCGACTGAAGCAATTCGTGGTGCGCTTTGTCACTGGATTGAAGTTGAAGGCGGAAAAATCAAGAATTATCAAATTATTGCGCCCACCACATGGAATGTCGGCCCTCGGAGTAGCGAAGAAGAACGAGGCCCCATTGAGGAAGCGTTGATTGGTACACCCATCGCTGACCCAACTGATCCCGTTGAAGTGGGACATGTAGCACGTTCTTTTGATTCCTGCCTAGTCTGTACTGTACATGCCCATGATGCCAAAACGGGCAAAGAGCTGTCGCGTTTTAAAACTTCATAACTATTGAACCTAGAAAGATCAGTTGGGCGCGGAATTATAGTGCAAGATATTGGTTTCACAGTGATTTAACAGGTTTTTGCTCCTGCAAAACCTGTATTTCCTACTTCCATGTAGGTCAAAAAATCTTAGCTTCACCCATTAGGTTAAGCGGGCATTTTTTTGAGCCACATGGAAGTGGTGAATGCAGATCATGCAGGAGTAATTTTCTGTGAAGTGCTGTGGAATCAAGAGCTTGTGCTAGAATCCGTGATCCAACTGATTTTTCTAGGTTGAATGGTGTTTATGTTAGTGCCGGCAGTTCGCTCCTGGCCGGCACTCTTTTTTTCACAATGCAGAAATCCAGAATAATAAGAATGGAGAATCAATGTGAGCAACCAAGACGATGATGCATTACGCGACCACATCGGTAGATTAATGGCAAATGGTCTTGAAACAAAGACTGAGCCGTTTCCGGAAAACAACTTTGAATTCGAAAGTGTACTGGACGAACTAAGAGACTTGGAGCCGGATGCGCTTGAAGAAAAACTGATTATTTCCGGTTTTGTTGATAAACCCTACGGTGAAGACCAACAGCGTTGCCTTGAATGTATGTATTATCTAGTGCATCGAAAGTGGTGTGACCTGCCTGAACTGGCGGTACCGGTAGAAGCTGAGTGGTGGTGCAGGCTTTGGAGAATATAGTTGGCAATACTTGAGGTACAGTGTCATGAGCGAAGAAAAAATCACTTCCCCTATACAAACAGCAGATGACCAACTGCGTTCAGTACTTGAAGATATTTTAAAAAATGGGTTAAAGACTGAAATTGTACCTCGTGCCTATAGCCATGAACAAATACATGAGATCGTGTCCAGGCTACAAACACTCGCTAAAGAGGATTACAATAATAAGCTTGTATCTGCAGGCTTTACTATCACACCCTATAACCCAGGTGATAATGTGGATGAAGATCAAGCCTGTGAAACATGTATGTACTATCTAGTGCATCGTCGTTTTTGTGAACTTCCCGAACTCATGTTACCCGTCAATGAAAGCTGGTCTTGTCGTTTGTGGCGGATATAGTATGGAGTTTTCGACTCATACTGCCCACTCTAATTACACCGTTTATTTTTCTAGGTTAAGCTTTTCATTTTGCTATAAATTTATATGACGCAACCAGCATTTCAACAACAATTAAAAACAGCCTTTGAAAATGAACGTGATCAAGTGGCTGCCCAGTGTGGTAAAGGGGTTGATTTTGAATCTTTAACGACCGCCACCGTTAATTTTTATCGCAGACTTGATGACACCATTACCGGTGTTTCAGCTCATATTGAACAGTCTGTTCAATGCCAGCAAGGTTGTACCTATTGTTGCCACTTTAAAGTCGACGTCAGTGCCAATGAAGTGTTTGCAATTGTTGAACATGTTCAGTCAACCTTTACATTGGATCAGCTTGAAAAACTGGTTCAGAAAGCGACCCACAATAAAAGTAAACTCGCAATGTTGTCGCAGGCAAAACGCATCGTGACTAATATTGCCTGTCCATTACTTGAAGATAATGCCTGTAGTATTTATGCCATGCGACCATCTATGTGTAGAAAAATACATTCGACCAATGTTGATGCCTGTCAACACTCTTATGATAACCCAGAAGATGAAAATATTAATAATGCGGAACATCCCATTTTATCAGCCATTACCATGACTATGCTCACCGCAGCACGAGAGGGGTTTTCTGCACTGGGACTCGATAAAACAGTTTACGACTTAAATGAAGTATTAATTGATGCCTTGAGTGATAGTAAATACAAAAAAAGATGGTTAAAGGGTAAAAAGGCTTTTGTTTAAATGTTAATTCAATAATGTTTTATGTTGGTAATCATCGGTTGCGGTAATTCAAATAGACAAGACGATGGCGCAGGTGTTTATGTTGCCCAGCAATTAATGTCACTCATGAAAGTAAACCCTGTTGATGAAGTCCGTGTGTTTGATGCAGGTACTGCCGGTATGGATATTATGTTCCAGGCGCGCGGTTGTGATGCACTGATTATCATTGACGCTAATCAAAGCACTTCTGATCCCGGCACAATTTTCGAGGTACCCGGTTTTGAATTAGAGAACATCTCTGAACCGAGCTACAATCTGCATGATTTCAGATGGGATAATGCGCTCTATGCGGGGCGCCGAATTTATCAAGAACAATTTCCTACTGATATCACTGTATTTTTGATTGAGGCAGAAAATCTTAATTTGGGAATTGGTTTATCAGAACCCGTGCAAAAAGCTTCTGACCGTGTACTCGAATTAATCATTAAACGTATCAACTGCTATAGTCAACAATGATGCAACAGATAACCTTAAAGAATGGTAACTTATACTTGGATAGCGAATTGTACGATACCTATTTTAATACGATAAATGCGGTCGCATTACTCAAACAAGAGTCAACTTTTTTGATTATGCCGGTACAGCAAGCAGGAGGTGGACTACTCTTAAAGATCAAGAATGCCAAGGGTGACCGTATTATCCATGCTATAGAATTTTTTCAACAATACTTACCGATAACTAATGAGGCAATCCCTCTGCAAGTGGAATGGAGTTCGGAGCTCTGCGCCTTGAGGTTTTCTATGCCCTAAATTTGTTCACTTTATAATTTAAGCAATCCCTTGCTCTGTGGTAAATTATGGATATTGATATTCGATTTTAATGTTATCAACATTATTCGAAAATAGCTGGTTTATAATCTGGAAGATTAAGATAAACCTCATCAAAAGTACGATCATTTTGCAAAACCTCAATAACAGCAGGTAATGGCTCTGGTCTTATTTCAGGGAAATTTCTCTCCATATTATCTGAGATTTTGAATGCCAGTTGTTCATGTGGAGGAATGAATTGTGCATTGACATTTTTTTTGTTGCCTCTAGGATCGACACGGAACCAGCCAAAACCCAGTAAATAGATTGCATTGAGACCATGTAGGCAATAGGGAGCACCATTTCCTTCTATACTCAACCGTTGATAACACAAACCTGCAGGAATATTGTTGGCGCGCAACAAGGCGGCTAATAAATGCGATTTGGCATAACAATAACCCGTTTTATATCGCAGTACATCAGTTGCAATACAAGTCGTTGGGTTAAGTTTAAAATCCCAACTGTGTTTAATATTATCTCTGACCCATTCGAAACTTAATTTAGCAATGGCAATTTTAGAACACTGATTTTTTGCAAATTGTTGAGCCAAAGTAATAATTTTCGGATGGTTCGCGTTGATAATAGACGTAGCCTGTAAATAGGCTTGTATATCTGAATTAACTTGAATTAATTTCATTTTATTATGTTAAACGTAGAAAAATCAGTTGGATCACGGTTTCTAGCACAAGCTCTTGATTCCACAGCACTTCAAAAAAATACCCACCTAACCTAACGGGTGAGGCTAAGATTTTTTCAAAGCACTGTGAAACCAATAGCTGGCACTATAAATCCGCGCCCAACTGATTATTCTAAGTTAAAACATGGCAGAAAACACGGTATCCTGCAATCCAATCATTTGTTCTATTTCTGCCGGGTATAAGGGGAATCCTAGAAAACCAGTTGACCACTGAAAATGTACCCAACTGATTATTCTAGATTAAATGTTTCTACTTGGCTGGCTGTATCCGTAACATCTGGTTAGCACCGATTTGAAATTCGTATTCGACGACTTCAATATTTGCAATAAAATCAGACTGCGCTAAAGCCTGTAATACGGGTTCAAGGTGTGCTGAAGTTCTGTGTGATAAATCGAGTAAAGGAAATATGCGAACTTCCTTTGCGACACGGCATAACTCCAGCACAGCCTCAATATGAAAATCAAGTTCTAACTGCTCGCTGTATAAAAATAGTAAATGCGAACACAGAGCCAGATCGAATTGACCTTTATCAAAAGGAAGTGCAGGTAACTCACTATCCAGATAACGGCCTTGCAATTTTCCCTTATCAAAGTCTTGTAAAAACTGATTCATTGCCTGCATACGAACTTTTCCTAAAGCATCAGCAGAGCCAAACTTATCCAATCGTAAATTGTCGGCATTAGCAGCAACCTGTTTTACCATATCGTTAAAAAGAGCATTAATTCGCTGGCGAATTTGTTCGCTATTAAATGCATACACCGGATCGGCAGAAATAATTTGACCACCTTGTTCTGTTAATACTGCATTAAAGGAAGCCGGACCATCACCCACTCCCACTATCGATTTTTGTAAATCCAGCTCGCTCAATGTGAACATGGCACAATACTCATCAAAGGATCGTCCCCAAGGGACAACATTTTGTAAATTAAACCCCATCATTTTCTCCTGGCGAAAAAAAAGGCCGTAGATTCAAGTGAACCTGCGGCCTTTTTTAAAATTGAATTCGAAATATATACTTACATCATATAATCACTTTTAAAACACACAGATTCTCCTCTGGCAATACGTCGTAGCCAGCGCCCAGTAGATAATCTTTTATTTAAAGAATTTGTATACATAGATGCAGTATGGGTATTTTTTGTTTTTCAGTCAACTAGAGTGAGGAATAATTTTATTTTATGATGATTAACAAGCAGTAGATTGTAAGTTATTTTCACTCTGTTTATCATTGAGTTTACTGTTATTTCGAGCAACGGGACGACTTGCATGGATGCAGGAGGTAGTGCAATGCAGGGAGCTATTGCCGAGAAATATTGTTTGCACACAATACACCTGGTGCCAAGATCCCTCCTTACGTCGGGATGACAAGGATTTTGCGGTTTCCACTTCCCTTAGTTGGTAATAGTTAAAACATTACAAATGGGTTAATGGTAATTCGGATTTCTCAACGGCTTTACGTAACACGAAACTAGACTGTACGCCACTGACACCGTCAATACGCGTCAGCTTTCCCAACAGAAATGCCTGATAGGCATCCATGTCCGGTACTATTATTTTCAATAAATAATCAGCTGATTGTCCGGTGATTAGGTAGCACTCAAGTACTTCCTTCCAGTCGTTGACTTGGGATTCAAAATTTTCAAACCGATCAGGTGTATGCCTGTCCATACTGACTTGTACCATCGCGATTAGCTTTAATCCCAGTTTGGACTGGTTTAACAAAGTGACATGTCTATTAATATAACCTTCGTCCTCCAATTGCTTGACTCGTCTTGAACATGGGGAAGGGGAAAGGCCTATTTTGTCCGCAAGTTGCAGATTGGAAATACGCGCATTATGCTGCATTTCGTTGAGGATACGTTTATCTGTTCGGTCAAGTTTCATGGGTTAAATATTGTTAGTTAATCCTGGTATGCAGAATATTATATTAATATTTAAAAAAAATATAGAGATAAATTGCTAATTATACGTATTTAGTAAAAACATTAGCAATCATTCTCTCAAGAAATTGTCTTATACTGTAACTCTCTATAACGATCTTTTTGAGGAATATTACAGTAATGGACATTTCACCGCAGTCATCATTTGATCATAATAAATATCAATCTTTTCCCGCTGTAGATATGCAACAACGGCAATGGCCAAATAGGCATATCGAAAAGGCTCCACGTTGGTGTAGTGAAGATTTACGTGATGGTAATCAAGCGCTGATAAACCCATTATCGGTAGAACAAAAATTGGACTTTTTCAAACTGCTGGTGAAAATTGGGTTTAAAGAAATTGTGGTAGGTTTCCCTTCTGCTTCACAAACCGACTTCGACTTTGTCCGGTTACTGATTGAGCATGCACTAATACCGGAAGATGTTACCATCTCGGTATTGACCCCTGCGCGTGAAACATTAATAGAACGTAGTTTCAAAGCGTTGAAAGATGTAAAACAGGCGATAGTGCATTTATACAATTCTACCTCGAAAACTCAGCGAGAAAAGGTGTTTAATAGTGACAAAAAGACTATTATTGAATTAGCTGTAAATGGTGCTAAAACAATGCAACGCTGCGCAATGACACAAGCAGAAACGACGTGGACTTTTGAATATACACCTGAAAGTTTTTCAGCTACCGAGCCAGAATACGCATTGGATATATGCAATGCAGTTGGAGAAGTTTGGCAACCGACGGTAGAAAAACCGATTATTTTTAATTTGCCATCGACAGTGGAAAATACCACGCCCAATGTTTATGCAGATCGTATTGAATGGTTCAGTAAACATATTCAAAACCGAGATAACATTATACTCAGTGTACACACTCATAATGATCGAGGCACTGCTGTTGCCGCTGCTGAATTGGCATTGTTGGCTGGTGCACAACGTGTTGAAGGTACCTTGCTGGGCAATGGGGAGCGCACTGGCAATGCTGACCTACTGATTATGGCTATGAACCTGTACAGTCAGGGTATTGATCCAGAGCTGGATTTTTCCGAAATGGATACGGTAGTAGAAACTGTTAGCCAGTTAAACCAAATACCTCTAAGTCCACGACATCCGTATGCAGGTGATTTGGTCTACACGGCATTTTCTGGCAGCCATCAGGATGCGATCAAAAAATGTTTATCCTGTTATCAGGCTGGGGATATTTGGGATGTTGCTTATTTACCCATAGATCCTACCGATATTGGACGCAGTTATCAGCAAGTAGTTAGAATTAACAGTCAATCGGGGAAAGCTGGGGTAGCTTATATCATAGAGCAAGAACTTACTTTACAATTACCTCGTTGGTTACAAAGTGAATTCAGTCAAATTGTGCAGTCTCTGGCAGAACATAAAGACCGGGAAATTTCGACAATAGAACTGGTTGCGTTGTTTAAGAAAAATTATTTGGAACGAGAGCAAAAGTTCCAGTTACTAAATTTCAAGATTGATAGTGAGCAGAAGGATGTCATATCTGCACGCATAGGTACGGCAACCGGTGAGATTACTTTAATGGGGAATGGAGAAGGTGCGTTGACAGCATTTATCGATGCACTGCAAAGATATTTAGGCAGAAAAATTGAAATTACTCACTACGCTGAACATGCCATGACTAAGGGCACCAATGCAAAAGCAGTTTGTTATATTCAACTGGACGATAATGGTACATTGCAAACGGGTGTTGCCTGTCATAACGATATTGTTAGTGCATCATTAAATGCAGTGTTAACAAGTCTTTCTATCTGAGAGACATGGTTTAGTTGATATGTCGGAGGCATCGGGTTTAATGTAGACAAACAGTTAGTATCTAAAGTAGGACAATTTATCTAGGAGCCTGTCCGAGAATAGAAACTGTCGCGAGGAAAAGCTCTTTTGAGTCAATTTTTTCGATCATTTGAGGCAAATAGTTTACGCGTGTAACGAAAATGAACGGAAAAAATGGCCAAAAGGGATTTTTCTGAAGCAGGTTTTCTATTCTCTGACAGCACTCCTAGTACTCTTGCAACTTTGCTGTGATGGATAAAAAACTTAGTTCCCACGGTCTCCATGGGAATTCATACATGGACGCTCCTGCGTCCTGTGACGCAGGAGCGTCACAGACTGCATTCCCACGCAGAGCGTGGGAACAAGGGGAGTAAGTAATATCCATCAAATCAAAGTTGTCAGGCTACTAGTGTTCCGTCATTAGAATATTGATGGAGTACTATAATATTAAAAACTCACAAAGGTGGAGTGTTATGAGAAAAATGAAGATATTTGTTATGTTGGTTATGAGTATGCTTGTATCTATTGCACATGTTGCTCAGGCAAAAATTCGTTCTGAAGTTGTAAATTACCAGATAGCAGGGCAATCGTTTCAGGGTTACCTGAGTTATGATGATGCGATCATTGGAAAACGTCCTGGTGTATTGGTTGTACATGAATGGTGGGGACACAATGCATATGCCAGAAAGCGTGCTGATATGTTGGCAGCTATGGGATATACAGCTTTTGCGTTAGATATGTATGGTACAGGGAAACTGGCTGAACACCCCGATGATGCAAAAAAGTTTATGCAGGCAACATTAGCGGATATGAATGTTGCGGAAGCCCGTTTTAATGCAGCAATGCATTTGTTACAGCAACAGCCTACAGTAGTTACAAATAAAATAGCGGCAATTGGGTATTGCTTCGGTGGGGGGGTGGTTTTACATATGGCACGAGTGAGTACAGATTTGGCGGGTGTAATCAGCTTTCATGGTTCCTTAGCAGCAAAATTAACAGCTACACCTGGACAAGTCAAAGCTAAAATGCTGGTATTGAATGGAGCTGATGATCCTTTTGTTACAACTGAACAAATTGATGCACTTAAACAGGAAATGAAAAATGCGGGTGCTGAACTGGAGTTTGTTAATTATCCTGGAGTAAAGCATAGTTTTACTAATCCAGAGGCAGATGATTTTGGCAAACGATTTAATATGCCATTGGTATATAATGCAGAGGCGGATAAAGACTCCTGGCAGCGTATGCAGGTGTTTTTAAGGCAGGTTTTTAAGTAACCTTAAGATGGACAAAGTACTTTTTAGTGCAGCTGCTATTGCACTAACGTTTATTGCATTTTTACCGTATATACGTTCAATACATCAAGGGATAACCAAACCACATGTATTTTCCTGGGTGATCTGGGGATCAACTACATTTGTGGTTTTTTTAGCGCAGCTTGCTGATAGGGGCGGCATTGGTGCCTGGCCGATAGGTATTTCAGGTATCATTACTTTGTATGTTGCATTCCTGGCGTATATAAAAAAGTCAGATACTCTTATTACCAGTACTGATTGGTTGTTTCTTATCTTATCAATGAGTTCCTTGCCATTATGGTACCTTACTTCCGATCCATTCTGGGCTGTGTTGATATTAACAACAGTGGATGTGCTGGGGTTTGGTCCAACCTTTAGGAAAGCTTATAGTTTTCCCTTTGAGGAGCAATTGAGATTTTTTGTGATTATGGCTGTACGTAATCTGATTTCCATTCTTGCATTAGAGCATTATTCTCAGACCACGGTTTTGTTTCCAGCTGTTATTGCTTCAACCTGTTTGTTATTTATTTTAATGGTGATGTACAGGCGGCAAGTAATAGTCGTTAAATAGTGCAAATTTATGTGACGTTCTGTTAAAAGGTGTTATGTAGAGTTTATGAGGAGGGGAAAAATGTCAAAAAACACAGAAACCTACTGGAATCCATTGCTTTTGGAGAATAAACAGTGCTGGAAACCCATCAATGGTATGAACGGACTTGTAGAAGAATTGACTCTATCCATTGATGAAGAGTCTGGGGAT
>Ga0256847_1001411_pt1 | contig 12359 bp, 13 predicted proteins | sample TeddybearmetaG_FD_189099 | JGI IMG/M metagenome (GOLD analysis project Ga0256847, IMG submission 189099) | Hydrothermal vent microbial communities from East Pacific Rise, Pacific Ocean - Teddybear | ecosystem: Environmental > Aquatic > Marine > Hydrothermal vents | place: Pacific Ocean: East... | reverse complement strand
CGTTCTAATGTGGCTTTTGAATAAATATAACAAGGCGTTCCTTGTTGTTTAATCAATTCGCTAATAGCCACTTCTTCGGCATATAACTGCCCTGATTTATATTCAAAATAATCCATATTAGGCTCCGTTATGGTTTTGTTGTGGGGTTTCAGAAGGTAAATAGAGGGGACCTTTTTGTCCGCACCCCATTAATGAAAAAAGGAAAATCATTAAAAATAATATTATCGATAAAAATCGTGGCATGGCTTTTTCTCAAGTCAAAATTAGCTTTGATTATATAACCAATATTGTATACTGCTACTTTTATCTTTAACGCCTTTACCAACATGATTGATGTTTCTCGTGTTAAACATTATTTATTACAATTACAACAAACAATTTGCCAACAACTCAGCGCCGAAGATGGACAAGCGGATTTTATTGAAGATCATTGGCAACGTCCCGAAGGCGGGAAAGGCATGCGGGGCGAAGGTTTAACTCGTTTATTAACAGAAGGGGCGGTGATTGAACAAGGTGGGGTTAATTTTTCTCATGTTTTTGGGGATAAAATGCCCGCTTCTGCCACGGCACAACGTCCTGAATTGGCAGGACGCAGTTTTCAAGCGTTAGGTGTTTCATTAGTAATTCACCCGCTTAATCCGTTTGTTCCCACTTCTCATGCCAATGTGCGGTTTTTTATTGCAGAAAAGGCAGGTGAAAAACCTGTTTGGTGGTTTGGTGGTGGTTATGATTTAACGCCTTATTATGGGTTTGAAGCAGATTGTATTGCTTGGCATCAAGCAGCTAAGGCGGCTTGCGATCCTTTTGGTGAAAGCGTTTATACAGAACATAAAAAATGGTGTGATGATTATTTTTATTTAAAACATCGCCAAGAACAACGGGGTATTGGAGGTTTATTTTTTGATGATTTAAATCAATGGGATTTTGATACTTGTTTTGCTTATATGCAAAGTGTCGGAGACAGTTATCTTAAAGCTTATCGTCCGATTATGGAAAAACGTAAAGCCACCCCTTTTAATGAACAACAGCGGGATTTTCAATTATACCGCCGTGGACGTTATGTTGAATTCAATTTAGTTTATGATCGAGGGACTTTATTTGGATTACAATCAGGCGGGCGAACCGAGTCTATTTTAATGTCCATGCCGCCTTTGGTAAAATGGAAATATAACTTTCAGCCTGAAAAAGGGTCTTTAGAAGAACAACTTTATTTAAACTATTTAAAACCTAAAAATTGGCTTAATTTATGAAATCATTGTTATTTATTTTTATTATTTTTACAACTCCTTTATGGGCAGAATCACTAACAACCATTGAGGCATTGAAAAAAACAGCCGAAGCGGGAAATCTTAAAGCCCAACTTGAATTAGCCAATGCTTATTTTAATGGCTATCAAATCACTGAAAACCAAAGTAAAGCTATTTATTGGTGGCAGAAAGCGGATAAACAAGGCAGTGCATCCGCCGCTTATGCATTAGGTCGTAGTTATTTTTTAGGGCAGGGCGTTAAAGAAGATCATTTATTAGCAAAAAAATGGTATAAAAAAGCATTAAAACGGGGTTCTAAAACGGCATTAAAAAGTTTACAGGTGATTGATAAAGCTTATCGTCCAAAACGGGTATTGAAAAAACAAATCAAAAATCAACGCTTTTCTGTAAAAAAATTAGATAATAAAAAAATAAAAAAATTATCCCCGAATTTATATATTGTGCAATTATTATCAGTTCGAGATGCGGAAGCAGCTTTGTTATTGAAAAAACAATATCGCTTAGATGATCTTTATGTGATTCATTATCGTGTTAAAGGTAAAAATTGGTATGCTTTACTACAAGGTCATTATTTATCATTAGCAGCCGCTAAAAAGGGAGTAGCAGCTTATCCTGCTAAATTAAGTCGTTTAAAACCTTGGATTCGACCAGTATCCAGTTTACAAAAAGCAATTAAGTAATGATGTTTAGAATTATCCTCTTATTATTATTACCCTGTTATGTTTTAGCAGAACAACCTAAAAAAGTTGAAATTACCCAGCTTGCCAGTGTTTTAGTGACTCGAACTTATCATCCTTCTGCGGAAGTTAAGTTAATTGATAAAGCCAATCTTGCGGCAGAAATTAATGCACCGATTAAAGAATTTAGAGTTTTAGTGGGTGATGAGGTTAAAAAAGGACAAGTTTTAATTAACTTAGATTGTCGAGATATTAAGTTGGCATTAAATTTACAAAAAGCTCAAATAAAGCAATATAAAGTGAGTGCTTTTTATGCTAAAAAGCAATATGATCGAGCTAAAAAATTGGCTCGTAAAAGCAGTATTAGTATTGAAAATAAAGAATTAAAAGAAAGTGCTTGGAAACAAGCCGAAGCGGTTATTGCTGTACAAGCTGTTATCTTAAAACAAAACCAAGCACAAGTTAAAAAATGTCAAATTAAAGCGCCTTTTGCGGGAATTATTACCCAACGCATTGCCAGCACGGGCGATTTTGCCACCATTGGGCGGGGATTGCTGGAAATATCGGCAAATCAAGTAGAACTTTCCGCTTTATTAAATATGACGGAAATAAAAAGTTTAATAATGACCTCGGATATTTATTTTAATTATGAACACAATCGTTATTTGATGGAATTGCGTAAAGTGATTAAAACATTAAATAGTGTGACACATACTCAAGAAGTGCGATTTTCTTTTATTGAAAATAAAGCGCCAGCAGGGGCTTTTGGTCATTTAACTTGGCAAACAAAAAAAAATTGGTTACCTGTTCAATATATTCAACGTCGTAAAAGTCAATTAGGTTATTTTATTTTAGATAATGAAACCGATCAGGCGCAATTTATGCCATTAGCAAAAGCCATTGAAGGGGTTCCTGCTAAATTAGAAACCATTCCCAATCAACAATTAATTATTAAAGGGGTTTATAACTTACAAACAGGCGATGCCATTCAATATTAAACATATTGCCCTGCACACCAACCCGATGACCAAGCCCATTGGAAATTATAACCGCCTAAATGTCCTGTTACATCCACCGCTTCGCCAATAAAATAAAGCCCTTTTATTTTCTTTGTTTCAAATGTTTTAGACGATAATTCATTGGTATTAATACCACCTAAACAAACCTCTGCTGTCCGCATGCCTTCATTTCCTGAAGGCATTAATTCCCATTGATTTAAAAATAATGCGATTTTTTGTAATTGTTTGGAATTGATTTGTTTTAGTTTTTGATTATTAAATTTTAATAAAATAAATTGTTGAACCAAACGTTTGGGTAATTTTTTATTTAAAATGGTCGAAAGTTGGGATTCAGGGTGGTTTTCTTGTTGTTGGTTTAACCAACTAAACGCCTCTATATTGGGCAATAAATTAATTTTAATGCTATCTCCTTTACGCCAATAAGAAGAAATTTGCAAAATAGCAGGACCGCTTAAACCACGATGGGTTATTAATATTGATTCATGAAAAGACTGTTGATGACATTCAACAATGGCATCAAAACTAATGCCTGCTAAATCTTTAAAAAAATCTTGTGAAAAAGTCAAAGGAACAAGGGCAGGGCGGAAGGGAATTTGTTTTATTGAAAATTGTTGAGCAATTTGTAAAGCAAAATCAGTGGCTCCCATACGAGGAATTGAAGCCCCGCCTGTAGCAATTACTAAAGAATTGGCTTGAATTTTTTGAGTGGCTGTTTTTATTTGAAAAAAACCCGAATCTAATAATTTAATATCACTGATTTCTTGGGCTAAAGCCAAAGTTACTTGATATTTAGCACATTCCGCTAATAACATTTTGACAATGGCGGGCGCTTTTTGATCACAAAATAATTGCCCTAAGGTTTTTTCTTGTCCTGTTAATCCATATTCAGTCATTAATGCACTAAAATCCCATTGGGTATAACGGGCTAAAGCAGATTTACAAAAATGGCGGTTATTGGATAAATAAGCACTCGATTCAATATAAAGATTCGTATAATTACAGCGTCCGCCCCCTGAAATTAAGATCTTTTTCCCCGCCTTGCTGGCTTTATCTAATAATAAAACTTGCTGTCCTCGTTTTCCCGCTTCAATGGCACACATTAAGCCTGCGGCGCCTGCTCCAATAATAATGATCTGGTAATTTTTTAATAACATAATTTGGCTGGATTAATTTTTTTAATTTGCTATAGTTAAATTTATCTTTTAACAATATTAGCAATGGATAAGGTAATTTATTATGTTTGGACGCTTTTTTGGTTTTATGAAACCCTCTAATAAACAAGAATCAACCCAAGAAAAAGAGGTTATTCCAGGAACTACTTTAACTTATGATAAAACTTTGGTTATTCAATTACATAATGATCATAAGGCACTTTTAGTACTTTATAGCAAAATTGGGAAATATCTTGAAAAAGAAGATTATCCGAATATTCAATCTCATCTTGCTCAATTTGCCACTTTGTTAAGAACTCATTTATTACTTGAAAATTTGAAATTATATGTTTATTTAACCAAAGCCTTAGCCCATGATGCTGAAAATTTAGAGTTGATGATTGGAATGCGTAAAGAAATGGGACATATTGGACGAACCGTGAACCAATTTTTAACACGTTATACCGAAACATTACCATGGACCCCTGAAAAAACACAATCTTTTGCAGGCGAATTTAAACATATTGGTAAAATATTGGTGGAACGAATTAGCCGAGAAGAACAAAGGCTTTATACACTTTATATGCCGCCAAGTTCTTACTCAACCATCATATTAGATTAAAATTATAAAATTCATAGTATTATAGCGCGTTATTTTATTCTAAATAATTTTTAATTTATGCTTAAAAATATTTTTCAATTATTACGACCCCATCAATATATTAAAAATACTTTTTTGTTTTTCCCGCTTTTTTTTGTTGGAGAAATGAATAACATAACCTTGGTTGTTCATACTTTTATTGCTTTTATTGCTTTTTCTTTATCTGCCAGTGCCATTTATATTTTAAATGATTATCACGATATTGAAGAAGATCGACAACATCCTAAAAAGAAATATCGTCCTTTAGTTTCAGGGGCAATTTCTAAGAAAAAGGCGTTGTTAATTATGTTTTTACTTGGTAGTTTAGGCATTAGCTTGTTATTTTTTTTATCCAAACAAGCCGTACTTTATTTATTAGCTTATATTGCGCTTAATATTTGTTATAGCTTCTATTTAAAACACATTGCAATTATTGATATTTCAATTATTGCAATTGGTTTTGTATTACGGCTTTTTGTGGGTTCTGCTGTAACCAATACACCGCTATCTCAATGGATTGTGATTATGACATTCTTATTAGCTCTGTTTTTAGCCTTAGCAAAACGCCGTGATGATGTTTTACTTTTTTTAAGTACAGGGAAAAAGATGCGCAAGGTGATTGATGGTTATAATTTGCCATTCTTAGATGGTGCCATGAATATTATGGCTTCGCTGGTGATTGTTGTTTATATTTTATATACCACTTCTAGAGAAGTAACGACCCGCTTTCAAACAGAAACCCTTTATTTTACTGCTTTTTTTGTTATTATTGGAATTATGCGTTATATGCAAATTGCCTATATTGAGAAGAATACGGGTTCTCCAACCCGCGTTATTCTGCGTGATACTTTTATTAAACTGACCATTTTAGGTTGGGTCTTATCTTTTACTTGGATTATTTATTTATGACCTCAAACATTGCATTAAAATATATCTTATTTGCTTTGATTGCCACGGCGGTTAATTTAATCTTCCAATCACTGAGTTTATTTTTAATTGAATCGTTGTATTTAGCCATATTAAATGGGACGGCAACGGGGTTGGTTTGTAAATATATTTTAGATAAAAAATATATTTTTTATCATAACCCTGAAAGTAAAACGAAGGATATGCAGAAATTTATGAGTTATACCTTAACGGGGGTTATTACAACCTTTATTTTCTGGGGTACAGAAATTACCTTTGATTGGTTTCTTAAAGTGGAATGGGCGAAATATTTAGGCGCAATTATAGGTCTAAGTATGGGTTATATGGTTAAATATCAATTAGATAAAAAATATGTTTTTAATACGGTACCCTCTTAAATGAATCTTTATAGTTGGGGGCAATTTCCTAAATTAGCCCATCGCGCATTCACCTTTATTAATCCTAATCATTTAAAACAACAAGTCAGTCAATTAAGTTCGATGATTGCGCGAGGTAATGGGCGTAGTTATGGTGACAGCGCTTTAAATTGTAATATTATGCAAGTTCGATCTCATCACTATTTTTTAGATTTTAATCAAAAAACAGGGCTTTTACATATCCAAGCGGGTATTTTACTGGCTGAAATTATTGAAACTTTTGTGCCTAGAGGATGGTTTTTAAAAGTCACGCCAGGCACGAAATTAATTACGGTTGGTGGCGCGATTGCCAGTGATGTACATGGTAAAAATCATCATATTTCGGGTTGCTTTAGTGAAAGCTTAGTGATGTTTAATTTAATGTTGCCCAGTGGTGAAATTGTTTGCTGTAGCTCGCAAGAAAATAGTGATTTATTTTATGCAACCTGTGGTGGAATGGGGTTAACGGGCGTTATTTTAGATGCTAAAATTGAATTAAAAAAAATTAATTCGCAATTTATTCAACAAACCACCATTAAAACCCGTAATCTTAAAGAAACCTTTGCCGCCTTTGAACAATATCAGCAACAACCTTATTCAGTGGCTTGGATTGATTGCCTTGCAAAAGGGGAGCAACTCGGACGTTGTTTATTAATGGGGGGGGATTTTAGTGATGATGGCGATTTAGTTTATCAAACTAAAAAGAAGTTAAATATTCCTTTTACTTTTCCCAACATCACATTAAATAAATGGACGATTAAAGCGTTTAATTGGTTCTATTACAATAAAGGTCGCAAAGCTATTTCTCAACAAAAAGTAGGGCTTGATAGTTTCTTTTATCCCTTAGATGCGATTGCAAATTGGAATCGCATTTATGGCAGCAATGGTTTTACACAATATCAATTTATCTTACCTAAAGAAACTAGTTTTAAAGGATTAGAACAAATCTTAACCACCATTGCTGATTCAGGTAAAGGGTCTTTTTTAGCGGTATTAAAATTATATGGTAAAGCCAATGCCAATTATTTATCTTTTCCGATGGAAGGTTATAGTTTGGCATTAGATTTTAAAATTGAAAAAGGCATTTTTAAATTACTGGATCAACTCGATGCCATTGTTTTACAACAAGGTGGGCGAATTTATTTAGCAAAAGATTGTCATGTAAGCAAGGAAACTTTTGAACAAGGCTATCCCCAAATTAAAAAATTTCGGGCGTTACGCAAAAAATATAAAATGAATCAAAAATTTAACTCTCTTCAATCTCAACGAGTCGATTTATGAAAACAGTCTTAATTATTGCAGCTAAAAGCGACATTGCTAAAGCCGTTGCTGCAAAATATGCCCAAAAGGGTTATGGGCTTTATCTTGCTGCCCGTAAGGCGGATGAATTGGCAGATTTTGCTCAACATTTACGCATAAAAACGCAACAAGAAATTACTTGTTTTGAATTAGATATTTTAGATACGGCAAGTCATGCCGATTTTTATCAACAATTTAAAAACAAACCCCAAGGGGTGATTTGTGCCGCAGGTTATTTAGGCGATCAACTCAAAGCCCAAACCGATTTTAATGAAGCCCAACAGATTATTAATACCAATTTTACGGGCATTATGAGTTTATTAAATATTATCGCCAATGATTTTGAACAACGTAAAGGCGGGTTTATTGTTGGGATTAGTTCTGTGGCAGGGGATCGAGGGCGTAAATCAAATTATATTTATGGCGCAGCAAAAGCGGGGTTTAGTGCTTATTTATCAGGCTTAAGAAATCGACTTTATGAAAATAAAGTCTCTGTTTTAACGGTTAAACCTGGTTTTGTAGCCACTCAAATGACGGCAGGTATGGATTTACCCGCTAAATTAACGGCTCAACCTGAAGCCGTAGCAGATGATATTTATAATGCTCAACAAAAGAACCGAAATATCCTTTATACTAAGGGCTTATGGCGCTGGATTATGCTGATTATTAAAAATATTCCTGAATGGCAATTTAAAAAAATGAGTCTTTAGCTTTGCCTCCCTCTAATTTAAATAAAATCAATTTTATGAAATTTTCTTATTTTTTATTACTTGTGTCTTTCGTTGTACCTGTTTGGGCTGATTCAGCAAAACAAATTCCATTACAAGATATTCGCATTTTTGCGGATGTTTTTGATCGCATTAAAAAAAATTATGTTGAAGAAGTAGATGATAAAACATTAATTCAAAATGCGATTAAAGGCATGTTATCTGCGCTCGATCCGCATTCTGCTTTTTTAGTGGGTGAAGAATTTGATAGCTTACAAGAAGGCACCAGTGGCGAATTTGGCGGTTTAGGGATTGAAGTGGGTTATAAAGAAGGTTTTTTAGAAGTTGTTTCACCCATTGATGATACGCCTGCACAAAGAGCGGGAATTGAGTCAGGCGATATTATTATTAAAATAGATAAAAAAAGTTTAAGAGGCATGGATATGAATGATGCCATTGCTTTATTACGCGGTAAAGTGGGATCTAAAATCCAATTAACCATTTATCGTAAAAGTGAAGAAAATCCACTGGTATTTGATATTGAACGAGCCATTATTAAAGTTAGCAGTGTTAAAAAGCGCTTACTTGAAAAAGATTTTGGCTATATTCGATTAAGTCAATTTCAAACCCACACCACCAATGACATGTTGGAAGCCATTAAAAAATTACAAAAAGACAATAAAGCCGCTTTACAAGGTTTAATTTTAGATTTACGTAATAATCCCGGTGGTATTTTAAGTTCTGCCGTTGGTATTGTTGATGCTTTTGTTAAACATGGTTTAATTGTTTATACTCAAGGACGTACTAGCTCTTCTAATGTTAAGTATAAGGCAACAGGGTCTGATGTGTTAAATGGCGCGCCGATTGTGGTATTGATTAATGGTGGATCGGCTTCGGCTTCTGAAGTGGTTTCGGGTGCTTTGCAAGATCATCATCGTGCCATTATTATGGGAACAAAGAGTTTTGGTAAAGGTTCAGTACAATCGGTTATTCCTTTAAAAGGGAATAAAGCAGTTAAATTTACAACAGCGCGTTATTACACACCATTAGGGCGGTCTATTCAAGCCAAAGGCATTGAACCTGATGTTAAATTAGCTGATTTAAAGTTAAAAAAGAAAGAAGTTAAAAATAAATATACCATTAGTGAAGTTGAATTAGAAAATCATATTAAAAACACCTCAGAACCCGCTCCTGAAGTGAAAGAAACAAAGAAAAAGAAAAAAAATCTTGCTGAGGAAGATTATGCCATTAATGAAGCGCTCAATTTATTAAAAGGATTAACCGTTTTAAAGAAAGTAAAATAATGCATCCTTGGTTTCTAATTCTTTTACTCATTTTTGTTCCGCCTTTATTGGCTGAACAAGCTAAAATTGCGATTATTTTAGATGACATTGGTTATAGTAAGAAATTAGGCAAAATTGCTTTAACATTGGACGATAATATTGCTTATGCTATTTTGCCACATACCCCTTATGGCAAATTTTTTGCGAAGCAATTACATCAGCAAGGACGGGAAATTTTATTGCATTTACCGATGCAAACCATGAGACCCAGCACTGAAGATAAAGGTTTATTAAAAGACACCATGAATTTTGGTACTTTTAGTCAACAATTACAAAATAATTTTAACGCCATTCCTTATTTTACAGGGATTAACAATCATCGGGGCAGTCGTTTAACATCTAATAAAAATGCGATGATTGTATTAATGGATTTTATTAAAAAACAACCGCAATCTTATTTTTTTATTGACAGTCGAACGCATGGTAAATCAGTGGCTTATAAAATGGCGCAATTATTTAAAATTCCCAGTGCTTCACGGGATATTTTTTTAGATAATAATTTGGCAGATGAAAAAATTCAACAACAATTTAATCGTTTAATTCGATTAGCTAAAAGAAAAGGTTCCGCCATTGCAATTGGTCATCCACATCGCAGTACTTTACGAGTATTAAAAAAGAATTTAGCCTTATTAAAACAATTAAATATTGAATTAGTCAGACCTTCGCAATTATTAAAATAATTTTTTTAAAAGGTATATTCAACACTGGCAGACATTGCTCGTCCGTTTAAAGGATAATCATCTGGTATTTTTCCATCACTGGGTTCAAACGCTTTTTTATCAAATATATTTTTAATGGTCATTCCCGCTTTCCAATGGCTTTTATTGGGTTGGTAATGAAGGGATAAATTGGTTGAAGTGTAATCTTTAGGATTAGCTCTATTATCCCCATTTTCTCTGATTCTATCGGCGACCCAATCTATTTGACTAGCAAGTTTCCAATCAGCTAAAAATAACCAATCTAAACTCAATGTTGCAAATTGTTTAGGAACTAAGGGTTGTTGTTGATTGGTTTTAGTATTCAAGGTTTGTTGATAAGCATAATTAGTATTTAAATGCCATTGTTTTGAGATATTCCAATCAAGTGCCAACTCAATGCCTTTACCTGTTAAATTATGGATATTTTGGGCGCTTCGACTGCCTTTATTTGGATCAGCAACAAAGGCAATCATGTCTTTTGTTTTATAATGATAAAGATTCATATGCGCATTAACATCCCAATTTGGCGCCCAACCAAAAGCCAGTTCGGTTGTTTCCATTGTTTCTGGATTTAACTTTGGATTTCCTAAAATAATGGGATTGTTAATACTGTTCAGCTCACTAAAAGAAGGCGCTCTAAAAGCTTGTCCATATAATAATTTTGCGGTATAAAATCCATTGGTCCAAACTAAGGCAAAACGAGGATTAATGGTTTTACCAAAGTCAGAATAACGATCATAACGAATCCCTGACGTAATCGCCCAATTAGCGGTGATATCCCAAGTATCTTGAAAAGAAGCAAATTTTACCATTCGACTGCCATTTTTAACATAACTAAAAGGAGTGCCTGTTGTTGACGTAAGTTGACCGTCAACTGTTGAAAAAGGCGTTGGATTATCTAATATACTGGCTCCAAAGTTCGCTTGTTGGGTGGCTGTTAATTTTTCAGAACGTAAACCAAAATTAAACCGCAAGGTATGATATTCAAGCCCTAAGTAAAGTGCAGTAAAATCAAATTGAATGGTTTTACCAATCCCACCTGGTTTGCTAATAATCCCCTCACTAAAAGTCACAGGAACCCCTGGCGTATTAAAATCAATGGTGCCATTGGAGCCGATCAATAAAGTGCTACTTGCAGGGAATAAGATCAAATGAGACTTTGATTTAGAATAAAGGTAACTAAGTTGGCTATTAATATGCCAATGTCGAAAGGTATCCTTATCTTTATATTCGGCACTGGTTAAAATTTGATCTAAATTATCCGCCCCTTGATGATCAATGGACTGAGCAACTCCCGCCCCGAGCCCATTATCCCGTTGCTGTGTTCCATCAACGCGAAAAAACCAATTTTTATTATAATATTGTAAATTATAAGTCAGGGCTTTATAACGTCTATCAATATAACTAGGAGCTAAAGAAGCATTGGTGCCAAATAAAAAATCAAAAGTGCTTTGTAAATCATGATTAATAACCCGACTTGTATCCGCATTATGGCGGACAAATTCTAAATGGCTGGCAAAATGCTAGTCCTCAATTTTTTGTACACCTTCGCTAAAAGTTGTGCCATATTGCCACCAAAAATGCTTAAAATTATCACTGCCAATTTCAATGCCTAAATGGGTTGTTTTTTTAAGTTCTTGAGCATTTTTAGTCACAATATTAATCACTCCCGCAAAAGCATCCGCACCATAAATTGCCGAACCTGGTCCACGAACAATTTCCACTTTTGAAATACTTTTAATATTGACGCGATAATTTGACGGAAAATTCCCCGTATAAGGTGTTGTTAAACGGACGCCATTCATCATTATTAATACTTGGGGGTTAAAACCTGTATAAATTCCTCGAATGGTACTAACGGGATCGGTACGGCTAAAAGAAGAGGGAATAATATGCAAACCTGGAACGGTATTTAAAACTTCATCTAATGTTTCAGCCCCCATTCGTTCAATTTCAGCTGCCGTAATAATGGTCGCAACAGCGGGGGCGCTTTCTAATGGCACAGCATAACCTGTTGCAATATCAATCATGGGCAGTTCTAAAAGCTTTCTTAATGAAAGCTGATTTAAAATTTCATCCGATGTTTCTGCTTTAATATTAGATGAAAATAAGAATAAACTAAGAACAATACAAATACTTTTTTTTATTGAATCCATTAACTTTTAAGATACTAAATAATAAACTATTCTTAAGTATAGCAAAAAAATTGTATAGTAGTAAAATAACTACAAAAAA
>Ga0256847_1001410_pt1 | contig 12373 bp, 13 predicted proteins | sample TeddybearmetaG_FD_189099 | JGI IMG/M metagenome (GOLD analysis project Ga0256847, IMG submission 189099) | Hydrothermal vent microbial communities from East Pacific Rise, Pacific Ocean - Teddybear | ecosystem: Environmental > Aquatic > Marine > Hydrothermal vents | place: Pacific Ocean: East... | reverse complement strand
CCAAAGATCTGGTATCTGATGTTTCCGGTCGAGGTGTAGGCATGGATGTCGTGAAAACCAAGATCACCTCACTCAATGGTAATATTGAGATTAACTCTACACTCGGAGAAGGTACTGAATTACGCATTAAAGTGCCTTTAACTTTAGCCATTTTACCCACCTTGATGGTACAGCTGGGTGATCGAAAATTTGCGTTACCATTGTCCAATGTAAATGAAATTTTTGAACTGAGTTCAAAGAAAACTAGCGTAGTTGATGGCAAACAAGTGGTCTTGAATCGAGGTAAAGCGCCGCCGATTTTTTATCTGAGAAAATGGTTATTGCATGGTGAAGAAGCGAGCAACGACAGTTCTGTTGATCCTCATGTCATTATGGTACAGGTAGCCAATAATTCGGTCGGACTCGTGGTCGATCAGGTTATTGGGCAGGAAGAAGTCGTGATCAAACCGCTCGGAGCACTGTTACATGGCGTACCGGGTATGGCTGGCTCAACCATTACTGGCGATGGAAATATTGCGATCATTCTGGATATTCAGGGACTGCTAAAGCGCTACGCCTGATGAAAACCTGGGCTGTAATCAACCAGAAGGGTGGCGTCGGTAAAACAACGACTACAGTTACATTAGCAGGGCATTTGTCACACACCAATAAAAGAATACTGTTAATTGACCTGGATCCTCATGGCTCATTAACCAGTTATCTGGGGTATAACCCGGATGAGGTAGATACTGGCCTTTATTCACTGTTTTCCAATCCTACGCAGAGTGAGGTTGAAATAGCGCGCATGCTGTTGCCTACACCCATTAAAAACACCTATTTATTTGCAGCCTCGAGTGCTTTGGCAACTTTGGACAGGCAGATGGGTGTCAGTTCCGGTAAAGGTCTGGTGGTTAGTCGTGCAATTCAAAGTGTGGCAGAGCGTTTCAGTTATTGCTTTATGGATTGCCCGCCGATGTTGGGTATTTTGATGATCAATGCCCTGGCAGCCTGTGATCAGTTATTGATACCAGCCCAGACAGATTATCTCTCTCTTAAGGGATTGGAAAGAATGGTGCATACGCTGGAAATGGTACAGAAATCCCTGCATAAAAAAACACCCTATATGATCATTCCAACCATGTACGACAAACGAACTACTGCTTCGATAGATGCTTTGAAAAAAATGAAGGAAACTTATCGTTTTAACGTTTGGGGTTCGGTAATCCCAATCGATACCAAATTCAGGGATGCGAGTAAGGCGGGTAAACCGTTATCAGAAATCTTTCCTAATTCCCGAGGAAGTCTAGCCTATAAAAAGTTAATCGACTTTTTACTGGGCATTCAACAACGAAATGAACAACAAATCAACCAACACCAACAGCTTGCTTAGACAATCCGATGCGGTTGGAAACTATTTAGATGAATTGTTGACTGAGGCAACAAATCCTGCAATTAGTTTGGAGCAACAAGCCCCGGTTTTGAATAAAGGCGTTTATTTAAATCCTGATATTCTGATTCCACTGCCGGTGGAACAGCAGGAGCTGGAATCAAAACCTGAAGCTGTTATAGAAACGGTAACTGATGACGTTGAAGAAATTGAACCTGTTGAAAATTCGAATATTGAAACCAGCCGGCTTGACGACTTCGAATTTCCACTTCAATGCCTCATGTTCAAAGTGAAAGATCATTTATTAGCGGTTCCGTTGATTAAAATGGGTGGTGTGGTGCCATGGAGTGACAAGCTTACCCAGATACCTCAGGCATCCGAATGGTTTCTGGGCTTACTTAAACATCGAGAAGTAAATGTTCAGGTGGTCGATACAGCAAAATTGTTGCAGATACCTGAATCTAAAACTCAATCCAGTCCGCAACATTTTCTTGTTTTTGAGCAAGAGAAATGGGCGATAAGTTGTGATGAATTAGGCGAGGTGAAAACGTTGCAGCAAGAAGATGTGAAATGGCACCAGGGAAACCATTCAAAATTCGCTCTGGGAACCATTAAAGAATCATTGGCAACGTTGCTCAATCCAAATGGGATTACGAAAGCACTAAATAGTAATAAAAAAGCCTGAATTTGGACTAGACTTAGCCTATAAATTCAATTAATCAACGGCTAAGTATTTGATCATTGCAGCCGATAAACTTAACAAGATTTAAGAACTGATGGAGAAAAACATGGCTAATGAAAATACGGCTAAAGCAAATTCCGCCGAAGCAGAACAATTTTTTCAATGCGTTACCTTCACCCTGGAAAATGAGGTCTATGGCATTAATGTCATGCAAGTCCAGGAAGTGTTACGAGAAACAGAAGTCGCCCCGGTTCCTGGAGCGCCTCATTACGTCATTGGGATTATCAATTTACGGGGTAATGTTGTCAGTGTAATTGATGCCCGTTCTCGTTTTGGCCTGAGCGCTAAAGAGCGAGATGATTTGACCCGAATAATTGTTATTGAAGTGCAGCAACATATTATCGGTATACTGGTCGATAGTGTGGCTGAAGTTGTTGACATCGAGCGTAGTGAAATTGAAACCGCGCCAAATGTAGGCAATGATGAAACTTCAAAATATATTGATGGCGTGGTCAGTCGTGGTGAAAAGTTGTTGATACTGGTCGATCTAAACAAGTTACTTTCTGAGTCAGAATGGGGCGATATCAGTGGTTTTTAAAGTGGTGACCAGTCATGGTCGATTCTATTATTCAATCTGTTAATCGTCTGAATCGCAGTAAAGATGTTTTAAAAAAGCAGCCGGTTAAGAAAAAAATAAAGCAATCTCGCCAAAATGCTCCTTCCGACCAAAAAAAATCCTCGCGGTTAATTGATACATACGTTTGATCTCGATATTATGCAAGATCATTTTCGAGATCTTCTATGTTTGATTATTCGCTACTACACTGGACATCTTTCATCTCAATAGCAATATTGTTGAATTTATCACCCGGCCCGGATATTGCGTTTATTCTTGGACAGACTGTTCGGAGTGGCCGACGATCTGGATTTGCAGCCATGTCAGGGATATGGACAGGTGCTTTCGTTCATGTACTTTTAGCTGCTGCCGGATTGTCAGCAATTGTCGCAACTTCGGCGCTGGCTTTTTCTATCGTTAAGTGGATAGGGGTGGCTTATCTGATCTGGTTAGGTTTAAAGGCATTGAGATCAGGTGGTGGTTCGTTCATTTCCGACAAAGTAAATAGTAGCCCAACATTTTACCCGATCTTTAGACAGGGTGTGGTTGTAGCATTAATGAACCCGAAAGTTGCTATCTTCTTTCTCGCTTTTCTGCCGCAGTTTGTTGTCGCCGGTGCTGGACCTGTTTGGGCGCAGTTGTTTTTACATGGTAGTTTGATCATTGTTGTTGCTGCTTTCATCGAACCACCACTGGTTATCGCTGGAGACAAACTAACCACTACTTTACGTAACAACGCCCGTTTTGGTTTGTGGATGGACCGAAGTCTCGGAACTATTTTTGTAGCTTTGGGTGTTCGGCTTGCTCTTGAAGAGCAAAAGTAAAGTATACAAAACCCCTAGCAAATTACGGCTCACTAATATTGCAAGAGGTTCTACAATTTATCCATAAAAGCCTTGTGCTTGCCGGATATTTTGTAGGCGAAGCTCAGCACCTCAGCAATAACAACATACAGCGGTCTCGGAATATGATCTCCCAGATCCAGTTGATCCAGTAATGCCGCCAGTTCCTGATCCTCATAGATTGGAATATTGGCTTCACGAGCCAATTGTAGTATTTCCTGCGCTTGTTCGTTTCCGCCCCTGGCTGTCACCACTGGTGCTCGAATGCCATCATATTCCAGAGCAATTGCAAATTGGTGTTTATTTTTCATTGTGGTTTTCTATAGGTGGATTGGGACTAAACTTTAATGTCCAGTAGTGATTCTACCTGCTTGCTTTCAGGTTCAGTTTTGTTTTCGGCAGGTTTACCTGGAAAGCAATTAAAATAACCAAGATCAAATCCCGCTGCGCTTAATTGTGATTTAAAACCATCCAAATTTTGTTCAATTTTTAGCTGTGTATTGGCAGATTCTGCCCAAAAACTGGTGGATACCTGATTGTCATCCAACAGTATTCTACTGCTGATCAAACCCATTCCAGCAAACTCAAAGGCTAACTGAATCTCCCAGGCAGCTTTTCCTGACGACGGGTTTATTTGATGCTGACGAATGTTAAAATCGACTGGTTTAATGAGTTGTTGATCTACCACCGGCAAGGAAAAATTGAGTTGTGTGTTTTGAGTGGATTCCTGTTGATATCTTGCAGACGTTTGTTGTAGCAATAAATGGGTAATAGAGGATTCAAGCTGCAGGTTGAGCTCTTTCGCTATCAGTGCAGCAATTTCCGTGAGCGGCAGCTCAGTCAAAGATTTGGCCGAGGCCATAGATAATCTCGATAAAACTTGGGCTATTTGCCGGGTCAGCTCCAGATTCTGTTTTTCATTGGTCTGCAATAAAGTGTGCAACTGATCAGGTAATTGATTAACAGCAGACTCAGAACCTTTGATCAGACCCAGCGTAGCAAACCATCGCTGGATTGATAAGCTGTCTATTCTCGACCATTGCGGAAGAGACTGTAAAACCTGTTGTATTACTCGTGATGTTAAAATATTGTCGATTTTCTGACTTTTGATTTCAGATGATCCAGAGGTAATTTGAGAGCGTGAGATGCCGTTTTGTTTTAACAGGATTTTTTCTGACTTTGTTTGACCAGGTGTGAATTTATCCTGTATTTTTAAAGCATCAACCGGTTTATTGGAACTGGCCTCATTCGCCAGTTTATTGATTATCTGCTGAATTGAATCGTCATTTTTAACATCCTTTCCGGTCAGTGAAGAGACTGTCGCCAACAATGAAACCAGTGTGTCCGATTTTTGGCTTGCTGTAGATTTAGGTAATAGTTGAGTCAGAGCAGTTTTTAAAACCTGCTGTGCATCAATTGGGCGAATCTGTATTGAATGTTGTTGCGGAAGATGTTGAATTTTAACTAACTGCCCGATCGACAGATGTTTTTGAACAGGGATTTTTATCGCTGTTTGGGACAATTGCAGCAGGGTATGTTTTTTTGTCTGTGACTTGACGTTGGCAATCAATGCCTGGGGGTTTTGCTCGATGAATTTTAAAAGTGATTGGCTTTTGTTTATCGGGATTAACAGCGATTTTGTTTCATGATGGAAAACCTTTACCACCCATTGGGATTGTTGCTGAACCAGTCGAGCTGAAATTTTGTCCCCTGCCAGCAGTGGTAATTTGCTAAAAACAGTCAGTTCACCAAATTTACTGTTCAGCCTTATCTCACCATTAGTATTTTTTAAAACGGTTGCATCAAATTTAGTGGATGCTTGCAGCTGTGTTAAAGCTTCTGCCAGTTTTGGCTGAAGTTTGACAGATGCCGAACTATTAGCCAGAAGATTGGAAATGTCCATGGTGGCAATCAATTACCGTGTTGCGGAATTATTCTACCGATGAGTGTAGGTGATTGTGTCACTTATAGGGCAAGTATTTCCATTAATATTGAAAAGTTTGAAACACTTTAATAAATTGGTGTTGACATTTTGGCGATATTTCAGCGGAAAATATTTAATAGTGATATTGCGCGGGTACTAGCCTGTTCAGTCTTTAATAAAATCCGTAAAACGTCAGAATGTGACAAATATCTGTCATAACCATAAATAAATTTAAAAATATAATATAAGTTATTGAAATGTATGAAAATAGAATAATGGCATGAAATTCGCATAAAACTTATCTACTAGTAATTATTGCCAAAATTCAGGATTTTACATGCCCCAGTCTACTGTTTTATTTAACAATGGAAATAACAAGTCTGCTACCAGATTGCATTCACAGATCATCTCTCTGGATTCGAGAAATGATGATCAGGTGGTTAGTGATAAAAAATATCTGAAAATTCTTCAACTGTCAGATTTGTTATCCAGGCATCTTGATGTAGAAACTATAATAACGACATTTTGCAAAGAAATTCAGTCTTATGTTGCCCACGATGGGTATCGTTTTGTATCGGAAGATTTGAGTAACCCGATCAGTAAAGGCAATGTGAATTGCCATAGTCTGGCCTATCAAATGAGATTCAAGGAACAGGATATTGGCGAAATTGTTGTTTATCGAAAAAAACGATTTAGCACCAATGAAGTGTGTCAGTACGAGGATCTGCTGTGTGCGTTGGTTCATCCGCTAAGAAATGGTTTGATGTACAGCCTGGCTATACAGTCAGCATATCAAGATCCATTAACAGGGTTAAGTAATCGGCGTTCAATGGAAGAATACTTACCTCGTGAAATATGCCTGTCCAAACGATATGACCGAACCATGGCTTTGCTTATTATGGATCTTGATGGGTTCAAGAAAATAAATGATGAACTTGGACATGATATTGGCGACAGAGTATTGCAACTGGTTGGCAAAGAATTAACCCATGCCGTGAGGAATACCGATTTACTCTTCCGTTACGGTGGCGATGAGTTTGTTAGCGGCTTACCCCAGACAGATGTTCAGGGAGCACTGGACGTAGCCGAGCGGATTCGAGATGGTATCAGCCATATAGATTTATCCGATTGTGAGTCAGCTGAGAGGATAAATGTGAGCATTGGTATTTCGATGCTTCAGGCTGGAGATGATTTTAAGAGAATTTTCAAAAGAGCGGATAAAGCTTTATATAAAGCTAAAGATAGTGGTAAGAATTGCATTAAGGTAGGATAACAGGCTCAAAATGAATGAGTTTTTAGTCACTGGAAGATTATTTTCAGATTAGTATCCAGATTTAAGCTTTTTTTATGTGAAGTTTTAAATTACTGCTATATTTATTTTTAACGAATATAAATGAATATGTTATTGGTTTGATTATGATCCAGCAGTTTTGAAATAGATCATGATTATAATTTTTAAAAGAATTTTAGATTTAACTCAGGAGTAAAGAATGGCTTCAATACTGGCAGTGGATGATTCAGCATCTATGCGTCAAATGGTTTCTTTCACACTTAAAAGTGCTGGCTATGATGTGACTGAGGCCGAAGATGGAGTGGTGGCATTAAATATTGCTAAAACCAAAGGTTTTGATCTGGTAATCACTGATGTGAATATGCCAAATATGGATGGTATCAGCCTGATAGCTGAACTGAGAAAACTCCCTACCTTCAAATTCACGCCATTGTTGATGCTGACTACTGAATCAGCCAGCGATAAAAAACAACAAGGGAAGTCAGCAGGAGCGACCGGCTGGATAGTCAAACCATTTAATCCAGACCAACTCATCTCAGTCATAAAAAGAGCACTGGGCTAATAAATTTTTGAAATCAGCTTGCATGAGTAGCAGTCATGGATTCGAGAATTCTAGCCGTGTTGAACCAGAAAGGCGGGGTAGGGAAAACAACTACTTGCTGTAATCTGGCCTATGCATTTTCCCGGATGGAGAAAAAGGTCCTGGTCATTGATCTCGATCCTCAATCTCATCTATCTACTAGCTTAGGTTTGACAGACCCAGGACTGATTGGCGTAGATAGTCTCTTTTTTGATCAGGCGAAAGCCGTAGACATGCTGAAAAATGTCAGAGAAAACCTTCAGGTATTACCTGCTGGTTACAGGTTGAGTGAAATAGAAAAGCTTTCGTCTAAAGGTCATCAGCAGGTGCAGGTCATAAAAAAAGCCATTGAACCTATACAGAATGATTTCGATATTGTAATGATGGACTGTCCACCGACTTCTGGCCTGTTAAATTTTTGTGCTCTGTATGCAACTCAAGAAGTCATTATACCGGTTTCAAGTGATTATCTTGCAATGCATGGTCTGTCCCAATTTATTAAAACCCTAAAAAGCGCTGAAGGTTACATGAAGAAATCGCTAAAAGTCTGGATTGCACTGACTCGTTATGTTACTCGTCGACGCCTATCTCAGCAGGTAAAGAATAAGTTATTAGATTATTTCCCAAAGCAGGTGCTGGCGACACCGGTAAGAGAATGCGCACCCGTTGCAGAGTGCCCCGGATTTGGACAATCTATATTTGAATACAACCCAACCAGTAACGGGGCTTTAGATTACCAGGCATTGGCCGAAGATATCTTATATCAACGTGTAATGCAGAATTAGTCATGTCAGATATCAGGTCAAAAATTATTAAAACTAAAACCGGTTCAGTCAGCTGGACTATAGCTTTCATTGGATCCTGTCTGATATTAATACAGCAGTTTAGCTGGCCAGTCCTGATCGTGTTATTAGCATTACTGGTTTTATTTGGTTCGTTTCTCAAGCAATTAAATACAGTTGATGCTGTAGAAAATGAGGATAAAAATCATGCGCTGCAAATACAGAGTCTATTTGAACTATTTGCCGAGCTGATAACATTAGTTAAAACACAATCAAATGAGATAGAGGATTCTCTGGGGCAAATAAATACTGTTGTACTAGATGCAACGGGAAAACTAAGCTGTAGTTTTAATGATCTAAATAGCAAAAGCCAGCTTCAAAACCAGATTGTAAGTGGCATTATCTCTGGTGAAGCTGATAAAGAAGGTGAGGATAGCAAAGCATTTAATATGAGCTGTTTCATTGATGAAACAAACACTTTGGTGCAAAACTTTATTCAGTTAGTCGTCTCAACCAGCCAAAGCAGTATGAAAATGGTTCATACAATTGATGATATTTCCAGGCAAATGGATAAGGCCTTCGAGTTGCTTGATGAAATCAGCTCCATTGCAGATCAAACCAATTTGCTGGCACTGAATGCTGCAATTGAAGCGGCCAGAGCTGGTGATGCGGGTAGAGGTTTTGCTGTCGTTGCCGACGAGGTGAGAAACCTTTCGCGAAACTCTAATAAATTCAGCGAAAAAATCAAGATGGTTGTCAATGGCACAAAAGTGGATATTAACAAAGCTAAAAAGGTGGTTTCGGAGATGGCATCAAAGGACATGACGGCATCAATATCATCCAAGGAGATGATGGACAGTATGCTACATGACATCGAACATTATAACGAGCATATGAACCTGGAGTTGCTTAAGGTTTCTACTATGACCAATGAAATAGCTGAAGCCGTTAATCTGGCAGTTCGTTCCTTACAATTCGAGGATGTTGTCACTCAGGTTGTTAAATATGGCAATGATCATGTTACTCGTCTTAACGGATTAGTTGTCAGCCTCAATGGATTAATGACTACAATCAAAAATGAAAACCAGATATCAGATATGGATGTTCCACAGATTCTTACCCAATTTAAAAATCAAATAAGCAATTTAAAAAGCCAGTGGGAAACCCCAATTGGCAAGGCAGTAAACCAGAGTTCTATGGAAGCAGGCGAAATTGAAATGTTCTGAGGAATGTTAAATTAGTGTCTATCCATCACGGGCAGGAAGCCAATTTTTGGACAACAACTAATGAATTAGGTGTCCCCTTAACAAAGGGACCTGGTGCTCTGAGACTAAAGAATGAAAATGAACCAGAGCTTTGTTACACGACAAAATGAGGCAATACTATGACGATAGCATGTACTAAATCTAACGATGGACACAATGTCACCATAACCGTTTCGGGTAAATTTGATTTTCAGTTATACGATGAATTCCGATCATCTTATTCTGATGTGTCTGAGGGTGGTAGTGTGCAATATTCTGTTGACCTGGGATCGACTGATTATATGGACAGTTCTGCTTTGGGAATGTTGCTGTTACTGCGAGAACATGGTGGCGGAGATAATGCAAAAATCGAAATTGTTAATGCTTCTACAGAAGTAACAAAAATTCTGGAAGTGGCAAATTTTAGTAAATTATTCAGCATCAAATGATTTTTGGAATACAGGACTTGTAATCGGTTATGCAAAATTTTTCTGAAAAAAGAGACTTCCAGAGGATGCAGGTAGATAGTGATCTGACCTTCACCATTCCAGGGAGGTCTGAAATTTGTAATGGAACTGTGAACGACCTCAGTGCAGCAGGAATCTCATTTAATACTGATGAAGCAATCGAGGAAAAAACTGAGCTGACTGTTTTACTAACGCCTGCCAATAACATTACGCCACCAATGGAGGCCAGAATTATTGTCAACAGGGTGATCGAAAGAGGTTCTGAATTTGAGTTGGCTTGCGAAATTACCGAGATAATGTAATACCCGAATCCCTACATAGAAATTTCAATTAAGCGGTACTAATAATGAGATTCAACATAGTGATTCACCAGCGCCATAAATTCAATTGCAATATTATCGCCTTTTAAGGTCACTGTTTTTTTACCGTCCTCATAAACAGGAGCAACGGGTAGTTCTCCATTGCCAGGCAGACTGATACCGATATTGGCATGTTTACTCTCACCTGGTCCATTGACCACGCAGCCCATAACAGCAACATTCATGTTTTCAACACCGACATGAACTTTTTTCCATTCAGGCATGGAGCGATCAAGGTTGAGCTGGATCTGTTTGGCTAAAACCTGAAAATATTCACTGCTTGTTCGACCACATCCCGGGCAGGCGATAACTGCAGGTGTAAAAGACCGTATTTCGAGTGATTGCAAAATATGCTGAGCAACTTTAACTTCACGAGTTCTGGATGTTCCCGGGTCCGGTGTAAGCGATATACGAATGGTATCGCCAATGCCCTGAATTAGCAGTACCGAGAGTGCTGCTGTAGAAGCAATCACACCCTTGTCACCCAACCCGGCTTCTGTCAGACCCAAATGCAAAGCATATCGGCTACGTTGTGCCAAAGTTTGGTAAACATCAATTAAATCAGGTACTTTGCTCATTTTGCAACTGATGACAAGATTTTCAGCGGTTAACCCTATGTCTTCAGCCCTTCGAGCGCTGGATAAAGCTGACTCAACAACAGCAGCACGGTTAATTTTCTGGAGTGTTAACGGATGACTGGATTGTGCATTTTTATCTAACATTTCTGCCAGGATTTGTTGATCGAGACTACCCCAGTTAACACCAATTCTAACCGGTTTCTGGAATTTACAGGCTGTTTCAATCATTGCGCTAAACTGATTGTCTCGTTTTTTCCCGCGACCAACATTACCTGGATTAATTCTATATTTAGCAAGGAACTCAGCACAGGATGGATGAGACTTTAACAGCTTGTGGCCGTTATAATGAAAGTCACCAATGATGGGGACGTCATAATCTGCCAAATTAAGTTGTTCGACAATAGGTGCAATGGCTTTGGCCGCTGCATCGTTATTCACCGTTACCCTGACTAATTCAGAACCAGCATCAGCGAGTAACTTAATCTGTGAAACTGTGGCTTTTATATCAGCAGTATCGGTATTGGTCATTGACTGAACAACAATAGGCGCTGAGCCGCCCAGCAGAATATTACCTACTTTAACCTGATGTCTAAATCCTGTCCTGATTTCACTCACGAGTAATACTGCCCAAAATATAAAGTCATAGATAAATAGATTAGAGAAAAAGCTGCGATTATAGCTTAAAAAGATTGCGAATATTCCCCGCCCTTGTAGATGAATAGCGACGCCAGTCAGGAAAGTTTTATAAAAAAGGTGTTAATAAAATCCATAACTTGCCGATAAATGGAACAGGTGGGCAAATAAAGGAATTTTGCTGATTTTGCTATGAAAAAAATCACATAAATGCTGAGTTTGTCCTATATATCATCACAATGAAATAATATTTCCAGGTTGAGGGGGAATCAAATGTCAATTGATATGGCTCAGTTCCATCAGGTCTTTTTCGAAGAAAGTTTCGAAGGTCTAGAGATAATGGAAACTGGGTTGATGGAGTTAGAGCCGGGCGAGACAGACGCGGATACCATCAATTCAATTTTCAGAGCAGCCCACTCGATTAAAGGGGGAAGTGCCACCTTTGGTTTTAAGGCGGTAGCCGAATTCACCCACGTAATGGAAACGCTGCTGGATGAAATGCGCGATGGCGTTCGCGATGTTACTCGTGATAATTCAGACCTGTTATTACAGTCGGTAGATTGCCTTAAAGAAATGCTTGAAGCCGCCCAGGATGGTGAGGATGTAGACGAGGAAAGAGTCGCCGAACATAAAGCATTGCTTGAAAAAGAGCTGGGTAAATCGTCTTCATCAAATAATTCTTCGGCTGACACAGCCTCTGCTTCAAACGTAACAGCAATTTCTGAATCTTCATCTTCTGGCTGGAAAATTCTGTTTAAACCGGAACCGCATCTGTTTCAGACTGCCAACGACCCAATTCCATTGATTCGCGAATTATCAACTTTAGGCAAAGTTAAGCTTCAACCCGATTTTTTACAAATCCCGACGTTTGAACAACTTGAAGCTGAAGATTGTTATATGAGTTGGCAAATCGAGCTTGAATCAGGTCCCACTCTGGAACAGATAAATGAAGTCTTTGCCTGGGTAGATGACCTTTGTGAACTGAAGATTGAGGCTTTGTCAGGTGAGA
>Ga0256847_1001409_pt1 | contig 12379 bp, 13 predicted proteins | sample TeddybearmetaG_FD_189099 | JGI IMG/M metagenome (GOLD analysis project Ga0256847, IMG submission 189099) | Hydrothermal vent microbial communities from East Pacific Rise, Pacific Ocean - Teddybear | ecosystem: Environmental > Aquatic > Marine > Hydrothermal vents | place: Pacific Ocean: East... | reverse complement strand
CGCAACGTGTTGTTAATGTCGGGGATAACGATTTGATATTTCACTGCGTTTGTACGCCAAGGTTTGAGCCTCAACATTATATCAATACAGAAACCGATGCGTCGCTCCCGATTGGAGAAATGTTGTGATTGATATGTTGCGGGTACCGCTTTCTATTACCGTATTGCTGTTTATTTGTTGGCTACTATCCAGCGATAGGAAGAACATTCCGTGGCGCACAGTCGTGATTGGTTTGGCGCTACAGTTTACGTTTGCCTTGTTAGTGTTGGGTTCATCTATTGGTCAAACTTTGTTACGCGGTTTGAGTGATGGCGTTACAAAAGTAGTTCAGTCGTCTGCCGCAGGAGCAGAATTTGTTTTTGGTAGCGGTTACCAAGAGCATTTCATTGTGTTTAGCATTCCTGCGACAATAATTTTCTTCTCCTTGCTCATGTCGTTGCTGTATCACTTTGGCATCGTGCAGGTTTTGGTGCGTGGTATGGCTGCTGGTATTCGGCGGCTTATGCCTGTGTCTGGTGTGGAATCCATGGTTGCGTGTGCCAACGTGTTTATAGGTAATACGGAGTCGCCACTGTTAATTAAGCCTTACATCGCAGGGATGACGCGTTCAGAAATTATGGCCATGATGACCGCCGGCATGGCCACGGTCAGTGGCGGCATGTTGGCGGTCTATGTTGGTATAGGCGCTGACGCTGGGTATTTGGTGACTGCATCGTTAATGGCTGCCCCTGGGTCCTTAGTGGTAGCTAAAATTTTGGTGCCAGAAACGGAGCAGCCACTCACCATGGGTGGTGAAGTAAAAAATCTGACCAGTGATTCGGTCAACATGTTCCAAGCCATGACTAAGGGTGCGTCCGACGGCATGCTACTAGCAGCTAATGTGGTGGCTATGCTAATCGCATTTGTCTCGTTAGTTGCTTTGCTGAATATGATACTAGGCTACGCGCCAGACGTTTTTGGTGAGGCGTTGACGATGCAACGTGTGTTTGGATGGCTGTTTTTCCCCTTTGCCTGGTTGATTGGAGTCGATTTAGCTGATGCGTCAAAAATTGGTCATTTACTTGGCATGAAAGTATTCCTCACAGAGTTCCTAGCGTTTGTAGAACTCCAAGATTATGGCTCGACCATTTCAGATAAGTCCCGTGCAGTCGCGACTTTTGCGCTGTGTGGGTTTAGTAGCTTCATTTCTATTGGCGTGCAAGTTGGTGGGATTGGTTCTTTGGTACCGGAGCGCAAAGACGACATAGCACGCACTGGTTTGCGATGCATGATTGGCGGCACAATTGTGACATTGATAACAGCCTCTATAGCCAGCTTATTCTTCTAGCGCGGCTCAACGACGACGATAAGGGAGCATATTGGTGAGCACGAGATTAGACGGACGTAGCTATCTTGTAACGGGTGGTGCTGGTGCCATTGGTATCGGCATAGCACAAGCAATATTGACACAAGGTGGTCGTGTGATGTTGCTCGATTTAAATGAGAAAGCGGTACTTGAGAATGCATCGAGCATTGACCCGGACCTCGCGTCGTGCGTTGGTATGCGTTGTGATGTGACACAAGCTGAAGATGTTGAAGCGGCACTAGCTCAAGCGATAGGTAAATTTCAACGTGTAGATGGAGCCGTTAACAATGCGGGTGTTATCCACATGAACACTGCCTGGGACGCGACCCCAGAAGAATGGCAGCAACATTTTAACGTTAATGCTACAGCTGCGTTTATTGTCTGTCAGTCGATCGGTCGGCATATGCAAAACAATGGCGGGGGCGCGCTTGTTAATGTCGCGTCAAATTGCGGCAAAGTTGGTTACCCGAATATGGCAGCCTATAACGCTTCTAAAGCTGCCGTCATTAGTCTGACGCGGTCGCTGGCTATGGAGTGGGCGAAAGACAACATCAACGTGAACTCAGTATGTCCCGGCGGGGTGAATACGCCGATGCTTGATACGGTGGCGCAGTGGTTAGCGCCACGTTTGGATATAGATGCACAGACATTGTTGGCCGATATGGGTGCAGAACAACTTGGCCGGCGTATAGAGCCCATTGAAGTCGGCCGTGTGGTGGCCTTTTTGTTATCTGACCATGCACAAATAATTCGCGGCCAAGCCATCAACGTCGATGGCGGTGATACGCCTTACTAGAGGCATTTTTTTAATCTTCCAATTTTGGCAAGGCTGCTCTGATGGCCGCCGCATTTTCTTGAATAGTGCCTTTTTCCATTTCTTCTAGCATGACATGGATAACACCTTCAAGCCGCGCAACATGGCTTTCTAAGGACTCTATATGGGCTGCTGTATCTTCATCCATGGGACGTTCTCGCTAGGTAGTAGTGTGCGCCGGAGCTTCTAGATGTTTGCCGATAATGGCGTAAATATCAGGTCTATTGGTTCGAATTTCTTCTATGCTCAATCCCTCCAAAGAGTGAGGGTATTTTAACCATTGATTGGTTTCGTGAATAAAATAATCTGGGGTTAGATTAGTTTGATTGCGGGTTGGTTTGTAGTAGGGCACAGCAACACGTATGTTGTGGGGCGTATTGCGGCGAAGTTTTAACTGAATTTGACCGATGATTGCCTTAATCGTATGACCTGTGTCAAACACATCATCAACAATTAACAATGAGTCTTCGTTTGTGAGATTTTTGACTAGGTAGCTGAGGCCATAGACAGCGACTTGCCGGCTGCGTTCATCAATGCCTGTGTATGCGCTAGTGCGGATAGCGATATGATCTGTGTGAACACCTTGGTAGGCAAAGTACTCTTGCACCGCAATGCCAATGGGCGCGCCGCCACGCCAAACGGCGACAATAAATGTCGGGCGAAAGCCGCTCGCATAAACTTTTGCTGCTAACCGGCAAGAATCTTCTAGTAGTTCTTGGGCATCTAGATACAGCTTATCGCTCAATTCAGCGTGACTCCTACTCTTAGTGTATAAATTATTGAATAACAGGTTGCTGGCTTGCAATCATCTGGTGGGCAAATAAGTTCAAGCTTGACTACTTGTTGTTATAGTAACCCTCTAAGGTCACATTGGAATCATCAATTATCGATACGCAGGAAAAAATATTTGTCACTGAACAAGAACAAATATTGGATGGATACCGGCTTGGTGAGAAAATTTTTGTCAGTGGTTTCAAACCTACGTTTATCGTTGGCCTGTGGCGCGGCGGTAGTGCGGTTGGCTTGGTTGTGCAGGAATGTCTGGCGACTTTAGGTGTAGAGACAGATCACATTGCGCTACGAACATCTTATCGCGGCCGAGAACAGTACCAGCAGGATGCTAAAGCCCGCGCGCCGATCCGTGTGCATGGCAAACAATATCTGCTTGAAAACCTGAATGCTGAAGACCGCTTGTTGATTGTCGATGACGTTTTTAGCAGTGGTCGCCACACAAGTGCCGTCATCGAACAATTACAGCGGGGTGTTAAGCGCAATATGCCCACGGATGTTCGCGTGGCGTCACTGTGGTATCGGCCCCACGAACCAGGCCAGGCTCAAGTGCCAGATTTTTATCTACATAAGACACAAGACTGGCTAGTGCTGCCTTACGAGTTCAGTGATTTAACCATCGAAGAAATTGCCAAACACAAGCCGTTTCTATCAGACATGCTCAACCGCAAAGCAGATCAAAGCGGGTGAGGCGGCAACGCAAAAGGTTGGTGTATGTATAACAGTGATCAGCCTTATGCATCTGCGCGTTCCCCCGTTGCGGCTAGTAATTTGGTTGCAACCTCGCAGCCGTTGGCGACCCAGGCAGGTATTGATGCGCTAAGAAAGGGTGGCAATGCGATTGATGCGGCATTGGCTAGCGCGATCACACTGACCGTTGTTGAGCCTAATAATAACGGCGTTGGTAGTGATGCATTCTGCATACTGTCTGACGGAGATGACATCGTTGGTTTGAATGCTTCTGGGTGTTCCCCAGAAGGTTGGGATCTCGCTCGATTCTCGGACCGGAAAAAAATGCCTACTCTCGGTTGGGACACTATAACGGTGCCAGGTGCCGTTAGCGCGTGGGTAGGGTTGTCAGAACGCTACGGCAAATTGTCTTTTGAGGAGTTGTTTGAGGCGGCTATCCATTATGCAGAAAATGGATTTTTGGTTGGTCCCAAAACAGCCTTCTACTGGCAATTGTTAGCAAAAAGCTATGCGGCTTATCCCGAGTTTGCCGCACACTTCTTGCCTGCACCAAAGCCGGGGCAACGATTTTTTCGGCCGCAGCTTGCGCAAACTTTACGCATTATCGCGCAGAGTCGTGGCGAAGCTTTTTATACGGGTGAATTGGCTGATGCTATTGAGCAAGCCGCAATCGATGGCGGGGGGGCATTGCGCAAATCTGATCTTGCCGCTCATACCCTTGAGTGGGTTAAACCCACCGCGCAGGAATACCGGGGTGTTACTTTGCACGAGATTCCGCCTAACGGCCAAGGACTTGCTGCACAGATCGCGCTCGGAATTCTACAGCACCTTGAACCGGCCGAAGTAGATTCAGCGGCTTGGTTGCACCAACAAATTGAAGCCATGAAGATCGCCGTTCGGGCGGCTCAAGATCATTTTGCAGATCCCCGCGCTATGCACGTTACCGTGGAAGAATTGCTCGGACCACAATCGCTGGCACGGGCTGCTCATCAGATTGGTTCCCGCGCCCAATCTCTGCCACCCGTTGCTCTGCCGATCAGTCACGATACTGTGTACCTGGCGGCGGCGGATGCTTCGGGCATGATGGTGTCTTATATACAGTCAAATTTTTTGGTATTTGTATCTGGAATTGTTATTCCCGATACCGGCATCGCCATGCAGAATCGAGGCAGCGGTTTCGTATTGGACCCAAACCACCCAAATTGTGTAGCGCCAATGAAAAAACCATTCCATACCATCATTCCCGGATTTGTTAGTCGTGATGGCGTGCCTTTGATGAGTTTTGGCGTGATGGGTGGACACATGCAGCATCAAGGACACGTGCAAATGGTCACGCGCATGTTTGATCACGGACAAAATCCCCAAGCTGCCAGTGATGCGCCTCGTTGGCACGTAGATGCTAAATTTCGCATTATCTTGGAAGACGGGTTTAGCGCGCACACCCAGCAAGAATTAGCTGAGCTTGGCCATGAGGTTACGCTCGGTGGATCAGAAAGCACCTTCGGTGGTGCACAACTCATTCTACGTACCGAAGACGGCTATGTTGGTGCGTCAGATCATCGTAAAGAAGGCCACGTCGCTGGCTTCTAGGAGAATCTATGCCTATTAAAAATGTGTTCGCTGAAACTACGGCGCTTAAACAACAAATTGAAAACGTCTCGGTGACGGAGTTGCAAGCACTGCTGCAAACCCAAGGTCAGGTCGATGATGAGCTACTCCTCATCGACCTACGTGAAATACAGGAAGTGGTTGATCTAGGTACGATTCCTCGGGCGCAGCATGTCGCTCGGGGCATGCTGGAGTTTTGGGCTGATCCAGCTAGCCCTTATTACAGAAAATATTTTGGTGAAGACAAACGCACTATCGTATTTTGTGCCGGTGGTGGTCGATCTGTGTATGCCACTCTCGCGTTAAGTGGTATGGGATATACCAATGTAGCCCACCTTGAAGTGGGTTTTAATGGCTGGAAAAAAGCTGGTGGTGACGTTGAAGATGTGGCCTCTACTAGTCGGTGGATACGACGAGAAAAGCCAAGTTCATAAGCTTTCGCGTGTCGTAACAATCAAATAGTATGAATTATTTACATTTTCGTGTGATAACCATGCGAAAATAACTAAAAATATCTGTATATTCTGCATTCTACGACAATTTGCGATAAGTAAGTGGAGTGCCTACATGGAGATCGGTCCAGAATTTCTACAGAACCCCGTTACAGCTGCGTTTTGGGACACACAAAGTGTGCACGAGGCAATAACGGAGAAGGGCGACTCAAAAACCCTTCGCTCTACAGAGCGCCTGCTTGAAAAAGCGTCATGGCTGCCGAACGCGCTAGACCTGCAAGAAATTCGAGATGAGCTAGGTCGCCCACTCACAGAACTTGTGGCGAAAAGCTTAGAGGGGCAGGCGAAAAAGAAGCGTATTGTTAACCTCGTTGTACAATCTAGCAAGTTGGACGATGGGCGTCATATCATTCTAGCCAACGATGGCCGCGGGGGGCGGCGTTGGTTGTTTGTTGAGTTATTGGATGAAGATTCACTTAGCCGCGCCTTTGATGCTTTGAGCGACGCACGCGCAGCCGTTATCTGGCCTCATGGTGAACTCACAGCGCTTTGTCGTAAGCTCGAGCGACAAAATCGCGGACATGATCTAACCGTTGCTAGTGGCACAAAAATCTCCTTGGCCCTACCGGCGTACAAAGCGACGCTCGAACTTGCCCGCTATCCTGACAGTCCGCCACGACAAGATGATGAACTTACTCACCTAGATCGTTTAGAGGCAGAAAGTATTCACATCATGCGTGAAGTGATCGCTCAAGCTGAAAATCCAGTTATGCTTTACAGTGTTGGCAAAGACAGTTCGGTAATGCTGCACCTCGCGCGCAAGGCGTTCTATCCAAGCCCGCCGCCGTTTCCATTGATGCATGTGGACACGCGTTGGAAGTTCCAGGCCATGTACGACTTTCGTGATCAAATGGCAGCAGAAGTTGGTATGGAGCTGATCGTACATGTCAATCCAGAAGGTATTGAGAAAGACATTAATCCGTTCGATCATGGGAGTTCGTTGCATACAGATGTCATGAAAACCCAAGGGCTGAAGCAGGCCTTGGATAAACATGGTTTTGACGTTGCTTTCGGTGGTGCTAGACGTGATGAGGAAAAAAGCCGCGCCAAAGAGCGAGTGTTTTCGTTCCGTAGTGAAAACCATCGTTGGGATCCTAAAAACCAGCGGCCTGAATTATGGAATAAGTACAATGGTTATAAACGTCCTGGCGAGAGCATACGTGTATTTCCACTTTCTAATTGGACCGAGCTTGATATATGGCAATACATATATCGAGAGCACATCCCCATAGTGCCACTGTACTTTGCAGCTCAACGTCCCGTGGTCGAGCGCGACGGTATGATTATGATGGTCGATGATGACCGCATGCGGCTTTTACCAGATGAAAAAATTAGCGTGCGCAAAATACGTTTCCGTACATTGGGTTGTTATCCCTTGACCGGTGCGTTCGAATCCGATGCCGACAACTTGTCAGCGATAGTTTTAGAGCTTCTGCAAAGTAGAACCAGTGAGCGTCAGGGCCGAGCTATTGACAGTGATAGTTCCGGTTCCATGGAGAAGAAAAAGCAAGAGGGGTATTTCTAGTGAGTGAAGCATTGAATGAACTAACGCCAGCTGAGCTAGACGTGCGCGTGCAAACCTACATTGATACCCAGGCTAATTTAGATTTGCTGCGATTTATAACCTGCGGAAGTGTAGATGACGGTAAGAGCACCCTCATTGGCCGTATGCTCTATGAGGCACAACTGATTTTCGAAGACCAGGTTACCACTTTACAACAAGACTCTAAACGTCAAGGTACCCAAGGTGGGGATATTGACTTCGCGCTCTTGGTAGATGGGTTATCGGCAGAAAGAGAACAAGGTATAACAATCGATGTTGCCTATCGATTTTTTAATACGGATCACCGTAAATTTATCGTCGCTGATACCCCTGGGCACGAACAGTACACCCGCAATATGGTGACGGGTGCGTCAACTGCCGATGTTGCGGTCATATTGGTAGATGCCTCTCAGGGCTTGCTCACGCAGACGCGCAGACATTCGTTCATTACTTCATTGCTGGGTATCAAGCACATCGTGCTCGCTGTGAATAAAATGGACTTAGTTGACTATGACGAAACGACTTATAACCAAATTGTGTCTGACTACATGGAGTTTTCACAGCAACTTAACTTCGAAAAAATTACCTCCATACCGTTGTCTGCTTTAAAGGGAGACAACGTCATTGAGCGCTCCGCTCACATGCATTGGTACAGTGGTCCGACGCTGCTTGGCTTTTTAGAAACCGTCGATGTTCACAATGATATTGATGCGCAACCATTTCGCTTTCCAGTGCAATGGGTTAATCGGCCAAACTCAGACTTTCGTGGTTTTGCCGGCACGGTTGTGGCTGGATCTATAGCGCCTGGGGAAGAGGTGCGAGTGTTACCTTCGGGTGAAGTGGCCAAGGTCCAGGATATCGTTTTGTACAAGGACAGGTTGCCGCGGGCCCAGTCTGATCAGGCCGTGACGATAACACTAGATCGAGAAGTGGACGTATCGCGTGGTGATGTACTGGTTGCTGCTGATTCTCCATGCGAAGTATCTGATCAATTTGATGCATCGCTTGTTTGGATGGATGCTGAGGAAGGTTTTCTGGGTCGCAGCTACTGGGTCATGTTTGGCTCCACGAGAATCAACGCAACGCTGACGGATATCAAGTTCAAGTACAATATAAACACCATGGAGCAGCTATCTACCCGATGCTTGGCCTTAAATGACATAGGGCGAGTTACGCTTAGCTTCGACACAGCAGTGCCGTTTGAGACATATCAAGACAACAAAGGTATGGGGTCCTTTGTGCTTATCGATCGATACACCTACGCAACAGTTGGCGCTGGCATGATTAACTATGCTTTGCGCCGGGCAAAGAATATTCATCGTCATGTACATGTAGTGGATAAAGAAGCGCGAGCTGCGCTAAATGGCCACAAAGGTAAAGTTCTTTGGTTCACCGGCTTAAGTGGTTCCGGTAAATCGAGCATCGCTAATGGCGTTGAAAAAGAGCTACATGCGAAAGGTATGCGTACGTTCATTCTGGATGGCGACAACGTCCGCCACGGCCTGAATAACGATCTTGGTTTTACCGATGCAGACAGAGTGGAGAATATTCGACGTATAGCCGAAGTCGCGAAACTCATGGTTGAGGCGGGTTTAATTGTCATTACCGCCTTCATTTCGCCCTTTCGCTCGGAGCGAGATATGGCGCGAGCCCTATTTGACGATGACGAATTTGTTGAGATTTATCTTGATGTGCCTTTGGCTGTTGCCGAAACACGAGACCCGAAAGGATTATATAAGAAGGCGCGGCGTGGCGAGTTACCTCACTTTACCGGGATAGATTCGCCTTATGAAGCGCCGGAGAATCCGGAGATCGTAGTAGCAGCCGGTGAGCGTTCAATCGAAGAATGTATTGCGCAGGTGATAGAACATGTCTGACGTACTGCGAGAGTCGCGGGTAAGAAGTTTGGCCAAGGCGCTTTCTTGGCGGATTGTGGCAACGCTAACCACATCGATCATTGCATATATTGTAACCGGTCGTCTGGATACAGCCGTTGCGATCGGTAGTATTGAATTTGTACTGAAATTCTTTATTTACTATTTTCACGAACGTACTTGGGCCACGATCTCTTGGCGAACCCCAGGCTCGTGAATCAGCCGGAGCTTGATCTAGTCGGCATAGAAACGGTAACTAAGATTCACCATGCCTATTTCTTAGGCTTGCAACTCATGGTGTCAACCCGTCGGGGGTCGGACGTCGTAGGTGACTGGATGTTCCGGCTGTTCCGGCGTCAACATGAAGATAAATTCCTTTCAAGTTTTACTAAGCTAGGGCTGGACAAGTTACCTCATGCTGTGGCTTGTGCTCAGTATCATGTCTTATCAAATGGCGTAGGCGGCGTGCCGGTTGAGTACATGTTTGAGAATGATCAGAAAGCTTGGGTACGTTTTCGTTATCCGCGTTGGATGTACGCAGGACCGACCATTTGTGGTGTTACTGAAGATGCCAGTCTTGGTTTTCTTAAAGGCTGGTATGCGCAAAATGGTGTTTCTTTGGGCAATCCAAATCTCGGTTTTGTATGTATCTCCCAAGACATGACTGGCGAGTTCGGACTGTGTGGGTACTTTAAAGAATATGACCATGCACTAGAGCCCGACGAGCGCCTTGTGTTTGTCAAGAATCAACATCCGCCGAAATTTGAAGTAGCAGCGCAACCAATACCACCGGCAGGGCAATGGGGCTCGGTGAGGCTGGCCAAAGCAAATAGGAACTATGCGCTGGAGTACCTGCGCAATGGCCTTGTTACATTGAGTAGCGTCATCGGTCGCCAAGCTGCTATAGAGCTTGGCATTAAGGCGGCTCATCTAATTGGGCTGCAATACTACCCGGAGACAGCACAGGTCTTGGGAGTGCCAGACCGGGGACTTGATTCTGGTGGTGATTATCTGTGTAGACTTTTTGCTGCGCTAGGAGATGATGTTGATCTGCAAAAACATAGTCATCCTCAGCGATTGGAAATTGCTCACAGCAATCTGCGCGTGACCAAGGGCTTGCCTGCCGATGAAGCAGAGATAATTCTACCCTGTTGGCAAGCACTATGGCGTGGTGCTATGCAATCGCGGCGAGAGTTGTTGGCGCTGGCTGTGGTACCTAATGAAAACCAACACCTTTGGACCTTGGCATACGACTCACCTTCACGAAGCAACACCTTCCCTGGCCCATAGTGCACTCAAGGGTGACTAACGGACCCGCGATTAGTCTGCGACGACGAGATCGGTTAAGGTGCTGAGCGTAAAATATTCGGGAAGATAGAGTGAGTTTTAAACCTTTTGATTTATCCGGCAGAGTTGCACTCATTACCGGTGGCAATGGTGGTATTGGTCTGGGCATGGCACGAGGTCTTGCTGAAGCTGGTGCAGAAATTTGTCTCTGGGGTACGAACCCAGACAAAAATGCTCGCGCTTTGGAGGTACTTTCCCAGATTGGACCCAAGGTAACCGCACAGGTATGTGACGTCACCAATGAGGCCTCGGTTGCAGATAGCTTTGCGCGAGCTCTAACAGCACATGGACGCATAGACGGTTGTTTTGCCAATGCCGGAATAGGGGGTAGGGGCACTGATTTCGATGAAATGACCATTGAAGAATGGAATCATATTATCAGCGTCAATCAAACCGGGGTATTTTTTACCTTCCGCGCTGCCGCCAAACATATGCGTGAACGCGCAGAACAAGGCGATGCTTTTGGGCGACTAGTGGGAACAGCGAGTCTGGCTGCAATTTCTGGGCAGGCACGCGGTGAGCACTATGCCGCATCTAAAGGTGGGTTGGTGTCTATGGTCAAAGCTTTGGCAGTTGAATATGCAAGGTACAATGTCACCGCTCATACGATACTGCCGGGATGGACAGAAACTGATATGACCGAGGGCGCATTTAGTAATGCAAAATTTGTCGATAATGTTTCAAAGCGGATACCGGCGCGACGCTGGGGTGTGCCGGATGACTTTGCCGCCATTGCGATTTATATAATGAGTACGGCCAGCAGCTATCATACGGCAGAAACGTTTTTACTCGATGGAGGCTATTTTGCGTTTTAGTACACTGGTTCTATTACTGATTTTTTCTACAAGCTCATTCGGGCAAGACTACAAAGCACCTCGTGGTCCACTGGGTAAGCCTGATTTGAACGGCGTTTGGCAGGTTTTAAATAGCGCCAACTTTGACATCCAGGCCCATAGTTCGCGGGCGGCAATGTCGATGGTCGATGGTGATCTTGGCCCAATACCTGCGCCAGAACTCGTGCCACTGGGCGCGGTAGGGGCGGTTCGTGGAGGAGCCGGTGTTGTGGTTGGGGGTAAGATTCCATACAAAGCCGAGGCATTGGCAACAAAGCAGGCCAATCAAGCGGACTGGCTGAATCTGGATCCTGAAATAAAATGTTACTTACCGGGCATTCCAAGAGCGACTTATATGCCTTACCCCTTTCAAATCGTACAGAGCGAAAGTGCCCTGTTGTTTTCTTACGAGTATGCTGGTGCCGTACGCAATATATATCTAGAAGATCCCGGTGAGGCACCGGTCGATGCTTGGATGGGGCAGTCGTATGGTTATTGGGACGACGACACTCTAGTCATTGAGGTCACCGGCCAAATGGATCGCACTTGGTTTGATCGTGCTGGAAATCACCACAGTGCATATATGAAGGTGACAGAACGTTATACCCCGACGAGTGATCACACTATGCGCTATGACGTGGAGATCGATGATCCACTCACGTTTTCAGAACCTTGGCATATGACGATGACCCTATACAAACGTGTTAACACTGATGCACAACTACAACAATTTAAGTGCGTGGAGTTTGTTGAGGAGATGATGTACGGGCACCTACGAAAGTCGACAAGCGAGTAACTTGGCTGCTCGTAACTAGGTTTATGCACGTTCACTGTAGACTCGGCTCATGTCACTGATTCGATATCAGTTGCTTGTCATCGTTGTGAGTTTGCTGTTGGGGTGTGGGGGAGCAGACGCACGTCAAAAAACGTTTTCTTCTACGTTCTCCATAGCTACCGGTGGACCAGCCGGATTGTACTATCCTTTTGGTGGCGCGATGGCTTCTATATGGTCCAAGCATTTGCC
>Ga0256847_1001408_pt1 | contig 12381 bp, 8 predicted proteins | sample TeddybearmetaG_FD_189099 | JGI IMG/M metagenome (GOLD analysis project Ga0256847, IMG submission 189099) | Hydrothermal vent microbial communities from East Pacific Rise, Pacific Ocean - Teddybear | ecosystem: Environmental > Aquatic > Marine > Hydrothermal vents | place: Pacific Ocean: East... | reverse complement strand
ATGGTTACGATGTACTAATGAAAAGGTAATTGCACAACATGAGGCTAAAGTGTATGGAAAGGCTGCAACTGGTTCACCACCAATGTCAGTTCCACATTTAGACACTAGAATGATGCAAGGTAAAAGGGCATTATTATTTGGTCCTTATGCTGGATTTTCAACAAAATTCTTGAAAAATGGATCCTATTTTGATTTACCATTATCGTTAGAAGTTCATAATATTTGGCCAATGCTTTCGGCAGGTTTCAATAATTTCAAATTGACAAAGTACTTGGTAGAGCAAGTATTGCAATCACCAGAAGACAGGTTTGAAGCATTACAAGCCTATTATCCTGATGCCAAGTTTGATGATTGGGAATTAGCCATAGCCGGACAACGTGTCCAGATTATTAAAAAAGATAAAAATGAAGGCGGGGTGTTAAAATTTGGTACAGAGATAGTGAAAGATAAAGATGGAACCTTGGCTTGTTTATTAGGCGCATCTCCCGGTGCATCTACTTCGGTCTCGATAATGTTAGACGTGTTAAAACAGTGTTTTCCTGATTCTTTAAAAACGGAACAATGGCAAAATGCTATTAGAGAAATGGTTCCAACTTACGGACAGTCATTGATAAAGAACTCTGATTTATGTAGAGAAACTCGTAAACGAACTACGCAGATTTTAAAGTTGGAAGCTTAGTTTAACGTAAGTTCGATAGAACTAAAATAATTTTGTCATTCCTGCGAAGGCAGGAATCCAGAACAAACTTTCAATAGATTTCTACCTTCGCAGGAATGACAAAGTTTTTCATAATTGACTTAGGAAATTTAATTTATAAACGTTCCATCTCTTATTCATACTCCTGATACAAAAAGTCATTATAAGGAAAACGAGAAATATGTATCTTTTTAACTGCATCAAAAACTTTATCCTTAAAGGCGTCTATATTTTCTTTATTTAAAGCAGAAATAAATAGACAATTATCGTCTAATTTTGCCATCCAGGTTTTTTGCCAATCTTCTAAGGTATAATGTGCTTTTGTTCTTTCGGTAACCAAATCATCTTCATCAATGGTCTCATTAGTATAATTATCAATTTTATTAAAAACCATTAATGTAGGTTTATCAGCACTTTTTATTTCGTCTAAAATTTTATTTACGGAATCGATATGTTCTTCAAAGTTCTTGTGCGAAATATCAACCACATGTAATAACAAATCAGCTTCTCGTACCTCATCCAAGGTAGATTTAAACGAATCTACTAATTGCGTAGGGAGTTTTCTGATAAAACCAACGGTATCAGATAATAAGAATGGAATGTTTTTTATAACTACTTTTCGAACAGTAGTATCTAGGGTTGCGAACAGTTTGTTCTCGGCAAAAACCTTGCTTTTACTAATCAGATTCATCAATGTAGACTTACCAACATTGGTATATCCTATAATGGCTACTCTTACCATTTTACCTCTGTTACCTCTTTGAACAGCCATTTGCTTATCAATGGTTAGAATCTTCTTCTTTAATAAGGCTATTTTGTCGCGTACGATACGTCTGTCAGTTTCAATTTCTGTTTCACCAGGACCACGCATACCAATACCACCACGTTGTCTTTCAAGGTGTGTCCACAATCCGGTCAACCTTGGTAATAAATACTGATATTGTGCTAATTCAACCTGAGTTCTGGCATAACTGGTTTGCGCCCTTTGAGCAAAAATATCAAGAATTAAGGTGGTTCTATCTAAAATCTTGCATTCTAGAATCTTTTCAATATTCTTTTGTTGCCCAGGAGTTAGTTCATCATCAAAAATTACAGAACCAATATCATTTGCTTCTATATACTCACGAATCTCTTCTATTTTACCCGTACCAATAAATGTTTTTGGATTTGGTTTATCAATTTTTTGAGTAAATCGTTTTATAACTTCACCACCGGCGGTATACGTAAGAAATTCTAATTCATCTAAATATTCGTTAGATTTCTCTTCATTCTGTCCTTGGCTTATGACACCTATTAAAACAGCCTTTTCAAAATCGAACTTCTTTTTTTCAATCATAGTACAAAGATAACAATTACATTGACGTATACTTTTTAAGTATTTTAATTTTTATTGATGTCAAGAACGTATTTGTTGGAGGTATTGTTTTAAACTTGAGTTTGACGTAGGAAATCAATCACACAGTTAATAGCAATTTTCATAGACAAGACGTGGCTTTGATAGACTATGATTAGTTTGAAAAATCATAACGAAGTATATGGAAATTGCTATTAACTCTTCGGAAAGCCTTATAAACAGCAATCTTTAAATAATAAAAGCCTTGAATTAATAATAAATCTACATTTTTTGTATCCAAATCTCGCTATTTAGAAGGCTTCTGTGGAAGATTACCTACGTCGAACTCAGGTTTTAAAATACTGTATGGTATTTTTTTAAATACTTTATTTTTATACTATTCACATTGTCAATTACTTAAACTTATAATTTTAGCTTTTTATACCATGCGGTATGTTTTTTGATTTGATTCGAATAGTTCAAAACCCTATATTTTTGTGGCAATAGAGGTTTAAACTAGTATCATAACCTAAATCTAATTTATAGGATGAAGCATACTTTCTAGATAACTCTTTGTTTGGAATTTTGTACATTCGACTTCTTAAATTAACATACTTTGAGCAAAGAAAATAATAGTTATACCATAGCATTTTATAATCTGGAGAATTTATTTGACATCTATGACGATCCAGATACTATGGATGATGATTTTACGCCAGGAGGTAAAAAAAAGTGGAATGCAAAACGCTATAACCGAAAATTAAAAAAATTAAGCGCTGTCATTTCTAAAATAGGAACTGATACTAGTTTTACTGCACCTATAATTGTAGGCTTGGCTGAAGTTGAAAACTTACAGGTAGTGACAGACTTAGTAAATACAGAAGATTTAAAAGAGTTTAATTATGGAATTGCGCATTTTGATTCGCCAGATGAGCGTGGAATTGATGTTGCTTTAATCTATCAAAAAGAACATTTTGAGTATATCGATTCAGAAACGGTAACATTATATCTATATCAGAAGGATGGAGAAAGAGATTATACCAGAGATGTACTTTTAGTTAAAGGAAAATTAAAAGGAGAACTCATTCATTTTATGGTCAATCATTGGCCTTCAAGACGTAAAGGAATAGAAGAAACGGAACCCAGACGTATACAAGCTGCTATTTTAAATCAGGAGATTGTTGCTAAAATAAACCAAGAAACGGAAAACCCTAAAATTATAATTATGGGTGATTTTAATGATGGACCAACCAGTATAAGTATTAAAAAACATTTGGTTACTTCTCAGTTTTACAACCCTTTTGAATCTATTATTGATAAAGGAGAAGGAAGTTTACGATTCAATGGTGATTGGTTTTTGTTTGATCAGATTATTTTTAGCCGAAATTTTTTTGATGAACAAGCGAATACCCACATTTTTAAACAAGCTGAAATTTTTGATGAACATTTTTTAAAAGAATGGAAAGGGAAACGAAAAGGAAAACCTTTTAGAACTTATATTGGCAAATGGCATCAAGGTGGATTTAGTGATCATTTTCCTGTTTTTATAGAATTAGAATACAACAGTTAAAAACAAAAAAACCTGCTAAGTAATCTTAGCAGGTTTTTGAATAAACTACAGTATTGTTAGTTACTACCCGTAACCTTTATATCATCAATATGATATCTGGTTTCTGCTCCTCCAGCTGCACCCACATATTGAAATGCTACATGAACATCTCCATTCAAACAAGAGATATTAATAGTTGAACTTACAAAGCTACCAAAACCACCACCACCAATAGGGATGTTAGCGTCTAGTTGTATCCATTCTGTTGTAGTAGGATCTCCAGTATAATTCTCAGTTATAAAGGCTGTTAATATTTGTCCTGTTTCAAAATTAGAAGAGATTTCAAAGCTTAATTCTTCTTGCATTGTACCATCTAAATTAATAGCAGGTGTAACCAACCAGGCTTCTAATGGAGTTTCTCCGGTACCAAAGGCAGAAATTTTCATGTAGGTATTGCCAGAAAAGGAACTGTCTTCATAACGTTCGCTTCCACCGGAAACATTTACATTTGTCCACCCAAGAGGGTCTAAATCACTTTCATCATTAATATTAAACTCTTCATTAAAAATGGTAACTGCAGTAGATGTTGATCCAGTACATTCTAAAATATTAGGGTCGCAACGTTCTGGATTGTCAAAATTCACATCTGCTGTACTATTGATAATAAACACATTAAAATCATCACCAAAATCTCTACTGAATATTCCCTGAATAGAACCTTTATTTTGAGGTACTTGAAGCGATTTAAAATCGGCGAAAGTACTTGTTTGTAGTGAGATTGAACCTCCATCTGCACAACTCTCTAAGGTTCTAAAACCATCAAATTGGTCACTTGCCTCACCCGCATAAGTCAGCGCTGTATTATTTCTATGAATTTGCATATCATTTAACTGAATTAAAGTATTTTCATCTTGTTCAGTCAATTCGCCAATTGTTGTTGCTTTAGGAGTTAAAGTAGCAACTTCGGGGTCTCTAGTAATAAAATCTCTAAATTCATATTCTTGAATTTGCTCAATACTGTTTCCAGATTGTTTTCCGATAACAATAACACCATTAGATGAGCCAACGGCTAAACCATTCATTTTAATGTATATTTTTCTACCAACTTCATAAGTGTCAGACAACCCTCTTACATTCACTTCTACTAGAAGCCCTAATCTTGGGTCACTCGCAGGAGAGCTATCATCAATCTTGTTTTGTATGATTAATTCTTCAAAAAAGTTTCCTGCTTTATCACTTGAAATCACATAGCCCTCTATAAAAAGATCCTGAGCTTCGTCAAAAATAGCAATATCATCACCATCATCAACAGCTTGTTGATACCTTGACATCACATTTAAAAAGGTCATGTTTGCAGTAATATTGGGGTCAATAACATTTATATTGGGAAGGTCAAAATCTTCATCTTCAACACAAGATGAGATAAAAACCAATAGTGTAAAAAGGCTTAAAAAAGTTAAAAATTTATTTAATTTCATAATATTTATATTAAAAAGTTTATTCTGTATTTATTAAAATCGGATGTATACATTTACAAAGTAAGTTGTACCACGACCATACCAATATTTTGGAGAAAAAACCTGCGTATCTAACGCTTTATCATCTCTTAATTGTCTATAATTAGCATTTCTTCCTTGTTCGAAACCACCAGTTTTATATTCTTTGTCCAATAAGTTATTTACACTAGCAAAAAAACCAATATAATAATCATTAATTTTCCACGATTTTCCACCAATTAAATTAACAACGATATAATCATCAAACTTTTCTTGTTGTAATAACTCTCTTGCCAATTCTGGGTCATAGTCATTAAAAACATTACCATCAAAATCTGATGTAAAATTAGCCGTTCTGGTTAAAGGGCTTATATCTAAATACGTATCATCGAAAAAATTTGTTGTTGCTCCAAACCACCAAAAGTTAGGATCTCTATATTCAAAACCTACTGAATATGCGGTTTGAGGTCCGCCAGCAATTCTATAATTTTTAAGGTTTGATGGTCCAAAATCTTTAAACCCATCTACAAATCCTGCGGCTTCAGCTTCAGCTGATGGTTCTGTAGTTAATGTTAAATTAGGATTGTTATCAAATGTATATTGACCTACAGAAGCAACTCCTTTTAGTTTAATAGTGGGAGTTATTTGATATTCAATACCCAGTTCTCCACCAACGTGTTGTTTGTCAATATCCTGTAAAACTTCTTGTACGAATGCGGTATTATCACCACCAATACCATCTGCAAAGAAAAAAGAAATTTCAGTTGCATCTTCAAACTTGGTATAATAACCCGTTAATTTTGCAGTTACTTTAGGTGACCTTAGAATATAACTAGCGTCAGCAGAGAGTATTTTTTCCTCAGTAATTTCTATACCATTTCTATCTCCAACAATGTCATGATTTTCTCTAGAGTTAGAAAATGTATTACGTAAAGAAGGTGCTCTTGAAAGATAACCAGCATTTATATCAATTAAATGTTGCCCTGTAATTTTATAAGTAAAACCTCCTTTTGCTCCCAAACCAGTAAAGGACAACTCATCTCCTTTTCCTAATGAATTATTTGCAAAGGATCCGTTTTGAAAAATACCTTCTCTTTGATATTGTGTGTTGGTTACACTACCGGAAAGAAAGAAATCTACTTTATTATATTTAAACTGCGCTTGTGCAAAACCACTAATAATATCTGCAAATAGGGTATAATTGTATTTAAAGGTATCACCAACGCCAACAATTCTATTTGGATTTAGTAAATCATTTTGAAAAGAATCGGGTTCATTCAAAAGATCATCTGCAAAACTATCAACATCTAAATACCCATTGGCTCCCAATAGATCTATAACTTCAGCGAAATTTTCTGATTCTAAAGATTTATAATTTATTGCTGCATCAATGATAATATTATCGTTTAATTCCATATTAAAAATAGAATTAATGGTAAGCTGAGTATCATCAACACGATCTTCATATAATGCATAAATTGCATTTCCTCCGTTAAGCATATTGCTAGTATTAGCAAAGTACAATTCATCCCAATTTATTTGACCGTTGTTTATAAATTCTTGCTGTGCTCCAAAAGCGATTCCTGGGTCTTCAGGGCTATTTCTTAGGAAAAAGCTTGGTAATTTTTGGTAATAAGCAGGACTTGGATTAGCGCCTCCTCCTTCAGGAAAACCATTTACTAAATCAGTACCATTATAATCTAAACGACTATTTCCTAATTTCCCGAATTGATAACCAATATTTGTATTTAATGTAGTTTTATCATTTATTTTCCAATAATGGTTTAACATTAAAATGGGTTCTTCAATTTCTTTAATTCGTGAATTTCTTTTTTCACCATTCTGATATCCCCAATACTCGTTGTATTTTCTATCTTTTAAATCAAAAACCTCTTGAGTATTTGGAGATGATTTCCCTCTACGATTAGAAGCAAAAATTCCAGTAAAGTTAAGACTATGGTCATCATTTAATTTCTTTTCAATAGATGCAAAGAAAGAGTTTGCATTATATGAAGTTGCATCTAAATACCCTTCATTTCCCCAACGTCTTCCAGCTGAAAAAGTGTATGCCCAACCGCCTTCTAATAAACCAGAAGCATACGATGCCATCACTCTATTGGTATAACTTCTATTTGAAGAAGAATAGGTTATTCTGCCACCTGCTCTAGCTTCCGAAGCTCTGGTATTGATATTGGTAGAACCCAATATTCCACCAAAAGTATAACTTGAAGGAGTAAAACCAGTAGATAATTCCTGATTTCTCAACACATCATTCAAACCGCCCCAGTTACTCCATTGGGGTCTTCCGTTATACACTTTATTCATTTCAATTCCGTTTATCAGAACCTTTGCATTGTCAGAATCTAACCCTCTTACTCGGAAGAAAGAAGAACTAAATTCAAAAGCAGCAGTTCTTGAAAAAAGATCTCTTGAAGATGATAATAAACCAGAAATATTATCAGCACCTCCGGTATCATCATTTAATTCATCTTCAGATAATGAAATTAAACCTGCGTTATCTTGCAAATCTAAGTCCACAAATAACAAGATTGTTCCTAAATCAATCTCTTGACTATCCGTTATACTAGCTGGATAACTTTGTGATTCATAGCCATTAAAAGAGATTTTAACTAGTTGATTTCCTATAGGTACATTATTCAGAACGAAATTGCCATCAACATCTGTTAGTTGCTTAATGGCTGTACCGTTTACGGTTACAGTTACATTGACTAGTGGGGTTTTTGATTCTGAATCTACAATTTTACCTTTTATAGTACCTAAAAGTTGAGCATAAATTGTAGAAGTGAAACACACACTAAACAATAGTAGAAAAATAGTTTTTTTCATATGTTTATACAAATTATTTAAGCAAAAGAACAGTTTGTTTTTTGCCAAACAAAAATAATGTAATTAAATGAGATACTAAAACTAGTTTAGTATGAATTTTAATGGATTTAATTGCAAAATATTATTTCGGCTCGGATATTGTTTATACTTTTGGAAATAACTATTATTTGATACTATGAAAAACTGGTTTTATTTTATATTTTTTATTCTTCTTATAGGGAATACTGCTATTTATGGTCAAAAAGCTGAAAAGCAATTTAACATTAGAACAATTGCATTTTACAATGTTGAAAATTTATTTGATACAATAAATGACCCCGACAAAAATGATGAAGCGAGTCCTATGATGGAACTGAAGGGAGATCGGTCTAAAGTGTATAAGGATAAAATGAACAACATGGCAAAGGTTATTTCTAAAATAGGATTAGAAAAAGCCAAGACTAGCCCGGCAATTGTTGGGTTGGCTGAAGTCGAAAACAGAAAAGTAATAGAAGATTTGATTGCTACAGATGCTCTAAAAAATAATCGCTACAGTATTATTCATTTTGACTCTCCAGATAGAAGAGGAATTGATGTTGCCTTAATCTATCAAAAACGATATTTTAAACCCATAGATCAAAAAAACTATGAATTGCGTATGTGGGATGCTAAAGGGAGACGGAATTATACGCGTGACCAACTACTAGTTTCAGGTATTTTAGATGATGAGTTGATTCATATTATTGTAAATCACTGGCCGTCAAGAAGTGGTGGAGAAGCTAAAAGCAGACCTAAAAGAGAAAAAGCAGCTTGGTTGACTACACAAATAATTGAAGACATCAAAAAAGAAGACCCAAATGCTAAAATCATTATTATGGGCGATTTAAATGATGATCCTACTAATAGTAGCATAAAGAAAGTATTAAATGCAAAAGGAAAGAAAAAAGAAGTAAAAGAAGGGGATATTTATAACCCAATGGAAGACATGTTTAAAAGAGGATTTAACACCTTAGGTTATAGAGATAACATCAATTTATTTGACCAGATTCTAATTTCATCCTCACTATTAACTACTACTAATGAATATGATACTTATAAAATGTTTAAAACAAACATTTTTAATCCTCGATTTTTAACAAATAAAAAAGGACGCTACAAAGGATATCCTTTTAGAAGTTATAGTAATGGGTTGTTTACTGGTGGTTATAGCGATCATTTCCCCGTATATATGTACTTGATTAAGGAGAAGAACTAATACTAATTTAATTATAGAATGACTTATCTCACTAAACCAGCCTACGGCAGGCAGGAAATAATCAAGTTGATTCATTTATAATTTTATAGTTAAATAGGTATAAGGCATAATTTTTGATGTTTATTTTTCAATGAAAAAAACCTTTTTATTTTTAATTCTAGTTTTAGTTGGTTTTATAAGTAACGCTCAAGATGATTGGGCGAGTTATATTGTTAAAAAAGAGAAAGGACCCATGGTAATTAGTGTCAATATGAAGTATGAATATGCCAGACCTAATTATAAGAATCTTTTGATTGTTGGAACACATACTACAAAATGTTTGAAAAACGGCTACCCTACAGAGAAAGGATTAGATAAAATGTATACTTTTTCTGATTCCATTGCCAACATTGTTGATAGATTAACAAAAAACAGATTGGTTGGTATTATAACCTACCAATGTTCTGGGTTTGATATATTTTATGTTAAGGACACATTGAATCTTCGAAAGACAGTTAAAGGGTTTATAAAAAACAATTTTTTCGATTCTAAAAACTATATTCAGATAGAAGAAAATAAAAAATGGAAGTATTATAATGAAAGCTTATACCCTGAAGATGATTCTGAAGAATTTCTTATAAATCATGATTTTTTAACACAGTTGGTTTATGAGGGAGATAACTTGATGATTCCTAGAAATATTCGACATTGGTTTTATTTTTATAACGTAAAGAAAAGACAAAAATTTATAGATAAGATTGGTGCATTAGATTTTACAATTGACTCAGTAAATTATAAAAATAAAAGAGATTACAACCGATATGAACTCCAGATTTCTAGAAAAGATAGTATTTACCCAAAGGCAATTTTAACGTTGACCAAAGCACTTACTGATTTTTCAAAATTATTATCTGGAGAATATGATGGTTGGGATGCCGAGTTGATTAAAGAGGATTAATTAAAATGACAAAATGTTAAAACAATCGTTGAAACACTTCTTCAATCTTAGAAACTAAAACCACCGAAATCTTATAATTTTTTGAAGCCATTTTATTAAATTTAGAGACAACAATCGTTGAAAAACCTAATTTTTCAGCTTCCAGAATGCGTTGGTCAATTCTGTTTACGGGTCTTATTTCACCTGCCAACCCTACTTCTGCTGCAAAACAATAATTTTGAGGCACAGCCACATCTTCATTAGAGGATAGAATTGCTACCACTACCGCTAAATCAATGGCAGGATCGTCAACTGTGATACCTCCAGCAATATTTAAAAAAACATCTTTGGCACCGAGTCTAAACCCAGCACGTTTTTCTAATACTGCCAAAATCATATGCAAACGTTTGATATTATAACCCGTTACAGAACGTTGGGGAGTGCCATAAACAGCGGTGCTTACCAACGCTTGTACTTCAATCATTAATGGGCGCATACCTTCCAAGGTTGCTCCAATTGCCGTTCCGCTTAACGATTCATCTTTTTCTGAAATTAGTATTTCTGACGGATTTTCAACTTCGCGTAAGCCTGTATTTTGCATCTCGTAAATACCTAATTCTGCGGTAGAACCAAATCGATTTTTTTGTGACCTCAGAATACGATAGGTATGATTTCTGTCGCCTTCAAATTGTAACACTACATCGACCATATGTTCTAAAATTTTTGGTCCGGCAATAGTTCCTTCTTTGGTAATATGACCGATTAAAACAACGGGTGTTGCTGTTTCTTTTGCAAACTTTATCAATTCAGCTGTGGTTTCTCTAATCTGTGAAATACTTCCAGGAGAAGCTTCTATATAGTCAGTATGCAATGTTTGAATAGAATCAATTACAACTACGTCTGGTTGCACTTCTTCAATTGATTTAAAAATATGCTGTGTGTTGGTTTCGGTTAAAATCAAGCAATTCGAATGGTTTTCACTCAATCGTTCGGCACGCATTTTTATTTGCGATTGACTTTCTTCACCAGAAACATACAATACTTTTTTATCGATACCCAATGCAACTTGTAATAGTAAAGTCGATTTACCAATACCAGGTTCACCACCCAATAAGGTCATAGATCCTTTTACCAATCCACCACCCAATACTCTATTAAATTCATTGTTTTTGGTATCTATTCTGTCTTCTTCATTGATTGTTATTTGGTCAATTTTAATTGGTTTAGGGATTTTCTTTATAGTAGAGGTTTGTTTCCAATTTCTCTTTTCTTCTTTTTGAATTACTTCTTCAACAATAGTATTCCACTCATTACAGGCGCCACATTTCCCTACCCATTTGGCGTATTGTGTACCACAGTTTTGACAGAAGAAGGTTGTTTTGGTTTTAGCCACTTAAAAAATGTTTATTTGTTTATGTAATGATTTGTGCAATTGATTTTCGTTTTGTCATTCCTGCGAAGGCAGGAATCCATTTTATATGGGTTGTTTGGATTCCTGCCTTCGCAGGAATGACAATGTATTTTTATGCTTCTCCATTAATATGAATTACTCTAATGGTGTTTGTTTTAGTGTTTATCACAGCCTGAAAATGATAATCACCCCCATCAAATACATCATAAAACCGTATCAAATTTCCATAAGAATCATATATTGGGACAGGCTCATCTTCAAAATTATTAAACCAATTATTACCATAGAATAAATTTAAGTAGATATTTTTAGTTTCCTTTTTTTTATCGTAAAACCCAGCAATTTGGACACTATAATCACAAATATTTTCAATCATAAAATTCGTTGCATTTTTACAATCTTTAATTTGATTTTTTATAATTTCTTGAATATATGGAACTTCAGATTGATTAATATTTATTCGCTTATACCTTTCATAGTTCAATTCGCCTGTTTCAATCAATATTTGATTTGTTCCATAATAGTATGGAATTACATATTTCTTATCAATAATTTCGTATTCTAAGGAACAATTCTTTTTACAAGAAACTAAAGAAAGCATTACGAATATAAATAATAACCTTATCAAATTTATTTATCTTGTTTCTGTAATTCTGTTTTCTTCCCATCAAACACCGCATAAGTAAAATGTGAGATCCAATCTCCGGTATTAATATAAGTACTTTTATCATTAAGGTTAATGGTCATTGGTAAATGCCTGTGACCAAATAAAAAATAATCGTAATGTTTGGTCTCTAATTTCCGTTTGCAATACTGTACTAACCATTCATTTTCTGCACCTAAAAACACCACATCTTCATCACCAGAAATGAGCTTATTTTTTGTAGATAGATAATTA
>Ga0256847_1001407_pt1 | contig 12385 bp, 10 predicted proteins | sample TeddybearmetaG_FD_189099 | JGI IMG/M metagenome (GOLD analysis project Ga0256847, IMG submission 189099) | Hydrothermal vent microbial communities from East Pacific Rise, Pacific Ocean - Teddybear | ecosystem: Environmental > Aquatic > Marine > Hydrothermal vents | place: Pacific Ocean: East... | reverse complement strand
ACTGAAATAAAATAACCATGATTTGTTAATAAAGTACCGATTATTTCAATATTAACAGGCACATCGTCAACAAGTAAAATATGTTGTTGTGTTGCACTAGGCATCACTCACTATCCCCTCTTAAAATCCTAAACCACATTAAAATATGGAAATTATTATTTTAAATTTTTGGTTAAAATAAATATGATATTTAATTAAATAAAAAATTAAACTTCATCGTAATATGATAAATTTCTAACTTAGATTTATCTTTTCCAGCATAGCATAGCAATGTTCTTAATTGGATTCAATATTTTATATTATCTCTTAACAACAAATGATTAAAATAAGCAAAAAACTATAAAATTCAATTTGTTTGACCTAGAATTACGCCATTGTTTATTAATTTTAAGTGAGATAAAAAATGAAGGGGGATATTGCAAACTGTAATACTTTTTCAGGTGCAATCTAAAAGGCTTTGATATAATGCCTATTTTTAAATATTGTTAGGATAAAAGTCAATGTCTTTAATTAAATCTTTCCCCGCCTTGCGCCCCGCTAAAGGACGTGAAACAGAGGTTGTTGCCCCGCCTTATGATGTTATGAATGCACAAGAAGCACGGCAAATGGTTGCTGGACGTCCTTGGAGTTTTTTGCATATTTCTCGTCCTGAAGTTGATTTAGCTGAAGATATTGATCCTTATGATGCTCGTGTTTATGCAAAAGCGGCTGAAAATTTACAAAAAATGCGCGATGAGCAAATTTTAATCAGTGATAAAGCCCCCGCCTATTATGGTTATCGTCTCACAATGGGAGATCATCAACAAATGGGCTTAGTCGCTGTCGCATCCGTTCAAGCTTATAATGAAAATCGTATTAAAAAACATGAGTTTACCCGCCCTGTTAAAGAAGATGATCGAGTACGGCAAATTGAAGCGCTAAATGCCCAAACAGGTCCTGTTTTTTTAGTTTATCGTAGCCATCAAGGCGTTGACCAATTATTAAGTGAACTTGCTAAAACTCCGCCCGTTATGGATGTAACGGCAACGGATCAAGTACGTCATGAAATTTGGTTAATCGATCAAATTCAAGACATTGATTTTCTAACTCAAGCATTTGATAAGATGGATTCTCTTTATGTTGCAGATGGTCATCATCGTTCGGCGGCTGCCTCTCGAGTTGCAACAAATACCCAAGATTCAGCCGCACCCAGCAATTATTTTTTAAGTGTTATTTTCCCCCATAATCAAATGAATATTTTAGATTACAATCGGGTGATTAAAGACTTAAATGGGTTATCTGAAAGTGAATTTTTAAGCCAAATTAAAACAAATTTTCAAGTAAATAAAAGTGATAATCCATTCAAACCAACCAAAAATGCCGAATTTGGCATGTATTTAGCGGGGCAATGGTATCAACTTATTTTAAATACCGACAAAATCCCTGCCGATAATCCCGTTGCCCGCCTTGATATTAGTTTATTAGCCAATAATCTAATTGAACCAATTTTAGCCATTAGTGATCCTAGAACCGATAATCGGATTGATTTTGTTGGTGGCATTCGAGGCATGCAGGGATTAGAAAAAAGAGTGGATAGTGGTGAAATGCAAGTCGCTTTTTCACTGTTTGCAACCAGTATGGAAGACTTAATGTCAGTTGCCGATGCGAACGAGGTTATGCCGCCTAAATCAACTTGGTTTGAACCCAAATTAGCCGATGGTTTAATCAGTCATTTATTAGAAAACTGAGAAAAACAATATGGTAAGTGTGGTTCAAAACATTCCGCAACAAGCACCTTCAGAAGATCAAGCCATTTATTCATGGTTAACTTCGTTACAAAATATTCGAGATAAAACAGAGATTGAATATTTAAAAAGTGCCTGTGATCTTGCAAAAACAAAATATGCGGGATTGGTAACAGATGAAAAACAATCCTTATTAGTTTCTGCTTTATCCGTTGCGGATATTTTGCAATTACTAAAAATGGACAAAGAAACGCTTGCCAGCGCAATTTTGCAATATGCGCCTTTAGCACCGACTGATTTAATCAATCAATTTGGTCAAAGTGTTTCACAATTAGTGAAAGAATTACAAATAACCAAAAAATTAGCCGCGTCCAGTATCAATGCAGAAACTAAAAAAGAGCACCTTGAAAACTTACGACGAATGTTATTAAGTATCTCTGAAGATGTTCGAATTGTCTTAGTATTATTAGCAGAACGCTTGCAATTAATGCGTCGTTTAAAACATCTCAATAACCAACAACAACGCCAGATTGCCCGAGAAACTCATGATGTTTATGCCCCTTTAGCTAATCGTTTAGGGGTTTGGCGATTAAAATGGGAATTAGAAGATTTAAGCTTACGCTATAGCAATCCCAGTATTTATAAAACCATTGCCAAAGCCTTACAAAGTAAACGCAATGAACGTAAAACCTTTATTACTGATTTTATTGAACAACTCCAAAATTATTTAAATCCCCTTAATATCAAAGCTGAACTCAAAGGTCGTCCTAAACATATTTATAGTATATGGAAAAAAATGCAAGCCAAAAACTTAGATTTTAAAGAAGTTTATGATGTGTTTGCAGTGCGAGTGATGGTGGATTCTATTAAACAATGTTATGAAGTTCTCGGTACAATTCACAGTCATTGGCGCCATATTCCTGATGAATTTGATGATTATATCGCCACGCCTAAAGGTAATAATTATCAATCATTACATACCGTAGTTATTGGCATTAATGAACAGCCCGTTGAAATACAAATCCGCACGCTTGATATGCATGATCATGCAGAACGGGGAGTTGCCGCCCATTGGCGTTATAAAGAAAATAGCGGTCAAAATCCTGAATTAGAACGCCGTATTGAATGGATGCGGAATTGGTTAGAACTCAAAGAATCGGCTCAAGATGAATATTTTGTTGAAGAATTTAGTAATAATTTTCAAGCCAGTAAAATATATGTTCTCACGCCCAAAGGTAAAGTCATCGAACTCAATAAAGGCGCCACCGCCCTTGATTTTGCTTATACCATTCATACTTCAGTAGGACATCGTTGCCAAGGTGCCAAAGTGGATGGTTGTATTATTCGCCTTAATGAGCCATTAAAAAATGGGCAAATGATTGAAATATTAACGGCTCCCAATGAACAACCTAAACGAGACTGGTTAAGCCCCCATTTAGGTTATGCAAAAACCAATCGCGCCCGTTCTGCGATTCGAAGTTGGTTTAAAAAGCAAGATTATGAATTTCATTTAAATGAAGGTAAAAGTGCCCTTGATCGAGAAATAAAACGACTAGGAGTTGAAAAAATCAGTCTTAAAATGGTCGCAAGCCAATATAAATTAAAAACTTCCGATGATTTATTAGCCGCCATTGGACGAGGTGAAATTTCCCCGATTCAAATTGCTAAAAATAGTCTGCCATTACAAAAACATTTACCGACCCCTAAAAAATCAGCCTCTAGAAATAACAATCAAGGTGAAATTATTGTGGCAGGGATTGATGATATTTTTAGTCAAGTCGCGGGGTGCTGTCACCCTATTCCACCTGATAAAATTATTGGCTATATTACCAAAGGTCGGGGTATTAGTATTCACCGCCAAAGTTGCGTTAATATTCGCCATCTATTAACTGAAGAAAAAGAACGACTTATTGAAGCCACATGGAATGAACTACATGAGGCACAATATCAAGTCAATATTCAAATTTATGCTTCAGATAGACGCGGTTTATTACAAGATATATCCAGTCTTTTCTTTAGTGAAAAAATTAATGTTTTAGCGACTAAAACTAATACCAATAAAAAAACCACTCGAGCCAGTTTATTTTTTAGTATTGAATTAAATAATTTAGAACAGCTCAGTTCATTAATGGACAAACTCCAACAACACCCTGATATTATTGAGGCAAAAAGAGTAAATTAAAATGACATTAGACAGAGCAAGAGAATTAATCACCACTCAAATTCAATTTGGCAGTGGTTATAATCGGAATTCGATTCGAGTTTTATTAGCTGAAATTCAAAGAGAACATGGGCAACAAGGTGTTGACCAATTAATTATAGAATTTTCTTTGGATCAATCATTGGGATTGAAAATTGGACGAGAGATTAAACTATAATATCAAACAATCTCCGATTAATTCCTGCAAAATATTTTCTAATTGTTTGGCTCTAAAAGGTTTTGATAGATGCGCATTTATTCCAATATCAAAACAAGCTTGTTTGTCTTCACTAAAAGCATTAGCCGTCATAGCAACAATGGGGATGTGATAATCAGTTGTTTCTTGCTGGCGAATTAATCGAGTGGCTTCAAGCCCATTTAAAACAGGCATTTGAATATCCATTAAAATTAAATCAAACGTTTCTTGTTGCCATAATTCAACGGCTTCTTTGCCATTGTGGGCTATTTTTATGGTAATTGCCATTGCCTGTAAAATAGATTCGGCTAAAATGCAATTAATTTCATTATCATCCACCACTAAAATATGGGCATTAAATTGTGCTGAAACCATTTTATTAGAAATATCAATTTTAATCGGTTTTCTATGGTTAGATTGTAAGGTTTGACAAATAATATTATAAAGTTCTGATTGTCGTATCGGCTTATCTAAACGTGCAATTCCGCCTGTTTGTTGAATTTCTTCTGCACTTAATACCGCAGAACTTAATAATATAATCGGTATTTTGGCTAAATCCGTTTGTTTTTTTAATTTTTGACTAAATTCTAATCCATTCATTTTTGGCATTTGATAGTCTAATAGAATTAAAGAATAAGGCTTACCTTCTTTTATCCTTTGACAACACAAGTCATAAGCACTTAAAACATCAATGGCCGTCTCATGATCGACCTGCCAATTTTTTAAATAACCACTCATCACATCCAAATTTGTTTGATTATCATCCACAACTAAAATAAACTCATGATCAAGTTGGGTGAGTCGAACTTGTTTTTGATTATTTTTTTTATTTGTAACAGCAAGTTCTAAAGTAAAATAAAAACAACTGCCCTGCCCTTCGGTACTATCAATTTTTAATGCCCCACCCATTAATTTAGTCAGATGTTGAGATATGGTTAAACCGAGTCCCGTTCCGCCAAATTTACGAGTGGTTGAACTATCAGCTTGCGTAAAAGCATTAAATAAATTAGCTTGGAGGGCTTGTGGAATTCCAATCCCCGTATCAATCACTTCAAATAAAATTTGGGGTGGGGTTAATAATCGGCAACGTAAAATAACTTCTCCTTGTTCAGTAAACTTAACCGCATTACCTAATAAATTAATTAAGACTTGTTGGATACGAATTTGATCTCCTTCAACAAACTCTGGAATATCAATCCCAATATCAGAAATTAATTCAATGCCTTTTTGATAGGCTGTTTCAGAAATAATGGTGCTACAATCTTCAATTAAGGTAATTAAATTAAAGGGCGATTTTTCAATAATTAATTGTTTTGCTTCAATTTTTGAAAAATCAAGGATTTCATTAATAATGGTCATTAAATTATTGGCAGATAAATTAGCGGTTAAAACAAACCGTTGTTGATTTTCTTGCAAAGTGGTATTTTGTAATAACTCTAACATACCAATAACCCCATTCATCGGCGTACGTAATTCATGGCTCATATTAGAAATAAATTCTGATTTAGCCCGATTACCTAATTCAGCTTTATCTTTCGCAATAATTAAATCTTTTGTACGCGCTTCAATGCGTTGTTCAAGAGTGTTGTTCAAATCCTGCAAAGCACTTTCTCGACACACAATTTGTTTTGCCATTTGATTAAAAGCCGTGGCTAAATCGGCAAAACCATCTTTTGAAGAAAGTTTAATTTGATGGGTAAAGTTGCCATTTTCAATATTTAATGCGCCTTTTTTTAATAAATTAATCCGTTGGTTTAGGATATAACGTAACATAAAGAGCGCTAAAAGTGCCAGAATAAAACCAGCGAAAGCCGTGTTCATTGAAATTTTTTGATAGTATTCTAGTGATTTAATGGTTTTATTAATTCGGGTTGAAAAATTTTTATCCATAATCTGATTAATGGTGGTTTTATCTATTTTTATTTGTTGCCATAAAGAACCCGCGAGGGCTTGAAAATTATTTTCGTCATCTTGCGTATACCCTTCATCTTCATCAAGATAGAGTAAAGTCAAAGTGACCGCCGCATATTGTTTAAAAAGTTCGGCATAATGCGCCATATTTTTCCTTATACGATGATTATTATTACTTTCAATGATTTCTTTATTATTTTCTAATAATAATTGTATTTTGTTTAATTGTTTTTTTGCTTGTAATAATGGGACTTGTACATCTTTAATAATAATGGGTTTTTTTGCTGAATATTCAACTAGAGCATCTTCAATATCAATAAGCCCTGCTAGAACGGCTTGTTTTATTTTTTGCGCTTGGTTATTTAAAGTTAAAACAATAAGACGAATTTGATTAAGTTGTTGTTGTAATTTAGTTAGATGTCGCTGCGCCATCGTCGCATGCAGGCGTTTATCTGCTTCAAAATAAGCCACTAATTGACGATTTGCCATTTTAATCAATCCATTGAACTGAGTTTGTTGTATTTTAGAAATAAAAGGCATCACTTTTTCTTGGATCGTTAAATTTAAAATCCGTGAAAAAACCAGATCAATCAGAACTGCTTGATTATCTTGTTGTGTTTGATATTGTTGTATTAAGGTATGTAAATTTTGTAAGGTATGAGAAAAATCTTCAGTTGTTCTTAATAAATTATAATGAAAATCTCTAAAATCTCGTTGTAATAATAAATTATTTTGGCTTTGTTGATAATTTAAACTACTTAAAAAAACAATGATTGTTAATAAAAATAATAAAACAAACTGATAAATTGTTTGAAATTTCACGGTTTTATAAATTCAAATTGAATCGTTTCATTAATTTCTCCCGCTCCAAAATTAGGTTCTTGGAGGCTGGGATCTATTTTTCTTCCTGCAATTTCAAATCGTGAAACACCAAAATAATAATGATTGGAAATATCAAATTGAACATCATCATTATGTGTTGTATTTAAAGCTCGTTGCCATTCAATGGTCCAAAGACCTGATTTCCAAACCCCTTTTGCCTTAATATCGGCGCGACTGCCTGAGGGGGTCACTTGTTGATATTTGTTTCTTTTTTGAGCTGTTTTTTCTAATAAAATATAAGTACGATAAGCCGCTTTGCCTTTATCTCCTTGGCGTGATAAATAAAAAGGCGCCCCTTCTTTAGAAATTAATAATTGAGCGTGTTTTTTACGTTTTGTATGATACAACTGAATTTTATCATCCGCATAACCTTGATGATTGGTGCGAAAGGATTTCCAATACCAAATATCTGCTTTATAAGGCGTATTTGATGATAATGAAAGATCCATATAAACGGGTAACATTGACCATTTAAAAATAAAAGTATCTTCTCGCTCAATACCTGTAATATAACGTTGTTTTTGTTGATTCCAATACATTATTTTATGTTCTTTATTGGCATTAGCATCGGCAAATTTAACCAAAAAAGAAATTTTATCTGTGCTGTAAACAGATTGTAATTGAATATCAATATTAGCAATGGGATCATGGGTTATTAAAGACGGGGCATTGTTCCATAATTGTTCATTAGCAATGCCATCAATAATGGGATTATCCTTATTGAAGATTGATTGTAATAAAGGGCTTCCTTGAGCGTTAAAAGAAAAAAAAGTTAAAATTAATAAGAAAAATTTATTAGATGCCATGTGATTTTTATTTTTTTAATTGTTTACTTATCATCTAAAACAGATATTTTTCCATTTTTAACTATCCAGTTTCCTATTTTTGTTCCAACATACACCGTCTTTTTATATTTCAATGAAACAAATACATGAAATTCAGTTGGAATATTAGATAGTAAATGAGTAATTACAACTGCAGAAGAAAGAACGCCTTCTGGTTGTGTCATTACAATGCAAGATTTAGTTGAGTAACTTATTGAACCTTGGAAAATTTTAACATGTCTTCCTAATATAACCATATTCTCTTTTGGTGGTTCAGCAATGAAGTATTCTAAGCCATCTCTAAGTTTTATTTTAGTATATTTTAAATCACATAAATTTAAATGACTATTTGAATACTTCTTTGGATTAGCCTTATAGTTTTCAAATAACTTTAACCCTAATTCTTCTTGGATTTTTAATTTATCTGAAAATTCTGCAATATCAATTTTTTTGACATTCATGCAAGAAGTTAAAAAGACAAATAGCAATAAAAGGGTTATATTTCTAATATTATTCATTTAAAATCTCTTAGTAAATTCAATCAACGCCAACATTTTTTCCCGAGCCTTGCCATTTTCAATAACCTGTTGAGCCAGCGTAATACCCGCCTTAATATTATCAGCAAGTCCTGCACAATAAATTGCCGCTCCTGCATTAATAACAACAATATTTTTAGCCGCTATATCCTGATTATCTAAAACGGCTTGAATCATGGTTAAACTTTCATCCGCATTTGCTACTTTAATATCATCTAATGATGCAACAGCTAACCCATAATCAACAGGATCTATTTGATACTCGGTCAATCCCCCATTTTTTAATTCACAAACTTGAGTTTTAGCCGCAATACTAATTTCATCCATGCCATCGTCTGAATGAACGACCATCACATGCTGACTTCCTAGGGCTTGTAAAACTTCCGCAAGTGGACGACATAAATCTTTATTAAAAACACCCAATAATTGATTAGGAACAGCAGCAGGATTAGTTAAAGGTCCTAAGACATTAAAAATCGTTCGTACCGCCATTTCTTTGCGCGGCATAATGGCATGCTTCATGGCGCTGTGATGGGCGGGGGCAAACATAAACCCTAAGCCAATTTTAGCAACACAATCAGCAACTTGTTGGCTATTTAAATTTAAATTAATGCCCATTGCTTCAAGCACATCTGCCGCTCCTGAATTACTAGAAACAGAGCGATTACCATGTTTTGCAACAATACAGCCCGCCGCCGCCGCAACAAACATACTTGCCGTTGAAATATTAAAAGTCCCTGATGAATCTCCGCCCGTTCCGACAATATCAATGGTATTTTTTAAGCCTGAAAGATTAACACCGCTGGCTAATTGCCGCATCACTTTAGCTGCGGCGGTAATTTCAACCACGGTTTCGCCTTTCATTCGTAAACCAATTAAAAACCCGCCGATTTGGGCATCCGTTGCCCCGCCTGTCATAATGGTTTGCATAATATCGGTCATTTCAAGGGCCGTTAGATCTTGTTTGGCTAATATTTTATTAATGGCGGATTGTAGTGTCATTAAACTTGCTCCAGATAATTTTTTAATAATTGATGACCTTGTTCAGTCAAAATAGATTCAGGATGAAATTGTACGCCTTGAATGGCTTTGGTTTTATGCCGAATACCCATAATTTCATCAGTTTCTGTCCAAGCCGTTATTTCCAAACAATCTGGCAAAGTGGCTTTTTCAATCACTAAAGAATGATAGCGAGTCGCTTTAAATGGATTATTTAAGTCTTTAAAAAGCCCTTGATTTTGATGTAATACGGGACTGGTTTTACCATGCATAATTTCTTTGGCATGAATTACTTTGCCACCAAAAACTTGACCAATTGACTGATGCCCTAAACAAACACCTAAAATTGGAATTTTATCCGCAAAGACTTTAATGGCTTGCAATGAAATTCCCGCTTCATTCGGGGTACAAGGTCCAGGTGAAATTACGAGAAATTGCGGGTTAATGGCGGCAATCTCATCTAAACTAATTTGATCATTACGATGGACTTCAACCTCGGCACCTAATTCACCAAAATACTGCACTAAGTTATAGGTAAAAGAATCATAATTATCAATCATTAAGAGTTTCATGATGTTTTGCCTATTGGAGTTGATTGGTGGATTCCCGCCTCAGCCAATGCCACCGCTTTAAATATGGCACGGGCTTTATTCATGGTTTCTTTCCATTCCAATTCAGGTTTTGAGTCAGCAACCACGCCCGCACCTGCTTGAATATAAAGTTTTTTATTTTTAATAACCGCAGTCCGAATAGCAATGGCGGTATCCATATTGCCATTAAATGAAAGATAACCAATCGCCCCCGCATAAATTCCACGTTTAACAGGTTCAAGTTCATCAATAATCTGCATCGCACGGATTTTGGGTGCGCCTGAAACGGTTCCTGCGGGAAAAGTTGCCCTTAAAACATCCATCGCGGATAAACCTGGTTTTAATTTAGCCGTAACATTAGACACAATATGCATCACATGAGAATAACGCTCAATCAGCATGGTATCCGTTAGTTTCACTTGTCCGATTTGACTGACCCGCCCCGCATCATTACGACCTAAATCAATGAGCATTAAATGTTCGGCTAATTCTTTGGGATCCGCTAATAATTCTTTTTCTAATGCCAAATCTTCTTCAACTGTATGCCCCCGCCTTCTAGTTCCTGCAATGGGACGAACTGTCACGGTTTCATCTTCAAGGCGGGTTAAAATTTCAGGTGAAGAACCGACAATTTGAAAATCGCCTAAATCTAAAAAATATAAATAAGGCGAGGGGTTTAATTGTCGTAAAGCTCGATATAAATCTAAAGGCGGTGCTGAAAATGGGATTGACAAGCGTTGCGAAACAACCACCTGCATGCAATCTCCTTCAACAATATACTCCTTAATCCGTTCAACCGCCTTTTTATAACCCGCTTCTGTAAAGTCTGAAACAAAATCGCTTTCTTTGACTTGTTTTGCGGACTTAAATTGTTCTATAGGTAAAGGTTGGCGCAATTGTTGTTGCATTTCTAACAGTCGTTCTTCCGCCTTTTGTAAAGTTTCTGGTTTACTGGGGTCGGCATACACAATTAAAAATAATTGACCTTGTAAATTATCAAAAACCACCACTTCTTCAGATAATAATAATAAAATATCTTCATTATCTAAGGGATCTGTTTTATTAAAATTGGCTAATTTGGGTTCAATATAACCAATGGTATCATAACCGAAATAACCCACCAATCCACCTGAAAAACGCGGTAAACCTTCAATTTCAGTGACTTCAAATTGTTGTTGAAATTGTTCGATATAAGCCAAAGGATCAGGATGTTCAAAAGAGGCAATAATTTTATCTTCTTTTTCAATTTCAATTTGATAACCTTTGATTCTTAATAAGGTTTGACAAGGTAAGCCAATAATAGAATAACGACCCCATTGTTCGCCCCCTAAAACAGATTCAAATAAATAACTATAGCGTCCTTTGGCAAGTTTTAAATACACACTTAAAGGGGTTTCTAAATCTGCAAGCACTTGATGAACAACGGGAATACGTTGATAGGTTTGGAATGAATAAGACGACATAAAAACTCCGCGAATTAATTTTTTAAATAATAAATGAAAACTCAAACTAAGATTAGATCAATACAGATCTTATTTAGTTAGTTTTGCCATCGTCCTATTAAAAAAGGGGTTTGCGAAGTAATATACATGAGAAATATTTTTAAAAAAATTAAGGGCTAAATTCTAACGATTTATATTCGCTTATGCAAGAACAAATCTTTTTTTTATAAAAACACCGCTATACTTAAAAATACAATTCAAACCTTATAAAATAAAACTCAAATGCAAGTTAAATATCATATTTATAGTGACGATAAAAGAGAGTTAAATGAACATTTCATTGTTAAATTTGATGAACCTGTAACAAATACAGAAGATAATCCTGCATGGACTGAGTTAACCTTTGAGCAATGTGAAAATTGCCCTTTAACCACTGAAAAACATTGTCCTTTGGCAGTGACATTACACCCCATTATAAATAAATTAGGACATTTACGATCTTTTATTCATGTTACCGCTGAAATTGAACTGGAAGATAAAACATTAACCATTAAAGCAGATGCTCAAGATCTCATTGGTTCATTAATGGGGTTGATTTTTTCAAGTAGTGATTGTCCACATACTCAACCTTTCCGTCCGATGGGACGTTATCATTTACCATTGGCAAGTATTGATGAAACCTTTTATCGAGTGGCTTCAATGTATGCTTTGGGGCAACTTTTTAGATATCATGAGGGATTATCTGTGGATATTCAATTTAAAGGATTAGAAGATATTTATCAGAATATTTCTAAAGTCAATTCAGGGATTGTTAAGCGCATTAAAACAGCGGCTAAAGATGATGCTACTTTAAATGCGGTGGCAATTTTAGATGCTTTAGCGCAATTTATCCCTTCTACTTTAGAGGATGGTTTAGAGGATTTAAAACCACTTTTTAGCGCTTATTTAGAAGCAAACTAAAAGATTTGAATAGTCCGCCTAATCAAGCTAGGATACGCGCATTATTTTTATATTCAGGTCATTGTAAACAGTGCAAAAAAGATTAAAAGAAGGCGGGTTAATGGTATTGGTGGTGTTTGCC
>Ga0256847_1001406_pt1 | contig 12417 bp, 7 predicted proteins | sample TeddybearmetaG_FD_189099 | JGI IMG/M metagenome (GOLD analysis project Ga0256847, IMG submission 189099) | Hydrothermal vent microbial communities from East Pacific Rise, Pacific Ocean - Teddybear | ecosystem: Environmental > Aquatic > Marine > Hydrothermal vents | place: Pacific Ocean: East... | reverse complement strand
TCAATATCGCGTATAGACAACGCTTTGGCACAGACATTTTAATTTGGAAAAATAATATTCCAAAAATCAACAATATACTATATATATAAATAAGCAAATATGTAATATTATTATACAATTACGGTCAGCCTGTAAAGCTAACTACAATGCTTATTATAACCCTTCAAAGCTTAATAGTAAAAACCGTCCCCTTCCCGAGCTGACTGCTTACATTAATGCTTCCATGATGCAATAAAATAATTTGACGACCCAGACTTAATCCTATGCCAGACCCTTCTTTCTTAGTTGTAAAGAAGGGCACAAATATTTGATCTAACATAGTCTCTTCAATACCATCGCCATTATCCGCAATCTGAACCACTATTTTTGACCCGTCTTTTCGAAGATTTATTTCGAGTCTTGGATCTTGATGGCCTTCAAGAGCCTGAAGACCATTTTTTATAAGATTGATAAAAGCTTGTTCTAACATGCTTTCATCGCCTTTTATAATGGTTTTGTGTGATGGAAATCGTCTTACTACATTGATCTTCTTCTCCTCTATCTCTGCTTTGTGCAGCACTATTAGTCGCTCCAGCAATTCCTTGATATCTAAATCTTCTAATTCCGGTGTCGGTATTCTGGTAAGTTGGCGATACTTACCGGTGAAATCCAACAGCAACTCACTCCTCTTCTGAATAGCCATGATCGCTTTATGAATGTCCTCGCGTGTGCTCTCTTCTATTCCTGTGGCCCCACGTAAAATATCACCTGTAGTTGCTGCCAGGGATACCACGGGTGTCACTGAATTCATGATTTCGTGTGTAAGTATTTTGATCAATTTCTCCCATGATCGCATTTCTTGTACGTCCAGTTCAGTATTGATGTCATGAAAAGAAAAAAGCCTCAGTGTCTGATCATTTGACTTGAGAACGGTGCCAACTATGGTCAGTTGAAGGAGATCATTCTGCACTTGAATTTTTAATAGCTGACGAGAGCCAGGTACATAATTCAAAAGAGTCTCATATAGATGATCATCCACTTTATTTAGAGACTCGATCGATGGTAAATAGGATTTGTGTAATAATTTCCTGAGTGCATCATTCATCAGGATAGTCCGTCCCTGGTCATCAAAGCAGATTAATCCAGTATCTACTTGTTCTACCAGGGCAAGCAAGAATTGATGTTGCGCTTCTTTCTCAGATCTTATATCCCTGAATTTTCCGGTGATGAGGTTAAAGGCATTATACAATGAAGTCTTGTCTCCGGAACCGCTTTTTTTTTGGCTGTATGTCGTCTCATAATCATCAAATCTGATACTCATGAGAAAATTGGTGAGATCCCGATTCGTCTTATTGACAAGTGCAAAAAGTTTGTAAATAAAATAAAAAAGAAGAACAGCCAGAAAAGTCAAAATAAGATATGACTGACCATTGTATGCAAAGTAGGTCTCTGCGATTAGAATCACCGTAATGATGATAATGTGGACAATAACCTGTGTCCTGAACTGGTCTAATGTAAAATCTCTTTCAACGGACATCTTTTTATTTTATCATCCTCGGACTTGATTTAATTAGCTGAAGATCACATCAGATAATTTTTATTGTCGAAGACACAACTTAAAAAAAAGCAGAGCCACGCCACTAAACTGTGGGCTGCGGGAGCTGCATTCGCAGCATAGCCTTTTTAGTGGCTTGATTCTTTTGTTTCGTTTTCTCATCAAGGAGAAAATGAAAGCCAGTCGCGGCGAGCGACAATATTAGTTTGAAAGTATATACTTCATTATTAATAAAAATTATATATAATCTTCTATATATCTCCATGTTACGAAATTTTAATTAATATCGAACTTCTCTATTCTTCTATATAGGGCAGCCCGGGTGATGCCCAGATCTTTTGCAGCTTTAGTAATGTTTCCTTGATGAATTTCTAGCGCTTTAAGAACAGATTTTCGTTCTAATTCTTCAAGATTAAGAGAGTACGTTTTATTTTTGTGGCGGCTTTGTGGCGCGATCACTTCATGTGGCGTTATAATATCACCATCAGCTAATATCACAGCTCTTTCCATCAGATGTCGCAGTTCTCTAATATTTCCTGGCCAGAAATAAGCCTCTAATTTAGAGAGTGCTTTTGGATGAAGTGTGATATTTGGTTTGTGGTATTTTTGTTTTAGTTGTGTCATAAAATGATCAACAAGAAGTGGAATATCGCCCTTTCTTTCTCTAAGTGGAGGGACATTAATCTCCACCGTGTTGATACGGTACAAAAGATCTTGTCTGAAGGTTTGCTCCTCTACCATATCATAAAGGGGCATATTGGTCGCACATATGATTCTGGTATCAAGATCTATTTCCTGACTACTTCCTACAGGCCTTGCCTTGCTATTCTGCAGTACATGGAGTAATTTTGACTGAAGCGGCAGACTTATATTGCCTATTTCGTCCAGAAAGATAGTCCCCTTATTGGCGACTTCAAATCGACCAATTCTGTCCTCATAGGCATCAGTAAACGCGCCCCTTTTATGGCCAAATAACTCTGATTCAAAAAGTGTCTCCGCCAATGCACCAAGATCTACCGGAATAAATACTTGATCTTGCCTTCGTGACTTCCTGTGAATGGCCCGGGCTATGAGTTCTTTACCGGTTCCATTCTCACCCATGATCAAGACATGTGCATCCGTGCCTGATAATTTGTCAATCGTCTTATATATGTCATGCATTTGTGGAGATGTCCCGATCATCTCACTGAAAGGTTCATCTAACGTCTTATTGAGCAGCTGGTTTTGTTCAGTAAGGTTTTTTACTTTGGATAAAGTCGACCTAAGCTCAAAAGCACTCTTGACTGTTGCGACGAGTTTTTCATTCCTCCAGGGTTTTTCTATAAAGTCTGTGGCGCCGGATTTCAAGGTTCCCACGGCTGTAGAAACATCACTGTATGCAGTGACCATAAGTACTTGAATGGAAGGATCGATTTCTTTGATTTTCATCAACCAGTGCAGACCTTCACTTCCATCAGTTCTGCCCCTGCTGAAATTCATGTCGAGGATCACAATGTCAGGGCTTCTTTGTCTGATCAATCGGGGTATATGAAAAGGATTATTTTCGGTTGTTACGACCTTGTAGTGTTGTTTAAGCAGTAGCTTAAGAGAAAAAGCAATGTCTTCTTCGTCATCAACTATCAATATCTTACCATCACTTTTCATACCGCTAACTTACTCAAAAGTGATCGTTATCGAACAATGTTTCTATCAATTGTTCATTTTCAGACAATAAACCACCTGCTTACCTCCTTTTTATGACATCCATTCTATGTATATAACCGGTGCTCTGCTTAAACAGGATAGATAGGTGAAACAGGTTAGACGGGTGAAACTGGTTGGGCTGGTAAAACAGGGTAGATAGGTGAAACTGGTTCCAGCTTCACCTATTTCCCCTATTTCCCCCGTTTCACCTACTTCCCCTATTTCCCCTTTCTATAAAGTGATCGTTATCGAACAATGTTTCTATCAATTGTTCATTTTCAGACATTAAACCTATCAAAAAGAAGGATAGAACGGAACTTAGTTTCATAATGTCTTCCACCAACTTGTAAGTGAATTTTTGGTTTTTTGATTAAATCAAAAGCGTGTATCATAATTATTCTACTCAAGTTTCCCATCAAATAATTGTATTGTCGAAGACACTGATATAAAAAGAGTAGAGCCATGCCGCTAAACAGTGGGTGGCGGGGGCAGCATTCGCAGTATAGCCTTTTTAGCGGCTTGATTCTTTTGTTTCGTTTTCTCATCAAGGAGAAAATGAAAGCCAGTCGCGGCGAGCGACAATATTTGTTTGAAAGCAAATATTTTGTTATTAGGTAAAATTAAAAAGAATGTGTAAATATTTGATTATCAATAAAGTAAGAACATTTGATTTTGAAAACAGAAATTACCATAATAAATTTATTACTAAATAAAAGTTACCGATCCATTGATTAGTTATTGAGCTCTTAATACTTGCTGATCTGGCATGTATCGGTCTTTTTTTTCTCCATGAGACAATAGCTGACTCATTTGAAACAATAGCTGACCCATAGGATTCCAATACCTCCCACCTTTGTAATGTCAAACGAATCTACGAAGACGAAATAGCCAAATAACATATTTCTACACCTTCAGGATTCTTTTATTAAAAACAAAAATCAATATCATGTTGAAATGTAATGCAACTCTGAATCTTTTATCAGGAATAACAAACACCTTATTCCGTACAAGCTTTTTCACTTTGCTTTTAGTCTTTTTTGCTTATTCGTCTTTTGCACAAGTGGGTATCAATACTGACAACAGTGCTCCGGACGTCAGTGCTATACTGGACATTAAATCAACGACTAAAGGCATGTTGGCACCCCGTATGACCACAGCTCAGCGAACGGCAATTAGCAGCCCTGCTACAGGTTTGTTGGTATTTGATATCGACATAGCTAGCTTTTGGTTTTATGACGGGACAGCCTGGGAAGATTTAAGCGCCGTAAAAACTTCAGATCATATTGCCGATGCCGATGCCGATACAAAAATACAAGTGGAGGAAAGTGGAGACGAAGATAAGATCCGCTTTGATATCAATGGTACCGAATTCGGATATATGGATGGAACGACCTTTCACCTGGGAGCTCCAGGTAACAGCCTCTTTATCGGAACCAATGCAGGACAGAATGATGATGGAAGCGATAATCGCAACACCTTCATTGGTATAGATGCCGGCAAAGCCAATATCTCTGGATCAAAGAACACCGCAAATGGATATCAAGCCCTTTATAAAAACACCACAGGAAGTTTTAACACCGCAATAGGGAAGGATGCGCTTTATTTCAACACCGAAGGAAGGGTTAACACTGCAAACGGACATGTAGCGCTTTATCGGAACACCATTGGAGACAATAACACCGCAAATGGACATGCAACCCTGTATAATAACATCACAGGAAATAATAACACTGCGAATGGATTTAAAGCCCTTTTATACAACAGCACAGGAGATAATAACACCGCCCTAGGCTATCAGGCAGATGTCAGTTCAGTGGATCTGAACAATGCCACCGCTATTGGTGCAAATGCTTTAGTGGATGCAAGTAATAAAATTCGCCTTGGCGACTCCCTTGTAACGGTAGTAGAAACAGAAGGAATGTATTCAGGAATGGGGATACAGGACGCTGATGCCGATACCAAAATACAAGTAGAGGAAAGTGGAGACGAAGATAAGATCCGCTTTGATATCAACGGTACTGAATTCGGACATATGGACGGTAAGACCTTTCACCTGGAAGCTCTCGGCTTAAGCCTCTTTATAGGCACCAATGCAGGTCAGAATGATGATGGAAACAACAATGCCAACACTTTCATTGGCTTAGGTGCCGGCCAAGCTAACACCACTGGATATTTTAACACTGCAAATGGATATCAAGCACTTAATAATAACACCACAGGAAACTATAACACTGCAAATGGAATGCAAGCCCTTTATAAAAACACCTCAGGAAATTATAACACTGCAAATGGGAGGAGTGCACTTTGGTCCAACACCATTGGATATTATAACACTGCAAATGGAATGCAAGCCCTTCTTTTCAATACCGAAGGAAATAATAACACCGCGAATGGATATAATGCCCTTAAATCCAACACCACAGGAAATGATAACACCGCTCTGGGTCATAAAGCAGATGTCAGTTCCGGGGACCTGAACAACGCCACCGCCATTGGAGCCAACGCATTGGTGAGCCAGGACAGCAGTCTCGTGTTGGGAAATGAAGCTAAAGTAGGCATCGGTACTTCTGCTCCCGAAGCCAGGCTACATGTGGTGGGCGATGTAAAAATAGTGGATGGTAACCAAACAGCCGGCTATGTACTGACCAGTGATGCCAATGGTCTTGCCAGCTGGCAGCTTACTAGTGATGGAACTAAAATTAATGATGCCGACAACGATACCAAAATACAAGTAGAAGAAAGTGGAGACGAAGATAAGATCCGCTTTGATATCGATGGTATCGAATTCGGACATATGGACGGCAAGACCTTTCACCTAGCTGCTGGCGGCAGCCTCTTTATCGGCAATAATGCAGGACAGAATGATGATGGAAGTAATAACAAAAACACCTTTATTGGTATAGATGCCGGACAAGCCAACACCACAGGATCTGCCAACACAGCGAACGGATATCAAGCACTTTATTCCAACATCGAAGGACAAGTTAATACAGCGAATGGATATCAAGCGCTTTATAACAACATCGCAGGATCTGGCAACACAGCGAATGGATATCTAGCGCTTCGTAACAACATCTCAGGATTTGCCAACACAGCCACCGGAAGTAATGCACTTTATTTCAATACCGAAGGAAGTGATAACACCGCAATAGGGAAAATGGCGCTTTATAAGAACATCACAGGAAATGATAACACCGCAATCGGACGTGAAGCGCTTTTTGAAAACAACACAGGAGATAATAATGCCGCCTTAGGGTTTAATGTGCTTTATTCCAACACCACAGGAGATAATAACACCGCAATCGGACGTGAAGCGCTTTATTCCAACACCACAGGAGATAATAACACCGCAATCGGACGTGAAGCGCTTAATAACAACACCACAGGAAGTAATAATACCGCCTTAGGGTATTATGCAGATGTCGGTTCAAATAATCTGACTAATGCCACCGCCATTGGTGCCAATGCTGAAGTGGAATGCAGCAACTGCCTTGTACTTGGAAATAATGTCAATGTCGGCATCGGTACTTCATCACCTCTTCAGAAATTGGATGTAAATGGTAACGCTTCCATTGATGGATTCACTTTCAATGTGGATGATGTCAACAACAGAGTGGGTATCGGTACTGCTACTCCCATTTATAAACTAGAAGTCAATGGCAGTGCAGCCAAAACTGGAGGCGGATTATGGTCAGCCACTTCAGACCGTCGGCTCAAGCAAGACATTAAACCTTATGCCGATGGTTTGGAAAAGGTATTGGCGATTAAAGCAGTCACCTATCGCTATAATGAAAAATCCGGCCACGATACAGAACCGGAATATGTAGGTGTCATAGCCCAGGAATTACAGAAAGTAGCCCCATACATGGTAAGCAGTTTCAACAAGGATGGGGAGGAATACCTCTCAGTAGATCCTTCAGCAATGATGTATATGCTCATCAATGCTGTCCAGGAGCAGCAGGAGATAATTAAATCTTTGAAAGCAGAAAATGAAGCCTTAAAGACTAGAAACAGCGCCTTCGAAACGCGGCTTCTACAGCTGGACAGAGCAATAGAGCAATTGGCTGCCAGGGAGAATAATTCTCAATGGACTAGTAGTAAAAAATAAAGATAGAAATACAGGCATAAGCCCTGGATTTATTTAATCAATATTAAAAATAAATATCATGTTAAAATGTAATGCAAATCCCGATCTATTATCGGGTATAAAAAACACCTTAGTCCGTACAAGCTTTTTCACTTTGTTCTTACTCTTTTTTGCTTGTTCTTCTTTTGCACAAGTGGGCATCAATACCGACAACAGTGCCCCGGACGCCAGCGCTATCCTGGACATAAAATCAACAACTAAAGGCATGCTGGTACCCCGTATGACCACCCCTCAGCGCGATGCTATCAGCAGCGCCGCTACCGGCTTGTTGGTATTTGATACCGACCTAAGTAGCTTTTGGTTTTATGACGGAACAGCCTGGGAAGATTTAAGCACCAATGGAACTTCAGATCATATTGCCGATGCCGATAATGATACCAAAATACAAGTAGAAGAAAGTGGAGACGAAGATAAGATCCGCTTTGATATCGATGGTACCGAATTCGGATATATGGACGGCAAGACTTTTCATCTGGAAGCTGCTGGCTCCAGCCTCTTCATCGGAACCAATGCAGGAGCGAGTGATGATGGGACTGACAACTATAACACCTTCATTGGTATAGATGCAGGTAAGGAAAACACTACTGGAGATTGGAATACCGCAAATGGATATCAAGCTCTTTTTAATAACACCACAGGCTATAAAAACACCGCAAATGGATATCAAGCCCTTTATGAAAACATCAGTGGAGATTGGAACACCGCAAATGGATGTTATGCGCTTACTTTAAATACTTCAGGGCATAGTAACCTCGCAAACGGATATGCAGCCCTTATTAACAATACCTCAGGAAGTTATAACGTCGTAAATGGGAACCATGCGCTTGCTAACAACTTCTCAGGAAATTATAACACTGCTGTTGGTTATAGTGCAAATGTTAGTTCAGGAAACCTGACCAATGCCACCGCAATTGGTGCCAATGCTAGGGTGAATGCAAGTAATAAAATACGCCTTGGCGATGCCAACGTCACGGTGGTGGAAACCGTGGGTACGGTGTCCGCTGCTGCTTTTGAAGGTGACGGTTCAGGCTTGACCAACTTGCCTGTTAGCGATATTATTCAGGATGCAGATGATGATACCAAAATACAGGTGGAGAAAAATGGAGACGAAGATAAGATCCGCTTTGATATCGCTGGTACCGAATTCGGTATGATGGATGGTACGACCTTTCACCTGCAAGCTCCAGGCAGCTGCCTCTTTATCGGCAAAAGTGCAGGAAATAATGATGATGGAAGCAACAACAACAACACCTTCATTGGAATAAATGCCGGTTTTTTCAACACTGCAGGTAGTAAAAACACCGCAATCGGGTCGTATACGTTTTCTTCCAACACTACAGGTATTAGTAACACTGCAATTGGACAATCTGTGCTTTATTTCAATGACATAGGAAGTTATAACACCGCAATAGGTAGGGCTGCGCTTTTATTCAATACCGAAGGAAGTTATAACACCGCGAATGGATATCAAGCTCTTTTCAATAACGTCACAGGAAATGAAAACACCGCAATTGGATATGAAGCACTTGATAATAACACCACAGGAAATGAAAACACCGCTCTGGGTCATCAGGCAGATGTCAGTACACCGAATCTGAGCAACGCCACCGCCATCGGAGCGTATGCTGTGGTGGATGCAAGTAATAAAATTCAGCTTGGCGATGCCAACGTCACTGTGGTGGAAACCATGGGTACGGTGTCCGCTGCTGCTTTTGAAGGTGACGGTTCGGGCTTGACCAACTTGCCTGTTAGTAATAATATTCAGGATGCTGATAACGATACCAAAATACAAGTAGAAGTAAGTGGAGACGAAGATAAGATCCGTTTTGATATCGCGGGTACCCAATTTGGAATGATGGACGGCAGGACCTTTCACCTGAAAGCTGCGGGTAACAGCCTCTTCCTCGGTAACAATGCAGGACAGAATGATGATGGAACTGGAAACCAAAACACCTTCATTGGTATAGATGCCGGTCAAGCCAACACAGATGGAAATTCTAACGTCGCAATTGGACGCTGGGCATTTTTATCCAACACCTCTGGAAATTATAACGCTGCGAATGGTTATCTTACACTTTGGTCCAACACCACAGGAAATAAAAACACCGCAAACGGATATAAAGCCCTTTCTGCCAATACCACAGGAAACAATAATACCACCTTAGGGTATAAGGCAGATGTCGGTTCTGGAAATCTGAGTAATGCCACCGCAATCGGTGCCAACGCAATTGTAAACCAAAGCAATAGCCTTGTACTTGGAAATGGTGTCAATGTGGGCATAGGCACCTCCAGCCCGAGCCATCCATTGCATATGGGAAGCGGAGCACATTGTACGTCAGGGGGTGTTTGGACCAACGCCTCTGATATTGCTAAAAAATACGATATCGAAAAGTTAAGCTATGGTTTGGAAGAAGTGCTTCAGATGAAACCTGTTGCATACAAATATAAAGCGGATGACAGCGAAAGTATCGGTTTTATAGCTCAGATGTTAGAAAGTATCATCCCTGAAGTAGTCAGTGGAATAGAAGGAGAAAAAGGGGTAGCTTATGGATTGCTTACTTCAGTACTTGTCAATGCCATCCAGCAGCTTGTCGACCGGAATGATCAGCTTGCTGATCTTGTAGGTGGGCAGCAGGCAGATATCGAAACTTTGAAAAATACAGTTTCCACCCTGCAAGTAGAAAATGCAAACCTCGCTGTACAATTTGAAGAACTAGCTGAACTCAAAGCCATGATTCAGCAACTGCAAAGTGCAGGCTTAAGTACTCAAAATTAATAATGCACTAAAAATCAATATCATGCTGAAATGTAATGCAAATCTGAATCTATTATCAGGAATAAAAAACACCATACTCCGCACAAGCATTTTTACTTTGCTTTTGAATTCAAAAGTGAGAAGGTAGGAATCATATTATGTTCAAGTTCATATAAAGAAAAAGTAACATGGCCATTATAAAAAAATTAGCATCTAATCCGGTAGTTCAACTTAAAATGTTGGAGCATAAAAGCGTCAACAAAATTGGGTTCAGCACTCTTGAAGGAATTCATATAGTAGATACATCAAATATTATATGCTGTGAAGCATTGGGGAATTATACGAAGGTGCATCTAAAAGATAAAAAATCATTTATGATCTCTAAAACATTAAAATTAATAGAAGAACACCTACCCTTTCATCAATTTAAAAGATGCCATAATTCATTTATTGTCCAGCTAAATGAAGTTCTAAAAATTCATGAAAGTTTGGAAATGTCGAATGGAATTATTGTTCCTGTTTCCAGACGAAAGAAAAAGGAGGTCAAAGGTTGGTTTAGCGAAATTGTTTCATTTGTCTAAATATCGAAAAGTCAGTGCTCTGCTAAGCACCAGAAATATTCCTGTACTTGGAAATAGTATCAATGTAGGTATTTGTCATGTCAGCTCAAAATAAAAAATTGGTTGTAGATGGTTACAATAGATAAGAGTAGAAAATATAATCAAGAAAGGTAAAACGGATTGAAACAGTTAAAAATAGCGATTTCTAACAGTAAATGGCGATAGAATTAGTAGCTATAATTACCGTTGAAAAATCCATAAATATTAACTACAGATAACATCGAAAATTCTCCAGAAAGTAGAAGGCAATGTTCGAATCCTTCTCTCACAGCTAGAGATTATTACAATTAAAAAGACTACCCAAGGGTGGTCTTTTTTATTTATAGATCTGAACATCAATTATTTATATTTACCGTACTTTATAAGGATGTATAATAATTCATACTGCAAATTTAACTCCAAAATGTAAATGTGAAACATACGTGAAGCCTGCCTTCGAGGTTATGGCTTATCATCCAAGATTGTTTAGGTATGTTAGGAATAGCAAAGTTAACAGCGCTATAAGATGAGAGCCTTTAAAGGAGGAAGATATTCACAGAATCAACTAGAAAATCCGTGATTGAGGCAAACATGTCAAATTAATTCAATGGTCTGAAAAATCATGGCACTTTAATGGTAATAACTTAGATAAACACCATGATTAAAAACGTTGAAGCATTTTTGGAACATTGTAAATATAATCGCAATTTAAGTGATCTTACATTAAAGGCTTATCAATTAGACTTAAAACAGTTTAGAGTATATTCTGAACTTTATCAGCACTCTAAAGATATTGCCAAAATTGAAAAAAGACATTTAGAGTCTTACATCAGAAATATTTCAAAATATTCTCCAAGGACTATTAGGCGCAAAATAGCCACGTTGAAATCCTTTTTTAAATATCTAGAATTTGATGAAATAATTGAAATTAATCCTTTTAGAAAAATAATTTCACGCATACCAGTCCCAAAAGACCTTCCCAAAACACTAGAATTATCTGATCTGAAAACTTTATTTAACTGTCTTTATTCAATAGAAGAAAATAAATTATCCTCATTCCAGAGATACAATTATGCAAGAGATAAAACTATTCTGGAGTTATTCATAAACACAGGAATAAGAGTTTCCGAATTATGTCAGATTAACCACAATAGCTTCAGCACCAATTTTGAATCGCTTAAAATATTTGGCAAAGGAAAAAAGCAAAGAATATTACCCATAACTAGCTTTCAACTTAAAGATGCCTTAAATAATTATAAAAAAATCAATACCTATACAACCGTGCATTTTTTTGCTAATCGAATAGGAAATCGAATTTCTCCTCAATCAGTTAGAGGAATAATTAAAAAATATGTTTCCATTTCAAAGATCAACGCTTACGCAACACCACATGTATTTCGGCATAGCTTCGCAACATTACTATTAGAACAAGATACAGACATAAGGTATATCCAACAGTTCCTAGGGCATAGCTCTATAACAACAACCGAAATATACACTAGGGTTTCTGAATCTAAAAAGAGAGAAATATTGACTTTAAAATCACCAAGGTCCCTTTTTTAGTTATCCGAGTAAAGGATAACTAATAATTATGGATACCAAAAAAACTAAAAGTCCATTTATCAATAGAGAATTTGAACTTCATGAATTTAAGCATCTCCTAGCAAATAATAATACGAAAAACACTGCAATCTTACTT
>Ga0256847_1001405_pt1 | contig 12420 bp, 10 predicted proteins | sample TeddybearmetaG_FD_189099 | JGI IMG/M metagenome (GOLD analysis project Ga0256847, IMG submission 189099) | Hydrothermal vent microbial communities from East Pacific Rise, Pacific Ocean - Teddybear | ecosystem: Environmental > Aquatic > Marine > Hydrothermal vents | place: Pacific Ocean: East... | reverse complement strand
CGAGGTAGCAGAGGCTGCCGGAAGCGAAGCCGATGGCGACTCCTCCGATCGGGCCGACGACCCCGGAAGCGGGCGTAATGGCTGCAAGGCCGGCGATTGCGCCGGTCGCGATGCCGAGCACGCTGGGCTTCGAGTGCCGGATCCATTCGATCGCCATCCAGGTCAAGGCTGCCGTCGCGGCGGAGAGATGGGTCACGGTAATCGCCATCGCTGCGGCGCCATTGGCGCCGAGCGCCGATCCACCATTGAAGCCGTACCAACCGACCCAGAGCATGCCGGTACCGGTCACGCACATGGTGAGGTTATGCGGGGGCATCGGCGTTCTGGGAAAGCCGGCGCGCGGTCCGACCATGATGCAGGCAACGAGTGCGGCGACGCCGGCGGTGATGTGAACGACGATGCCGCCGGCGAAGTCGAAGACACCTCGCTCACCCATGTCGGCGAAGAAGCCCCCACTTCCGGCCCAGGTCATATGACAGATGGGGACGTAGACGAGAAAGAGCCAGAGGCTCGAAAAGATCAGAACGGCGGAGAAGCGCATTCGTTCTGCGAAAGCGCCGATGATGAGCGCGGGGGTGATGACGGCGAAGGTGCATTGGAATGAGAAGAAGAGGACTTCCGGGATCGTTCCGGAGAGGGTGTCGGGGCCGACGCCGATCAGGAAGGCGCGATTGAAGCCGCCGAAGAAGGCGTGCACGCCGGCTTCGCCTTCGACCATGCCGGTCGTGTCAAAGGCGAGGGAATAGCCGGCGATCAACCAGAGCAACGTCATCAAGCCCGTGAGCGCCAGACATTGCATCAAGACCGAGAGCACGTTCTTGCTCCGGACGAGTCCGCCGTAGAAGAGTGCTAGTCCGGGGATCGTCATGAAGAGAACGAGTCCGGTCGAGGCGAGGATCCACGCCGTGTCTCCCGTGTCGAGTACGTCTTCTGCCCATGCCATGGAGGGGAGGGCGAAGATTGCGAGCGCCAGGAGATAGAGTCGAGTTCGTGTTCGGGTTGGGATCGGAAGAGTCGAGTCAGGCGAGAGGTGTTGCGGGCGCTCGGAGCGGGGCATCAATTTCTCCAGTGATTTCGTATGCATCAATATACACACGTTCAACTGGAGCGGAGTCGGATTTTAGGGCTCAGGGCACCCGACATTCGAGGCGGTCGATCGCGTGGACCGGCGGACTGGGGCCGGCCATCAGATCGGCGATCGCGCCGTAGACCTTCTGCTGCTGTTGGACTCGAGAGAGCCCCTCGAAGACGGCATCGGTCACGACGATCGCGAAATGGCCGGGACCCTCGGGCCGGACGTCGATCTCCGCTTCGGGCAGCGAGCCCGCAATGGCCTGCCGGATTCGCTCGACGATTTCTTCGGGCGGCGGACCTGCGTTGATGATCTGAAGCGCCATGGGCTGAGTCCTGCTCTGATTTCGAAAAGGTGAGGGGGCGAGAGCCGAATCCTTCGTGGCGTCTCGGGTCTGGCCTAATAGCGGGGAGAGTCGGTGTCAATTTCCTGACACCAGGCATCGATTCCGCCGACCACATTGAAGACCTGTGTGAAGCCCAGGGAAATGAACTGCTCGGCTGCCTGTTGTGAGCGGCCGCCGTGATGGCAGTGCAAGACCAGAACGGTGTCTCGGGGAAGGGTTTCGATTCTCGCGGCTTCCTCTTCGTTCATCAAGACGGCGCCGGGAATCGCGGCGATCGCGCGTTCCTCAGGCGTTCGGATGTCGAGGAGCTGGATCGGCTCGTTTGCGTCGATTGCGGCCTTGAGTTCGTGAACCGTCATCTTCTGGACCTGCGGCGCGTTGGGATTGTCGATCTTGAAGGCCTGGCCGTTAGGCGTGTCCGAGACGTCGATCGTGATTCCGTCGGCACGGGAGGCAGAGATCGGATCGAGGAGGATGACGGTGCCCGAGGTGATGGCTTCGATGTCGGCGGGAGTTCGCGGCGCGATCGAGAGGTTGGATTGAAAGGTCGCGTCGACAGAGAGATGCAATTCGCGTCCGGCTCCACCGTGTTGCGCGGTCGCCTGTTGTAAGGCAACGGCTGCCGCCGCGCTGATTTCGATCTTCGGTTGCACGACCTCGACGGGCTCGACGCCGAGTGCCTTGTAGATTTCGCCCGAACCGAACATCTCCTGGATGATGTCGCAGCCGCCAATGAACTCGCCCTTCACGTAGAGTTGCGGGACGGTCGGCCACGAGGAAAAGGCCTTGATGCCGTCGCGGATATGCGGTGCTGCGAGGACGTCGACGGTCTGGTATTCGGGCAGCATCGAATCGAGAATTCCGACAACGGTCGCCGAAAATCCACATTGAGGCGCCTGCCGATTGCCCTTCATGAAGAGCACGACTTCGTTGTCGCCGATCAGCTGAGTGATTTCCTGATGTACGGCTTCTTCGAGTGCCATTCTTTTTCTCCTTCGATCATCGAATCGAGAATCGATGCCCTGGTCGCTTTCGAGTCTTTGGATGCAAGCGACGGATGATGGTGACAGCCTTGGTTCGAGATCTTACGGGACTCGCGCTCGTGCTCAGGTCCTGGCTTCGAGAGCCGTTCCGTCGCGCCCGAGCGAGAAAAGCTGTCCTGTGGGCGCAAGACGGGTGCGGAGCTGTCTTCCGCAGCACCGGAGCCTAGCAGATGGAGGGGTTCTCTTGCGCGATCTTGGAATCGGGACGCGCTGGCGGCGAAACGGGCCGGGCTAGCCGGTGACGGCCTGGCTCTCTTTGATTCGATCCGAGCAGGCGGTCAGGATGGGGTCGACATCCTGCGGACCCAGATCGAGGAATGTCCAGGCCGGCAGGGCAGAGACATCGAGATCTTCCAGGGGCTTCGAGCGGCCTACACCGAGCTTCGAGAGACATAGGCTCGTGATCGTCGTCAGCGCACACATTCGGGCGACCTCGTCGTCCATTTCAGCCAGCATCCCTGGATTGTGGTGATGCTGGATGGTCAGGACGAGGCTATCCGGGAGGCCCCATTGCTGAATGACGGCGGCGCCGAGTTCCGCATGGCTGAATCCGAAGATCTCGTTCTCGACCTCCGTGAAGCTGCGGCCATCGTTGTAGACGGTGGACATGACGCGCTCGTACTCTTCGCGGTGGCTGTTGGCCAGCGCGGTCTTTCCGATGTGATGCATCAGGCCGGCTGTAAAGGCGACGTCGGGATCAAGCGCGACGCCACGATAGGTGGCCAACATCGCTGCGACGGGTCCGGCGAGTGAGGAATGCTGCCAGAGCAGTTTCTCCATCAGCCCGAATCGCTTGTACGTATCCTTCATCGAGGCGGCCAGGACCAGATTGCGAACGGTCATTGTGCCCAGCAGTGAGATTGCGTGGGAGAGGCTCTGGATTTCACTCGGGAAGCCATAGAGGGCCGAGTTCGAGATCTTGAGGATGCGTGCGGCGATGGCCGCATCTTGTTCGATCAGACTGCGGATGTCGTCGATCGAGCTGTCGGGATTGTCGACCGCCTGTACGACCTGCCCGGCGATTGCGGGCATGGTTGGCAGGTCTCCTTCAGAGGCCTTCAGATAGCTTTCGAGTCGATTGCTCATGAACGGGCTGGCTCCGTGTACATCGCGTCTACGCATTTCGAATTCGGACGAAAAGCGACGAACGGCCGCATTTCCTTGCTCGTCTCGGACTTTTCGACCAGAGCGGAGCTTTCCATGAGCATTTGATCTGCGTGTTCGTGAAATCAGCGAATTCCCGAGGGGCCGGCGAGGCGGGCGGGCGAGGATCGAAGAGCCGCGGCTATTCCGAGCAGCGGCGAAGGCTATTTCCGATGCGGGCGCATTCGAGGGTTTCGGTCACGCCGCCGGTCACCTGGGAGCAGGCTCCGCTATGGGCCTGGGCTTCCGCCGAGGACACGTCCGCGGCGCGGGCGATCGAACAGGCGTGGCGACCCTTGTAGTCGACGCAGATCTCGCATTCGATGGCTGTCTGGTCGAGCGCGGCCCAGATTACGGCTGTGATGAAGGCAATTCCGATCGCGATGCTGATTGCGGTACGTGCCATGTGGATCGCTCGGTCTCCTGGAGTTCGACGAGATCGGCCAGAATTCGCAGCGCTTCGAGGCGCTGGGGTGTCGGCTCTTTTTTCTCTTCGTCCTCAGTGTATGACGTCGAATCCGCTTCGCTCGTATTCGTTTCAGCTTCCGAGTGTTCGCCCGCGTCGGTTCCGCTGGTCCCGGTCTTGTCCGAGTCTTTCGCGCCGTCCGAATTCTCTTCGGAGGTACTGGGGGTGTCGGAGTTCTCGGAGCTGTTGTTCGCGTCTTCGTCCGGGGAATCATCCGACGCGTTCGCGCTGTCCTCGTCCGAGTCGGCCGTCGCATCTTCTTCGGCTTCTTCCCGTTCGCGGATCAGTTCCGCTAGGTGAACGACATCCCCACGCGCCGCCTGTTTCGCGAGCAGCTCGGTGATCTCGGTAAAGTCTTCGTTCTCCTCGACTCTCGAAGCGGACCGGCGTTTGAGTTCGAAGATCAAGTCTTCGCTCAGCACCGGCCAATCTGGGTCGGACTGGCTTGCCGTGACGACCGGTTTTTCGAGGAAGGGCGAGATCGTCTGACTCGTCAGCGAATACTCCTGGTAGCGCTCGCCGAGATCGTCAGTCGCGAAAATCGAGGGGAGTACGACGTCGGCTGCGACGCCGCTGTGTTGTGTCGACGCGCCGCCGGGGCGGAAGAAGAGTGCCGTCGTGACCTTGATCGCACCGAGTCGGCCGGGCTGGTTGATGAAGCTCTGGACGGTGCCCTTTCCGAAGGTGTGGTCGTCACCGACGATGACCGCGCGTCCGTAATCCTTCATTGCGCCCGCGACGATCTCGGACGCAGAGGCCGTGAGCCTCGAAGTCAGAATCACGAGTGGACCGTCATAGACGATGTCCTCATCCTGATCCGCGAGGACCTGGACCTCGGCGAAGACATTTTTGACTGCGACGATGCCGCCTTCGCGGATGAAGAGTCCAGCGATCTGGACCGAGCTTTCGAGCTTGCCACCGCCATTGCGAGAGAGGTCGAGGAGAAGCCCATCGGCCTTTTCGTCGCGTACCTGGCGTAGGAGGTCGCGCACGTCTCGGCCGCTCTGGCGCTTGCTGGGATCCGAATCTCCGTAGAACGTCGGGAGGTCGAGGATCGCGAGCTTTCGCGTCTTGCCTCCGATTTCGACTTCCTCGAATTCCACGCTCGCCGCGGAATCTGCGATGGTGACCTTGTCACGCACGATCGCGACTTCGAGCCGCTCCGTCGTATCCGTCTTGCGTAGGAAGGTGATCCGAACGGTTGTGCCGCGTTCGCCGCGAATGATCGAAACAACATCGCGAAGCGACATGTCGATGATGTCGACGGGGTCTTCGTCACCTTGGGCGACTGCGATGATTTCGTCGCCGGGCTCAAGGGCATTGGCCTTGTCGGTCGCACCGCCTGGGATGATTCGCTCGACGACGGCAAAGCCGTCTTTCGAAGAGAGCGCAACGCCGATCCCATCGAGGGACAAGCTCATCTGGATATTGAAATCCTCGACGGCTTCTGGCGGGTAGTAGGTCGAATGCGGATCGAGTGCGCTTGCGAAGGCGTTCAGGAATCCGCCGTAGATGTCCCTCGGCTGAAGTTCCTTGACTCGCTTCGTCATCAGCTCGTAGCGATGGATCAACTTATCCTTCGCCTTGTCGAGTTCCATGTCTCCGCTGAGATAGTTGGACATTTGGAAATGCACGAGCCGTTCGATCAGGGCTTCGCGATCTTCCCCATCCGCCGGATGGCCGCGCTTGTCTGAATCGAGAATCAGTCGAACATCGGTATCGAGCGCATAGGCTTCGTCCGAAACGAAGCTGCGCACGTGTTCTTCCATTTTCTCGTAGCGACCGACGAGATCGATCTGAAGATCTTCGAGCAACTCGCATTCGCCGTTTTGCATCCCAAAGAAGACGCCGCGCAGTTGAATGCGGAGGCGAGACACTTCATCCGTCAAGAAGAGTGTCTTCGAGGGATCGATCGCTTCGATATAGGATTCGATGGCGCGTTCGCGCAGTTGCGGATTCAGATCACGAAAGCTGATATGTCGATTCAGCAGGCTCTTCACCAGATCCCAACTTCGTCCACAGGTCAGCTCGGGAGGCGAGAAGACGCTCGCCCCCGAAGGGGGAGCCACGCCCACCGAAAGAAGAAGGCTGATCAATAAGAAGAGTCGGAGTGTTCGCATCATTGCTCCCATGATAGAGAGAGGCATCGGCGCCGTCAGGTTCACAAACGCCTTCGCCCCGCTTTTTCAATCGGCTATCGGGTGTAGATCCCTGAGGCTCACGATCCTTTTCTGTCCCTCTGTCGTCCTTCTGTCGTGGTTCGTTCGTACTGATCTCGTCCAAAACCATCGGTTCGACCAGATCTTGCGTCGTTCCGTCCCCTCCTCGGCTATTCTCGGTGCCCCGAATCGCGGGTGGGCGATCGAATTTCGAAGTTTTTCGGATTCGGAGACGTCCGCCGCTTCGGTCGGCTCATTCAAACCCGTGAGTCAGGCAATGGGAGAAACAGCGATGGCCGATTTTCACTACCAGGAGCTCTTCGAGCTCGGTGACGACGACACCGAATATCGAGACCTGGGGTCCGAATACGTGTCGACACTCGAAGTCGACGGCCGCCAGATCCTGAAGATCGATCCGAAGGCCCTGACCCAGCTGGCGGCTGAGGCCGTTCGCGATGTTTCTCATCTCTTCCGGCCGGGTCATCTGGCCCAGCTCGCGAAGATCCTCGAAGACCCCGAGGCCTCGGAAAACGATCGCTTCGTCGCACTCGAACTCATGAAGAACGCCAACGTCTCGGCGGGTATGATCCTGCCGTCTTGTCAGGACACCGGCACCGCCATCGTCGTCGCGAAGAAGGGCCAGGACGTCTGGGTGACGGGCCATGACGAAGAAGCGCTCTCTCGCGGAATTCATAAGACCTATACCGAGACGAACCTCCGCTATAGCCAGCTCGCTCCTTTGACCACCTATGAAGAGAAGAACACGGGCACGAATCTTCCCGCGCAGCTCGACCTCTACGCCACCGAGGGTGACGAATACAAGTTCCTCTTCGTGACCAAGGGCGGCGGGTCTTCAAACAAGACCTTCCTGTTCCAGGAAACCAAGGCGCTACTCAATCCGGAATCGATCAAGGAATTTTTTGCCGAGAAGATCAAGCTGCTCGGGACGGCGGCTTGTCCGCCTTATCACCTGGCGATCGTGATCGGTGGAACGTCGGCAGAGGCGACGCTCAAGACGGTGAAGCTGGCGAGCTGTCATTATCTCGATTCGTTGCCGACTTCGGGAAACGAATATGCGCGGGCTTTTCGTGACGTGGAACTCGAAGAGGAGATTCTTCAACTGACTCGCGACGTCGGGATCGGCGCGCAATTCGGCGGGAAGTATTTTTGTCATGATGTTCGTGTGATCCGGATGCCGCGACATGGTGCATCGTGCCCGGTTGGCATTGGTGTTTCGTGTTCCGCTGATCGACAGATCAAGGGGAAGATCACGAAGGAAGGGGTCTTTCTCGAACAACTCGAGACGGATCCGGCTCGCTTCATGCCCGAGTTGATCGCGCACGAATTGACGCGAGATCCCGTTCCGATCGATTTGAATCGGCCGATGGACGAAATCCGTGCGGAGCTTTCGCAGTACCCCGTCACGACCCAGCTCGCGCTTTCGGGCACGATCATTGTCGCGCGCGACATCGCCCACGCGAAGCTGAAAGAGCGGCTCGATGCGGGCGAAGGCATGCCGCAATACTTCAAGGACCACATCGTCTATTACGCAGGACCCGCGAAGACGCCCAAGGGTTATGTCTCGGGTTCCTTCGGGCCGACGACGGCCGGCCGCATGGATAGCTATGTCGATCTCTTCCAGGCGAACGGTGGGTCGATGGTGATGTTGGCCAAGGGCAATCGCTCGAAGGCGGTGACGGATGCCTGTGCGACACACGGCGGCTTCTACCTCGGCTCGATCGGGGGGCCGGCCGCGATTCTCGCCAAGAACTGCATCAAGAATGTCGCGATCGAGGAATACGAAGACCTCGGGATGGAAGCGATCTGGCGAATCGAGGTCGAGAACTTTCCGGCCTTCATCATCGTCGACGACAAGGGCAATGATTTCTTCGCGCAGTTCTAACGGGTTCGCGGCCGACTGCTCTGCTCAGTGTCCGTCGGGTCGGCACTTGTCTCGAAGGTTTGCCGGCAAAGCATAGGCAGGTCATCCACAACCAGCCCGCACCGCTCTAGAATGCGTGATGCATGAGCCCTCGCGGACGACTCTTCGAAGCCGCTTCGATCGATTCGTCGTCACCCGGACCCGTGGCCTAGCTACTTACCCAGGAGCGATGAGGCGGGTTCAGATTCGAACCCCTTCTATCGCTCGCGAATGAGGTCACTCTTGGGTGATCCGAGGCGCATGTTCCATCCTCGATCAAGATGGGGTTGACGTGCAAGGCGACGAGTCGATGGCAAACGCATTGCTTTGGATACGTTACGGGTTCTGCATCTGTCTTGGTTTGACAGTGATCGGTTTGGCTGCGGTTTCTGCGCCGGACCCGAATTCCGAAGCTCCGTCCATGCCGAGCCCAGACTCTCGCCCCTCGGTCTAAGCGTTCGATGGTCCATCACTCCCTGGATGGACCGCCGCTCCGCCGTACCTCGAACGGCGGGGCGGCCTTTTTTGCCGGCGGGTCTCCGCATTTGTTTCTGAACGATCCTTGAACGATTCGCCTTCGAATCGTCGTTGTGCTTCGATCCGACCATGGAACGCGTAACGATCGATGACTTCGAAGATCCACGACTCGAGGTCTATCGGAATTTGAAGGATTCGACGCTCGCCGGTGCGCGGGGTCGCTTCATCGTCGAGGGTCGCGGGAATCTCGGGATTCTGCTTTCGCGTTCGGCCTACGAGCCGGAGTCGATCCTGTTGAGCGAGCGAGCCTTCAATTCGATCGAATCCGAGCTGGCGGCCTGGGAGCCGGTTTGCCCGGTCTTTGTTGCTGGCCGAAGTGTCCTGGATCGTGTTGTCGGGTTCCCGATGCATCGCGGCTGTCTGGCGGCTTGTGTCCGTGATGAATCGAAGGATCCGATCGAACTGGCCCGCCAGGCACTCGCGCACGAAGCGGCCCCTCGCTTGATCGTTCTCGAGCATCTGACGAATCTGGATAATGTCGGTCTGATTTTTCGAAACGCCATGGCTCTGGGTGCGCGCGCGATTCTGCTCTGTTCGAAGTCGTGCGATCCGTTGTATCGAAAGGCGATCCGCACTTCGATGGGTGGATCGCTCTGTATTCCCTTTGCGCGGGCGGACGATTTTCCGAAGATGTTGTCCGACTTGAACGCGCTTGGGTACGAAGTGCTGGCCTTTGATCCGGGTGCGGAAAGTGCGGAGATCGGTTCGCTACGAGCCGAGCCTCTGGGTCCGGCCGCGTTGTTGTTCGGGACCGAGGGGCCGGGTTTGTCGGAGGCGGCCTTATCCCAGGCGAGTCGGCGCGTGCGGATTGCGATGGAGCCGGGCGTGGATTCCTTGAACGTGGGTGTGGCGGCTGGGATTGGACTCTCGATGCTGCGGGGCGGGGAAGCGACGTCGAGCGGAAAATGAGAACGAAGAGGGAAAAAGAGCAGAGGCTGGCGGGTCCACAGCAAGTGAGCGGTCAAGTGAATGGCCACGAGAATAGACACGAGTGCAGATAGAGATCGAAGGGATGGAGAGGGAAGTAAAGGTGGAAGAACGACCGATTCTGGTTCTGAAGACCGGAGAGGCCCTGGCGCCGGTGAAACGGCTTCGTGGGGATTTCGAGGATTGGATCGCGGTAGGGCTGGGTCGTTCCGTCGATTCGCTCTCCGTCGCCTCCGTCTATCGCGGCGACGCCTTGCCGCCGGTCGACTCGATCGCAGGCGTGGTCGTGACGGGATCTCCGGCGATGGTGACGGAACGGCCGGACTGGAGTGAAGCGGCGGCGCGTTGGCTGGCGAAGCTCGTCGAGGGCGACACGATGCCGGTGCTCGGCCTGTGTTATGGGCATCAATTACTGGCGCATGGTTTGGGCGGCGAGGTGGGGGCGAATCCGAAAGGGCGGGAGATGGGCACGGTCGATGTCACGTTCTCCGCGACTCCGGCGGCGTCTGCTGAACCGTCCATTGTGCCGGGAGGATCGACGAAAGAGACGGCGGACGAGGTGTTAGGGCCGCTCTTCGAGTCGGGTGCCTTTCCCGGTCATATGTCCCACGTCGAATCCGTTCTGCGACCTCCAGCGGGTGCTCGAATCCTGGCGCAGACCTCCCTCGATCCGCATACCGTCCTGGCCTTCGGTCCTCGCCAATGGGGTGTGCAGTTCCACCCCGAGTTCGATCGCGACATCATGCAGGGTTATGTCGAGGCTCGTCGCGACATTCTGACGGGCGAGGGGCTCGATCCGGACTCGATGATCGCCGAGGCCGTCGAGACGGATTCCATCACCCGTGTGCTGTCGCGATTCGCGGAGTTGGTGGATCGCGGCTGAGTCTCGTGTGAGGGTGCAGGAGATCGGGCTCAGCCCCAGGGTCCCTTGCGCACGCCTTCGCGATGTCTTTTGACCTGCTCGCGATAGACCCACCGAAGCAGCTGCGAGCGAGTGTTTTCATCGAGCCCCGTAAATTCGACGGCGACGGAGCCTTTGGCGACGGCGGCCGAGCGAGCCTGCGAAGGGCGTACGACCCGCGCGGGTAGGGCGAAGCAGAGCGAGCCGGGAAGTTCGAAATGACAGACGACCTCCTCGTCCGATTCGAAGTCGAAGTCATTGTCGGCTGCGAAACGAACTCCGCCGGCAGAGATATCGAGGAGGTCGTGGAGCGCGTCCAGGGATTCGGCGGTCTTGTCCTTCGCTTCCGATTCGACGGGTTCGATCGAGTGCGCGGTCGCGCGCAGGATTCGGACCTGCAGGCCGTGGGCGTAAATGCGAACGAAGGCGCGTTGTTGCACACGCTCCCAGACCGGTTTCAGCGCGAGGGCGAAGGTTTCGGGGGAACTCGCCTTGACGGTTCCCCGAGTGACGTAGCGGGCGTCATCATGAACGGGCGACTCGACGCTCATCGATTTGCCCCGACCCACCGGCTCGCAGCAACCCAGAAACCAATGCAATCCATCTGCGACCCGATCGACCCGGACCGCCATGGGCGGGCCGCCGGCCGGCCCATCTGGGTGCAGGATGACGAGGTGGCCGACTTCGAGAATCAGCCGACGTTCTTTGGGCTCGGGTTCTTCCAATGATCCACTCAGGCAGGTTTCGATCGCGAAGCGACTCTCTCGTTTCGGCTTGAGAGGGTCCGGCTTGAGCTAACCCCCGAGGGATCAAGAACGGGCCCCTCGATGGCTGCTCGACATTACGAGTGATCACTCTTAGAGTAGTTGAATGGAATATCGTGTTGCCGAATTGGCCACCGCCGCCGGGATCGCCGTCGATACGGTCCGCTTCTACCAGGCGCGTGGACTGCTTGCTTCTCCCGAGCGCCGCGGGCGCTTTGCGATCTACGACTCGGGTCATCTCGAGCGAGTGCGTCGAATCCGGTCCCTGCTCGAATCGGGGTTCAGCCTGGCGCAGATTCGGAGCCTGCTCGAAGGGGAGTCGGCGGAGCAAGGCCCTTCTTCCGCTCAGGGCTCCGCCGCGGGCGTCTCCACCGGCACCTCCTCGACCTCCTCGACTTCTTCGACCCCCTCGGCGGTGACCGCTGATGACACCGATCGGGAACTCCTGGCGGCGCTTGCAGAAAAGAGCGTGGGTGTCGGAACGCTTTCAAGGGCCGGTCTGGCGAGCGAGACCGGGGTCCCCGAAGCCTTGATCGCTTCCGCGATCCAAGCCGGCCTGATCTCGCCCCTCGAGATCAACGGCGAAGAGCGATTCCCGCGATCCGATCTCGAAATGGTCGTGTCAGCCCTCGAAATACTCGGGATGGGTCTGCCACTGGATCGCTTGCTCGAGTTGGCGGCCTTTCATGCGGCGAACGTAGATCAGCTGGTGGAGCAGGCGATCGATCTCTTCGATGATTTCGTCCGTAAACCTCTCGCCCAGAACACGGCGGACGGTGGCTCGGAGGTGGATCCGAAGAATGACGAAGCGGTTCGCCGGGTCTTCGAGAGGCTCTTGCCTCAGGCTACGCAGATCGTTGCCCTGCACTTTCAGAGAACGGTCGTGACGCGTGCGCTCGCCCGGCTTCGCGGTCAGGGCGATTCGACAGCCCTCGAAATGGCGCTCGAGGCGACGGGGTCGGCGCGCTTGGAGGTCCAATGGCGTTAGGCGATCTACCCACCGGGGATGAGAAGCGGATTCGAGTGCGCGACATGTTCGATCGCATCGCTCCGCGCTACGACGCACTGAATCGTGTGATGTCCCTCGGACTCGACCAGCGATGGCGGCGACGCGCGCTCGATCGGATCGAAGTCGGAGCCG
>Ga0256847_1001404_pt1 | contig 12425 bp, 11 predicted proteins | sample TeddybearmetaG_FD_189099 | JGI IMG/M metagenome (GOLD analysis project Ga0256847, IMG submission 189099) | Hydrothermal vent microbial communities from East Pacific Rise, Pacific Ocean - Teddybear | ecosystem: Environmental > Aquatic > Marine > Hydrothermal vents | place: Pacific Ocean: East... | reverse complement strand
TGCTCTTGCTTGAGAAGTTTGACAAACATTTACAAAACCGTCATGTTCAACCTTTAGTGCGTCATCTCTACCTAGACGAGCGCTCTCCTCTATAACCCTTATTGCTTCCATCGGCGCTGGATAATGGGGTAGCGCTTTTGCTCCCACAACACCTTTTGCAACGTTGAACGCCATCAAGCTTTCTAGCTTATTTAACATTAATGGGCTTTGCTTTAACTTTCTGCGTGACTTCCAGTCGAGCTTCCCATCTGCGGCATCGGTCACCATTTGAATTGCGATTTCCCTAAGTGCTTCAGGTGCAACGACCGCGTCTATTGCACCGACCTTAAGCGCGACCTCCGGACGCTGAGGTTTTGCCGTAGCTATCCATTCAATCGCATTGTCAGCTCCAATCAGGCGTGGCAGTCGCGTTGTCCCACCAAAACCTGGAATGATGCCTAACTGCGTTTCGGGCAAACCAACTCTTGCTGCGGGAGTGGCTATCCTAAAATCGCAAACAAGCGCCATTTCCATACCGCCACCGAGTGCGAATCCGTTGATGGCAACCGCCGTTGGCACGGTTAGATCTTCAAACCCACTAAATATTGCATTAGCCTCTTCACACCAGCTAATCATCTGCTCGCGAGTATTATTAAACATCGCTAAAAACTCATTAATATCAGCGCCGACAATAAACACGCCTTTAGCACTTGTTACCACAACGCCTCGCACAGCATCGGTTGCGGAAATTGCACTCGTCGCACCCTTCAGCTCTGCTAAGGTTGCCTTATCGAATTTGTTGATTGACTCACTTTGATTATCAAATATTAATTCTGCTATGCCGTTATCTAACAGGTCACAACGAAGTGATTGACCTTCGTATATCATAAGTTTTGCTCCGTAGGTTCATTGCGTTGACTAGGGCTATTCTGGGCTAAAGACAAGTTGAACCTAGATTAGTTACTCTGTTTTCGCTCGGGTTAATATCGATCTATAAAATATGAAAAGTTTGTGAGACCGATTATAACTAGATCAGGCAATTATTCAAACACTTGTTTGAATTAAATCGAACGATCGTTCGGAATTTGAAAAATACAGGCTGCTATAGTAACAACTCTCAGTGTATTGCTATTAATATGTGAGTTGTGTAGGGTTAGATTACACAGGCCTCACGAGGAAATTAACCATGAAATCCGTCGAAGAGCAATTGTCCACTTACAAAAGTGTGCATCTTAATAAAACGAACCTTAAAACGCATTTTGTCGGCGTACCATTGATCGTTTGGGCGATTATGGTTTGGATGAGCTTGGCCGCGCTACCTCTAACCGACTCTTTTAATGTGACTTTAGCAATGGTGGCCTTTTTTTTAACATTGGTTTATTATTTTTTGCTGAATTTTAGTTTGGGAATTGGCCAACTAGTGTTCTTAGCCCCCACTTTATATAGCGCACATCTTGTCTCACAAATGCCGAATGCTGGATGGATAGCGGCGGCGGCGTTTATTATTGGTTGGCTGTTTCAGTTTGTCGGTCATTACTACGAAAAAGCTAAACCCGCCTTCGTGGATGATCTTAATCAACTGTTGATAGGGCCGTTATTTCTCATGTCTGAGCTATTTATTGGGCTGGGCGCCCTTAAATCGCTGGATAAAATAGTCACGAAAAAAGCAATTGAGAAACGCCGTATCTTCGAGAACAATAAAGAGCAACCCTCGCCTGCTGAGGCTTAGGCTTAAGCAGTTTTTAGTATACTCCCCGATTAATTAGTGTTTCGTCAAAATGCCATCCTATTTAGTGCCCGCTGAGTCGATAGACTCTGAAGAGCGCATAAAAAACAGTCAATTCGTAACACGTATTCGTAACGTTTCCACGGCGGACCAGGCAAAAGCTTTTATTAAGAATATGAATCGGCAATTTCCAGATGCCACTCACCATTGTTGGTCATATATTGTTGGTAACCCATCCTCAACAACCCTGGTGGGCTGCAGTGATGATGGTGAGCCATCCGGAACAGCGGGTAAACCCATGCTGCACGTTCTACAACATTCAAACATTGGTGATATCATCGCCGTCTGTACTCGCTATTATGGTGGTACAAAACTTGGTACCGGAGGATTGGCTAGAGCATACGGTGGCGGAGTCAAGTTAGCTTTGGAAAAATTAATCATCAAAGTAAAAATTCAATTTTCTTCAATGAAGTTACTAATTGAATACTCTCAACTCAAAGATTTTGAGCATCTGTTAGCAGGCTATCAATCGCAAAATCTTAAAATTGACTATCAAATTAAACTTTCGATCGCACTAGAGATTGAAATAGAACGGCTTGCCGAATTTAAAACAAAACTCACCAATCTTTGTAGAGGTGAAATAGAGTGGTTAGATTGTGATGACAATATCACCACGGACAAGATATTTAAGAAAAAACTGTAGGTTAATAGAGGGAATCAGACATGGAATATTATTTATGGGTCAAAGACATACACATAGCCACGGCCATTTTGTCTTTGTTTGGCTTTTGCCTGAGAACTTGGTGGATGTTTACCGGTAACAAACTCCTTCAGCTTAAACTAGTAAAAATTGCTCCACATATTAACGACACACTACTCTTGGGTGCCGCAATTTACCTGTCGGTTGCGAGTGAAATGTATCCTTTTGTTGTTGGCTGGTTAGGATTAAAGGTTGTACTCTTAGTAGGGTATATTCTGGCAGGAACAGTAGCGTTAAAGAGTGGTAAAACTCATAAGATAAGAGTTAATGCTTTTCTCATAGCGGTTGTTTGTATAACCGGTATTTTTTATTTGGCCTTAGTTAGGCCGTTAATATTCGCTTAAAGAGAGATTTTGAAGCAAACGTTAATTAAAACAATCCGCCGTTATTCTTTATTTCTAAGTTCAGAAAGTTTTGCATCTTTACTCTGCCATAAGCCATTAACCCACTGTTGCACCTTTTTTCTTTGTTGTGAGCTTTGGATATAATTGCCTTGCACCTCTGAAGGAATATCAATAAGTTCCGCTCTAACAATTATCTCGTCTATGTTGCCGGTCATCATGTCCCAAAAACCCGGTGAGCGATGATTGGGATAGTCAATGACCACATCTAATACTTGGGTTATTTCTTCACCCATTAGCGTGAGTACATAGCCAAATCCCCCCGCTTTTGGCTTTAGAAGATGCTGATAAGGTGAATTCTGTCTATCGTGTTTTTCCTGCGTAAAGCGTGTACCCTCAGAAAAATTCATTATTGATATAGGTATGGCTTTGAATTTTTCACAAGCCTTTCGAGTGGTCTCAAAATCTTGACCTTTTTTATGTGGATTTTTCTTCAGATAAGATTTAGAAAAGCGCTTCATAAAGGGAAAATCTAGCGCCCACCAAGCTAGACCAAGCAAGGGAAACCATATGAGCTGTTGCTTTAAAAAGAATTTTAAGAAGGGGATTTTACCCTTAAAAGTAGTCTGTAGAACCAAAATGTCCGCCCAACTTTGATGGTTCGCCATAACCAAATACCAACCGTTCATTGATATATCGTCTGGGATCTCAACATCCCATTTAATCGGTTTTGAAATTTTCGTGATTATCGTATTAACTGAAATCCAGTTAGAGGCGCAAGCATTTAACAAGCGGTCTAGTTGTTTGCGAATAATAAGAATGGGCAAGATCAGCTTTAGGAAAGCAAAAACCAAAATAGGAATTACCCAAAAAAACGTGTTGACCGTGTGTAAAAAGAAGGAAAAATAACCAACTGCAAATTTCGGCAATATCTTAGATAGCATCTAGCATTCGGACTGATTAGGACGGTATAGGGAATTATACGCTGAATATTATAAAAGAGCAGTAATCGTGAAAATTTGATTAGATGGGCGTATAGATTATCACCCACCCATCAAACCTAAGCTGACTCTACCTCTAAAGTCGCACCGTCAGAACCAGTAACCACGACCAAAGTGTCTATTTCCATATCAATACCTTCAACTCGCCAATAGGTATCATCAATTTGAACACGCCCGACGCCATTAACGATGGCTTCTACCAATGGAGTTTTTCGCCCCACTAAAGATTTACCCCGCTGGCTTAATGTTCCTGATTCAGTATCATCGTCAGGATTATTTTTTCTTATTGTTCGCCATGCAAATATGCTGGCAAGAGAAATCATGGCAAATACTAAGACCTGCCACTCCCAACCCATTTCAGGGAAAAGGAATAACAATCCGCCGACTAACAATGCACCAACGCCAAACCACATAAAGATAGCGCCTGGCGCTAGCATTTCTAAAATTAGCAGTAAAAAGCCGAAAACGATCCAATGCCAGTAGAGTAATCCTTCAAACATCTTATTTCTCCAATATTTATGAACGCGCCTGTCGGTAGGAGCGCGCGTCCCCGCCGCGAAAAGGCTAAGTTTTAACTCTTTGCTTGACTTGTGTTCTCAGAAAACTCCTGTGAACTCAAACATCGTATCGCAGCGAGACGCAGCTCCTACCGAAAACTCTACGATCTGATTTATTATTTAGCTTTTATTAATTCCCGCTGATTTTGCCAATTCCGCAATTCCAGCAATCGAACCGATTACCGAACTTGCCTCTAGTGGCATCAAAACAAGCTTTGAATTATCCGCTTTGCCGATTTCGGTCAGCGCCTCTATGTATTTTTGCGACACAAAATAGTTAATCGCTTGAATGTCACCATCAGCAATGGCTTTAGAGACCATATTGGTCGCCGCAGCTTCTGCTTCTGCCGCTCTTTCTCTTGCCTCTGCTTCTAGAAAAGCGGCTTGTCTTTTTCCTTCCGCTTGACGAATTTCAGCTTCTTTTTGACCTTCGGCTTTTAGGATTGCGGATTGTTTGAAACCTTCAGCTTCCAGAATGTTAGCACGCTTGAGCCGCTCGGCTTTCATTTGCTGCCCCATTGCCTGAACTAAATCTTTTGGAGGCAGAATGTCCTTGATTTCAATACGAGTGATTTTAACTCCCCAAGGATTAGTTGCTTCGTCGACGATAGCCAATATTCTAGCGTTGATAGAATCTCTTTTTGACAGCATTTCATCTAACGTCATTGAACCTAACACTGTTCTCATGTTGGTTGTCACTAGATTTTGCATCGCTCGCTCCAAATTACTAACTTCGTAAATTGCTTGCGCAGAACTGACTATTTGATAAAAACAAACCGCATCGATTGTGACCGTGGCATTGTCTTGTGAAATAACCTGTTGTTCTTCGATATCAAGAACCTGCTCCATCATATTAACTTTTGCTCCGACCTTTTCAACAATCGGCGTAATCCAGTTGAACCCTGGACGCAGACTTTTGGTGTATTTTCCGAAATACTCAACAGTATACTCAAAACCTTGCGGAACCTGTTTGGCGCCCAAAAACACCAAAAACGCCACAGTGCCGAGTATCGCTAATGCTATAGATCCACCTTCCATAATATTGCCCTCTTTAAATAATTTTGTAGCTACGGGTTAATCCCTTTCGCCAGTGATAAATTGATATTCTGGTAATCTAACGAACTTAGAATCAAAAAATTCCATCGCGCGTCATAATTAATTTAAGATAAAATAACCGCCGTCTCATCAAGATTATTATCTTGGTTTTCAATATATTGAAACTGAGTAAAACCGATCTTAACCATATCGCCATCATTAAGTTTTTCTCTGCTAACGGGTTTGCCATTTAGCTGTGTCCCGTTGGTGCTTTTTAAATCCTCAAGATGCGCCGTCTTGCTGTCAGAAAAATACGGATCAGTTTCCAAGACAATTCTCGCATGTTTGGAACTAACTGATTGATCATCTATTTGAATATCGCAATCTTTGGTTCTACCCAAAATTATTACGTCTTCGTTCAGTTCCCAACGATTAATCACTACATCTTCTACTATTAGTGCGAGATATGCCATATATCTAATTCCTGTTATCGCTAATTAGAAAGCTCTGCCATCGTTTCATGCAAAGCTCTCTATAAATATACTGCCGAAAGTGATATTGTCTTTACTGCCATTGTAAACAGCCTCATCGACTAAATTTTGTGCGACCTGTTCACCTCGACCAATTAAACCAATTGATTTTTCTAAGCTGAGGTGTTCAAGACTATCATGTAATCCGTCGGTTGATAACAGAATAATATCATGGGTGACAACCGGTAGGCTAAGCGTTTCTACCTCTACACCCTTCTTTATCCCAACCGCTCGAGAAAGCATGTTTTTGTTGTTAGATCGCAGGGCTTCTTTTTTAGTTATCGCGCCCTTATCGAGTAATGCTTGAATCATGGTGTGATCTTGGGTCAGTTGCGCCAACGCGTTTTCATCACCCGAATGATAACAATACGCGCGCGAATCTCCCACCCAGCCTATATAACAAGTCCCTCGATCGACAATGGCTATCACGGCGGTAGTACCCATTCCTGTTTGTTGAGGATTGTTTTTTGCTTGATTAAAAATTTTGTTGTTAGCGCGATTAATTTCGATCTCCATCCAACAGAGCCAATCAGTGCTGTCGGACGTTTCTAACGCGTTAATAGCCAGTTCAATTTCGTCAACCACCAAACTACTGGCGACTTCTCCCGCATTATGCCCGCCCATGCCATCTGCAATAACCATCCAAGCAATATTTTTGTCATTACAAAATCCATGCTTAATCGCATCTTCATTGTTGGGTCTAACTGCACCCTGATCACAAATTGTTTGAAATAGAACTTTCATTCTGATGTTCTCATTTTCCGACGCTTTCATAGCTACGCGTTTTTATCGTCCAACAAACGAGTTCGTTCGTTTATTGCAGCGGCGATTTTCGATAGTCCCTTTTTAGTGCGTTTACCAGAGCTTGTTTAAATTCTTGCATAGATTGATAACGTTTGCGCTTATCTTTTTGTAACGCTTTGTTAGTTATTCTAGCCGCGCTGGAATAGAGTTTTTTATTATGCGTTCTCACCGAGGTATGTTTAGTTTTTGTAATATGAAAGGCGACACTTGCAATTGATTCCCCGGTAAATGGAAGTGCGCCACTCAGTAGTTGATAAAAAGTGACACCCAAGCTAAAAATATCGCTTCTGCAATCGACCTTTATCCCCAGAATTTGTTCAGGCGACATGTAAAAAGGACTGCCAATAATAGTTCCCGTTTTGGTTTTACTATGATCAGAAATGTGCGCAATACCAAAATCGGTTATAGTGCCTCGCTGCAAATCATCGTCATAGATAATATTGGCGGGTTTTATATCGCGGTGAATAACGTTTTGGTTATGTGCATATTCCAGAGCGTCCGTTAGTTGAATCATGAGTTGGTAAATTAGCGAGGGTGGTAGTAATTTCCCCTTTTTAATGTGTTCCGATAAGGGCTGACCGGTTAATAAGTCCATCGCGATATAACCCAGCGACTGATCTGTCTTTGGATGTTTTTCTTCGCCCACATCATAGATGGTGACAATGTTCGCGTGGCTGAGGTTGCCGGCGGTTTCTGCCTCTTTAAAAAATCGCTCCTTGGTATCTTGCAGTGACTCATTATCTAGCTGATCATTTAGCTGTAGGGTCTTGATTGCGACAGAACGGTTAATCTTAGGGTCAAGTCCCTGAAAAACAATACCCATCGCACCTTTACCTAATATACCGTTTACTTGGTATCGACCGAAACTTTCTAATTTCAATAAATTAACGGCGGCCTGTCCATTCGACAAATTGTCTGCGGTATTTATTACCAGTGTTTTGTCGTAGATTTCATCGCCTAAATCAATTTTTAGCCGTTTTGATTTTCTACTTTTAGACTCGTGAGCTTTTAAAAGAAATGATTTTTCTTTTTGATAGGCCCATTGACAAAATCCACTCAAAATGGCGATAAGTATTATTAGATGGAGAGGCGTCCAAAAAGATAGGACAATATGAAAATATTGAACTGTAAATAGTAGCACCAGACCACTCACCGCTATAAGAATATTAACGATTAGAGAATTCCCACCAGATCGAAATACCGCCACTATCGCAAAAACTAGAAGCATGATCTGCAAAATTTCAGTCAACAAATTGCCATAAAGATATTCCTGATTTGCGAAATCATTGATAGCTTGCGCGATTAATTCAGAATTGTTTACGGAAAGATCGTCAATAATAATAATACCGGTAAACTCTCCCAACGGATTAGACAAGATATCTGCATAATCGCTACTAGCCATTCTTGTAAATTTAGGCACTATATTTCCACCGATACCCAGCGGGAGTATCACATCCCCCAACATAATTTCGATCCGCTGGTAAACACTAACTTTCCAAACTGCATCAGTAACGGATTTTATTGCTAAGTTTTGCATCACTGAGTGACCAACAAAACTAGCGTAAAAATTTGCATGGTTTTGCCATATGATAGCCTGAGCTACAGAGCTCTGTTTTGGTTGAAGCGCCAGTCGGACGTGTTGATAAGTAGACCACTTTATCTTTGTCGGGCTGAGTATAGTCAAGCCGTCTAGCGACAGGGCGCGTTCATAAAATGCACTTGTATCTTTATCTGAAGACAGAGCGGTTAGCGAGTTTTCCCCATCTTTGCCGAGTAAGGTGGTGCGTCCACTAAGTAATCGATAGGTCGAGCTATTCAGTTTTGTAATAAAAGGCAGGGAGTAATCACCCAAAATGGCAAAAGTCGCCTTAGGGTATTTGTTAGATAATTGCTTAATCTGCTCAAGCCCATCAGAATCCAGGCGAAGATCGGTGATTCGGATAGTATTTTGTTCAGCATCAACAAGATCTCCAGCGGATAAAAGGGTCATTTCCTGCCAAAACTGGAGATTGGCTTTTTCTAACATAGACCAATAGTTTCGGTGTTCACCCCACAAAAGAGCCAGCAGCAAAATTAGCCAAATATAAAACCAGCCCGAGCGAAGTTGTGGGATGGGTGTATTCTGACGGGAGGCTCGTTTCAACAGCTTCATTAATTGCTAAACAGTAGGGTCAAGACATCTAATAATACTAGTTCAGAATAGTGAATCTAGCGGGGAAATTGGCCTAGAATGAGAAATGAATCATTGCTAAACTTAGTAGCGCGGGCAATAGTGGCTGGTAATAGTTCACCCATGTTTAGGTAATTCGCATTTGGCGTGCAATACAACGCAGAAACCGGAATATTATCATCTAGCACTAAGCTAATCCTAACTGACAGCCGTTTCGCCAAGAACTAAGAGTTTCTTGGTGGAATTTAAGTTCGCTAACGCGACAATCGGTAAAGCTTTGCGTAGCAACAGGCCCATGAAAAGCGATTGCTGCTGATTAAATAGAAGCTTAATGCCGCAACCGCTTTTTTTCCTTGTTAAATATTATTCACTAGTAATCAAAAAAAATTTCCTACGTTTTGAATATAACCAAGAGCCGCTAGTTAATAAGGAATATAGGCCGAAAATAAAAATTAATTGATCAGGCTGACTATCAAATTCGTAGTAGAAAATAAGTATTGTTCCCATTAAAAGTCCGAAAATGGATAGAGCTGTAATAAATGTTGATGAACTGGTTAGATGACGGATCTTAAAATTTGCAAAAGCCATTAATAGAGATACCAGCAAGAATGTAATGCTGCCAAATTCAAGAATCACTTCTAAGCTACCAACAAGTACCAGTAAAAATGCTAAAATAGCCATGCTCAGAATAGCGAACACTGGGATATGTTTGCTTCTCTTGGCAACAAGCGTAGGGAAATAACCATCAGTTGCAATAACCGCCATTTGCCGAGACGCCCCAAAAATAGTTCCGTTGATAGCACTGCTTGTTGCTAGTAGAGCGCCTAAAATGACAAGATCGGTACCCCAGTGGCCTAGTATTTTTTCTGCGCCTGCTGCCAGGGCATATTCTTTATTTTGTATTATCGAATCAAAAGGAATTGCTAGTATGGCACCAAGAGAAATGACGAAATAAATCAGTACTGTAAGAAATAAAGCAGTATAGATGGCTTTAGGAATATTTTTATCCGGGTTCTCCATTTCATTAACTGCGTTTATAACCAGCTGAAATCCCTCATATGCCACAAATGTTATTGAAGCAACAATGAATATCGACAATACGCTCGTTTCATTGTTATTTTGTAATAATACAGGGAGGGACGTTTGGCTGTTATTAATTAGCACAAATGATATTATCGCTAGGATCACCAATTTCGTGTAAACCATAATATCTTCTATTTTCCCCATTCCTTTGACACTCCATATATTAATGAGTGTAAAAACCAATATGACAGCTCCTGCAACCAATTTTCTGACTAGTTCATTATCCGCAAACGAGAAGCTGCTGATAGCATAAGAGGAAAATGTGTAAGCATATAATGCTATGGTGCTTATATAACCAAATATAACCCACCAACCGATAAGTGATGCCGCAAAGGGCGAATTAGGAAACGTTCTTTTATAAAAAGAATAAGTAGCACCTTCATCTTTGTAATAAACACCCAGCTTGACATAAGAGTAAGCTGCAAGGGACGCAATCAATCCGCCTAGAATTATTACTAGTGGCGTGTATACGCCCACCATTGAAACGGAAATTCCTAATATTGTAAATATTCCGCCGCCAACCATTCCACCAAGCGCAATAGCAATCAGCTCGGTGACACCTAGGGTTTTGTTGCTCTTATTGTCGTGTTTATCGTTATGCATAGACATAAAGTTCTTGTTTTTTCGGTGACCAACGGTTTGATAAATGACAAAACATTGATTCTAAGCCGTAAAATACATTATCTATTTTGAATTTTGCTCATTGATTGTGGAGATCGCAGCTAAAACTTTGGCGGTGAATATTGAACTAGTAATGATCAGATAATGATACGACAACAACGAAAAACTCGGCCGTTAAGCCGAGTCATTTTACTTCGTTTACTAATTAACTTTGCGCTTTAATATTTACTTGCCTCGGCCAAATACTTAATCATGAAGTACTCACCTGTTTTATAGGTCGCGCCCCATTTTTTAAGAAAAGCCGCTGACTCTTCTTCGCTCATTCCTTTGTTCATGTAATCTATGAACTTTAGTTCTTTAGGAGCCATATCTGCATAACTTTTTTTAGGGCTAACAAGCATAACAGAGTTACCGTAGCCTCCAGAAATAGTATCAACAAATGCGTAGTGGTTGGGCCATTTATGTTCTTTTAGAATCGCGTCAACTTTTTTCAAACCATCATCAAACTCCTTATTCATTCCTGGTCGAATATTCCAACGAGTCAATAGAAAATATTGATAGCCATCCATATTTTCAGGCCACATTCCAACTTCATCATCAGTTTTGGTGATTGAGGCGACTGCGCTTTCTACATGTGGCGCTATTAGTTTTTTAAATTTCTTGCCTGCTTTCTTTTCCCAATCATAAGTCGCATCAAAATCCGCCCAATTATGTCCACCGGAACGCGCTATATATTTCCCTGTGTTTTTACCGGTTTCGATACGAAATATTTGATAACGCCAGGCACCTTTCTTATCACTCATGTACTTATGGTATTTAGCAATCCCTTCTTCTAATGCCTCTGATTGCCCCTGCTTAGCAGTTACCATTACCAATTGAGCCAATCCGTCATTTTTCTCTTTGTCTTCTGCGTGAGCAGAGGTCAAAACAGCGAGGAAAATTATTGAAACTATCTTTATTAGTATATTTTTAGTTTTCATTTATTTTCTCCAAAATAAGTATAATTTTCCAAATGAAAATACTAAATAAGATGTTAGATCTCAGCAGTACTCTCATTTGATTTATGATCCATCAATAAAAAATCACGCAACATCGTAGCACTATTGCATTATGTTAACAAATTAAGGACATATCCAACATACGATAATGTCCGTATTTTACACGATGCAATTTCTAACCTTAAGCTGCGAAACACATAATAAAATAATTCGAGTGGAGGATTCTTGAACTACCGATGAGTTAACCTACTTTATTGTCATTTTGATGGGCTAGGAACTGCTTGAAAGCGATCACGGTTTTCGCCGGTTCTTCTTCCTGCGGTACATGCCCGAGTTCATCGAAAATGACTAATTGGCTACCAACGATTTCCTTGTGAAAACGTTCGCCTAAAGCAGAAGGTATGAGCTTATCGCGACCGCCCCATAGAATAAGTGTAGGTATCTGGATACCGGATACGCTCTTTGCGAGAGGTCCCGCTTGTGTTTGACGGAAACGCTCTACTAAAGCCTGTCGGTTACCCGCTCGGGTTGCGAGATCATAATAGCGATCAATCAGCTCAGAGGTGACTAGTGAAGGATTTCCATAAACACTCTTAAGGCTGCTTTCTACAATTCCCCTAGGTAGCACATGTCTCATTAACCGGCTCAGAACTGGCGTTCTTGCGATTTTAAATCCTATTGGAACAGATTGTGCTTCGATTGGATAACCGCTAGCATCTATCAGTACAAGTTGTTCAACCTTACTAGGGTGCAGTACCGCAGTTGCCCAAGCGACATACCCCCCCAAGGAATTACCCGCTAGAATGCAACGCTTTATCTG
>Ga0256847_1001403_pt1 | contig 12425 bp, 9 predicted proteins | sample TeddybearmetaG_FD_189099 | JGI IMG/M metagenome (GOLD analysis project Ga0256847, IMG submission 189099) | Hydrothermal vent microbial communities from East Pacific Rise, Pacific Ocean - Teddybear | ecosystem: Environmental > Aquatic > Marine > Hydrothermal vents | place: Pacific Ocean: East... | reverse complement strand
TGTTATTTTCAAATCATACATATTAATTCGCAACGATATTAACCAGTCGCCCAGGCACAACGATTATTTTACGGACCGTTTTACCTTCGATGTTAGCTGTAATCTTATCATCGGCTAAAGCAATAGCTTCTATCGCAGCATTGTCAGCTTTTGCATCTACACTAATCTTTGAACGAAGCTTGCCATTCACCTGTACCACAAGGTCAACTTCGTCACGTACCAACGCCGACTCGTCACATAAAGGCCATGCAACATCAATCAATAGTCCATCATGTCCTAATTCATTCCATAACTGCTGTGTTATATGAGGCACGATAGGCGATAGCAATATAATAATGCTTTCAACTGCTTCGCGGACAACGGCTTCTCCCTGCTCGGTATCATCCTTAAATTTGAAGAGTTCATTTGTCAGCTCCATAACCGCCGCTATTGCTGTATTAAAAGTATGACGTCGACCAATATCATCAGTCACTTTAGTAATTGTTTCGTGAAGTTTTCGGCGTAATTCTTTTTGCTCTGACGTCAGAGCATCAACTTTAACTTCGCCTCGAGTAGAATGATTTGCGAAAGCCAGCTTCCACAAACGTTTTAAAAACCGTGAAGCACCTTCAACACCTTCATCATTCCATTCCAGTGACTGTTCCGGTGGCGCGGCGAACAATATAAACAATCGAACTGTATCAGCACCGTATTTTTCAATTAATGGCTGAGGGTCAACCGTATTACCTTTAGACTTGGACATTTTACTGCCGTCTTTTAATACCATGCCTTGCGTTAACAGATTTTTAAACGGTTCATCACTGTCTAACAAACCTTCATCTCGCATTAACTTATGAAAAAAACGTGCATAGAGAAGGTGCAATACCGCATGTTCTATACCACCAATATACTGGTCTACGGGCGCCCAGTATTTAGCCCTATCATCCAGCATCGATTCTGCATCAGGGCAAGAAAAACGTGCGTAATACCAGGAAGACTCAAAAAACGTATCAAAAGTATCCGTCTCACGTGTTGCCGCGCCACCACATTCAGGACAGCTAGTCTCATAAAATGCTGGCATTTTTTTAATTGGCGAACCAACATCATCACCGTATTCGATGTCCTCAGGCAAAACCACCGGTAATTGATTTTCTGGTACAGCAACTGTTCCACATCGATTACAATGAATAATCGGAATTGGCGTTCCCCAATAACGCTGTCTGGAAACACCCCAGTCACGTAAACGATAATTTGTCTGTTTTTCTCCTTTACCCATCGCTGTCAATTTTTCTGCAATGGCATCGATTGCTTGCTCAGAACTCAAACCATCAAATTCTGCTGAGTTCTTTAATACACCTTTTTCAACGAATGCCTCTTCAGCTACCGTGATAGTTGGATCATCAACAGAAAAAATCACTTGTTTGATTGGCAGGTCATAAGCTTTGGCAAAAGCATAATCACGTGCATCATGCGCTGGCACCGACATTACCGCACCGGAACCATAATCTATCAATACGAAATTAGCCACCCAGATAGGAACGTTTTCACCAGTGATAGGGTGTTTAGCGAATAGTCCAGTCGCTACGCCTTTCTTTTCCATGGTCGCGACATCGGCTTCAGCTACACTCGTCGTTTTACATGAGTCGATAAAAGACTGTAACTCTGCATTCGTTTCGGCCGCTTTTTTGGCCAGCGGATGCTCCGCAGCAACAGCGACATAAGTAACACCCATTAAGGTATCAGCACGTGTGGTGTAAACTGTTAACGGCGAATCCACACCTTCAACATCAAACTGTAGTTCGACTCCGGCTGACCGACCAATCCAGTTACGTTGCATGGTACGAACCTGTTCCGGCCAGCCATCTAACTGATCAAGATCATCCAGTAACTGATCTGCATAATCAGTAATCTTCATAAACCACTGCGAGATTTCGCGGCGCTCAACAGCAGTATCACAACGCCAGCACTTGCCATCGACAACCTGTTCATTAGCCAGTACGGTTTGATCAGTTGGGCACCAGTTCACACCCGCCGTTTTTTTATAAGCCATGCCTTTTTTATAAAGCCGGGTAAATAACCATTGTTCCCAGCGATAATAATCAGGCTTACATGTGGCGAGCTCTCGACTCCAGTCGTAAGCAAAACCCAAACGCTTTAATTGCTCGCGCATATACTCGATATTTTCATACGTCCATTTTGCTGGAGCTACCTTATTTTTCATCGCTGCATTTTCAGCGGGTAAGCCAAAAGCATCCCACCCCATTGGCTGCAACACATTTTTACCCTGCATTCGTTGGAAACGTGAGATTACATCACCAATGGAGTAGTTCCTCACATGCCCCATATGCAAGCGGCCACTCGGGTACGGAAACATGGCTAAACAATAAAATTTTTCTTTTTCAGAATCATCAACAGCCTGAAATGTTGACAGCTCATCCCAGACTTTTTGAACGTTTTCTTCAATCGTCTGGGCTTGGTATTCTTCGTTCATAGGGTTATCTAATAAATAGTGCAGTTCGTCGGATGACTTAACATGTCGTATTTTTCTGGGCTATAAATAACTCATGAATACGACAATATAAACAGCTTGGAAGGATACACTAGCCATGTAACTTCATAAAGACCTGGTTTCACTAAGACGACGTTTTTTACACTTGTTTTCACTAAACATCAGTTTTTACAAAGAGAATCATGATTCACCTACAGAAAAAATCAGCGAACCACCTAATTTCCGCTTACAACCAAATAATGAAAGAAATGCGCACAGCATTTGAACAAAGCGACGCTAATGACATGTCGCTTCAAAAATCACTGAATTTAGCAAAACATCAGGTAGTACATCTAGGTGAAGTCACGGCCGAAGAAGCACATGAAATTGGCGAGTATATTAAAAGAGACATCAATGATGCAGCTGAATTCATGATGGAATCCAGTGCTGAATTTTATGACTGGTTACTGCTTGATATCGAAATCATCGAACGCAAAGTCGTTGATCTTTTCCTATCTGTTGCAGACCATACACGTATTGAACTAGAACAATTTAAGAACAACAACTTACCGTCAGAACAAGTTTCTTTATACAAAAGCGGCGGAGTCACAGGACACGGCACACTACTTTGTGAAAGCTGTGGTGAATTAAAACCGTTCGTCGGTATCGTTGAAATTACTGACTGTGGAAAATGCGGGCACAATCGTTTCATCCGTCGTCAATCAAAAGACAGTTAAGCTAGCGAAAAGACTAACCCTTCTCACCGTCTCTATGATTCAAGCTTAATTTTGCATTTCTTTCCTCGCACGGCAAAAAAAGCCAACAACAATGTACACAGACTAATAATCAACCAATCCCCCCAACGCACATAAGGTGTACTACCACTGAGCGGTTGAACTTCTCCTTGTAAAATGCCTTGTTCAAACTGCGGTAACTGTTTTATCACTTCACCATGCGGACCTATTAGTGAGGTTACGCCTGTATTTGTTGATCGTATCATATAGCGTCCGGTTTCCAGAGCCCGCATGCGTGCAATAGCATGATGTTGATGTGGCTCGTGAGAATCTTCAAACCAGGCATCATTGCTAACATTGACCAACAACTTAGCTTCAGGAAGATCTCTGATTACATCGCGAGAAAAGGCTTCTTCAAAACAGATCGATACACCTAGAGGTATACCAGCGGCCACCAGTAACTCCTGTTCTTCATCACCCGAAGCAATATCAGACATTGGAATTTTTACAAACTTATTAAAGAACTCTATCAGGAAACGTAGCGGGATATACTCGCCGAGAGGGACAAGATGGCGTTTTTGATAGACACCACCATTTACATTTAAAACACTATTCAATACACGGTTATCATCGTTCTTAACAAATATACCAAGCAAGATATCTGTACCACGTGCTTTAAAGTCACGGCCTAAAAGCTCTAGATAAGGAGACATGCGATACCTGTAATCAGGAACAGCAGTTTCAGGCCAAACAATTAAATCAACATCTCTTTGCAACAATGACAGATCTCGATACATCTTCAATGTGGCAGCTTTTATTTGTGGATTCCATTTATCTTTCTGTGCAATATTTCCCTGTATCACACTAACTCTCAGGGGAGGACCATCATTATATGTCCAACTGATTGGTTTTAACCATGCACCCACTGACCATATGACTAGTACAGGCAACACAACAAAATTAATTCGTTTTAAGTTTAGCGTTTTCCGCTGATTGAATAACAACACTAGCGCACCCGCACTAACAACAATTATGCCACTGATAGCATGATTACCTAAAATAGCCGCAAAACCTGAAAGTGGCATATCAATCTGTGTATAACCTAACTGCATCCAGGAAAAACCTGTCATCACATAACCTTGCAACCACTCAAACACTACCCAACTAGCCGGGTAAAAAATCATCAAGCGCAAAGTATTGCTATTAGGTAAATAACTATTTACTACATATACCGCTAATGCTGCATATATACTCAGATAACAACATAGTAACAGGACAAGAATTATTGCAAAAAAAGCGGGGGCACTACCGTGGACATGCAGGCTGTAGTATATCCAACTCACACCTGAACATTGTAACCCCAGTGAAAATAACCAGGCACTGATTACGGCATGCTTTGTTGATAGGGTAACCCACAGATAAAGCACTAAGCCTACTGTAAAAAAAACCAACCAACTTAGATTAAAGGGTGCAAAAGCCAGGGTAGTTAAAATGCCAGCAGCCAGACTTGCCAACGGCCAGTATGGCAAACGTTTCAATTTATGAAAAACACCTGATCGATTTACAAACTCACTCACCATTAACAATAGCTTCATTCATTTCAGAATCGACATCTGACGACAGACTTACCTGCATATTATTTATACGTCGTGAATTCGCACTTATTATTTTAAAATGAAAATCATCAATTGTGACTTCCTCACCACGCTCAGGCAAGTGACCTAATTCATGTGTAACCAAGCCTGCAATTGTATCGAATTTCTCATGGATTAAATTAGAATCAAAGTACTGATTGAACTCATCAAGGGGTGTTAAACCTCGAACACTGTAGAGTAATAAACCACTACGACGAATGTTAGTTACATCTGCAGCATCGTGTTCATCATCGATCTCGCCTACGATTTGTTCTAAAACATCCTCAATGGTAACCAAGCCCGCAACACCACTATACTCATCAACAACCATAGCCATATGATTTCGACTCTGACGAAAATCTTTTAACAGGACGTTTAATCGTTTACTTTCAGGTACAAATACCGCAGGACGTAAAATATCTTTCAGCACGAAAGAAGATCGACTCGCTTCGTCATTATAATGAGTTAAATCTTTTGCCAATAGAATACCTACCACTTCATCCAGACTTTCATCAACAACAGGGAAACGGGAATGTCCAGAATTAGCCACTATGTCCAGCATATCTTCTACGCCTAGATCTTCTTGCACAACAACAAGATGTGAACGTGGCACCATGATATCGCGCACGCGCATTTCTGAAACCTGAAATACACCTTCGATCATCATCAGAGCATCAAGATTTATTATACCCTTACGTTGAGAATCACGTAGATGACTCAACAATTCAGCACGATCTTCTTTTACTTTAAATAATTTACTTATTAAAACTGTAAACCAGTTTGTTTTTTTGTTATTACTTTTCATTTTATTGTTTGTTGCGCTACCTAATATATTAATAAGGATTATCGTAACCTAGCTGATGTAGGACATTAACCTCTAGCTGCTCCATCTGCTTGGCATCATCATCTTTTACATGGTCATAACCCTGCAGGTGTAACATTGCATGAACCACCATGTGCGCCCAATGTGATTCTTCCGATTTTTTTTGCTGCTCCGCTTCTTGCTTTATTATCGCTGCACAAAGAACGATATCACCTAAAAGAAAAATATCAACTTCTTCTGGTGATTGAATAGGAAATGACAGAACGTTGGTCGCTTTATCTTTATCACGATACTGCTTATTCAACTTCTGGATTTCTTCTGCCGTGGTAATAAGCATACTGGCGATCGCCGGCGTATCTTCTAAATAGGCTGCTGTAGCCCAGGCTTGTAATTTCCCTCGCTGTGGAACACCATCAGGCATATCATCGTCGCCTGACGTAGAGACCTCTGACATCAACTCGTCGGAAATTATTATCTCAGCGGTTACTGGCATGAGCGTGAACTAATTATGAAATTTGAAGTACTAGTTAGATTCATCGTCTTCATATGCATGTACGATTTTCTTCACCAGAGGATGTCTAACAATATCGTCTTTCTTGAAACGGGTTACACCGATACCTTCAATGTCCGTCAAAATTTTTAAGGCATGACGTAAACCTGATGTTTTATCTCTCGGTAGGTCTACCTGAGTAATATCACCGGTTATCACCGATTTCGAACCAAAACCAATACGTGTTAAAAACATTTTCATCTGGTCAATCGTGGTGTTCTGAGCCTCATCAAGAATAATAAATGCGTCACTTAATGTACGGCCTCGCATGTATGCTAGTGGCGCAATCTCGATAACATTACGCTCTATATATTTCGCAACTTTTTGTTGACCCAACATTTCAAATAGTGCGTCATACATCGGGCGAAGATACGGGTCTATCTTCTGCGCCAGATCACCGGGTAGAAAGCCTAACCTCTCACCTGCTTCTACCGCAGGCCTAACTAGAATTAGACGATCAACAAGATCATTTTCCAGTGCCTCTACAGCACTGGCAACAGCGAGATATGTTTTACCTGTACCTGCTGGACCTACACCGATAGTCAGGTCATTGGTTTCTATCTGTTCCAGATATTGTTGCTGGCTTTTTCCGCGACCTTTTATTTTGCCACGACGATTCTTAACACGTGACAAAGAGTCGCTTTCATTATCCGAACCTGTCGATTCATCGCCAACATTATCATTCAGATACAATTGCACTGTTGCTGGCGTCAACTTTTCATGACCAGCAACGTTATATAATGTCTGGAGCACATTCTTTACCGCTTTTAATCGACGACCTTCGCCATTAAGCTCAAACTGGTTACTACGGCAATTAATTTTTACATCATAGTACTCTTCTATCTGACGCAGGTATTGATTTACCGGACCACACAGATTGGCCAAACGTTTGTTATCAATTGGCACCAATTCAAACTGGATACTGGACACAGAAGAAGAAATTTTATTATCGGAATTACGCATTAATTATTATAACTAAACATCATGATTTAAAGTTTCAGTATAAGCAAATTACGCTAGCTTAATATTTTCGTTATCTGATTGATCGACGTTAGATATATCAATCTTTGATAGACCTAACAGCTTACCCTGTAATGAGTTTGTCCGTGCCTCGGTGATTTCCACATCTACAAATTTACCGATATATTCTTTACTGCCTGCAAAGTTAACCGCTCTATTATTTTCAGTTCGCCCTGAAATCTGCGCATCACTTTTTCTTGAAACACTATCGACAAGGACAGTTTGTATGCTGCCTACCATCTGTTGACTAATTGTTGCAGCATTTGAAGATATAACACTTTGTAAGATTGCCAGACGATGTTTTTTTATGAGGTCAGTCGTATTATCTAACAGAGATGCCGCAGGTGTCCCTGGACGCGCACTATAGATAAAACTGTACGAGTGATCAAAACCTACATCTTCGATTAGCTGCATAGTCTCTGAGAAATTTTCATCCGTTTCATCAGGAAAACCAATAATAAAATCAGAAGATATCGTTATACCGGGACGCGCAAGTTTCAACCGGCGAATGATATCTTTATATTGATCAGCAGTATGCCCACGCTTCATGGCCGCTAAGACTTTATCTGAACCGCTCTGTACGGGCAGATGTAAAAAACTTACCAGTTCTGGCACCTGTGCATAGACCTCTATCAGATCATCATTAAATTCCATCGGGTGCGAGGTCGTAAAACGAATTCGTTCTATACCATCAATGGCTGCAACGTAATGAATCAACAGGGCAAGATCAGCTGTTAGCCTTTCACCATTTTCGCCTTGCATATCTCCACTGTAAGCATTCACGTTTTGACCGAGCAAATTAACTTCGCGCACGCCCTGCGATGCCAACCCGGCAACCTCTGCCAAAACATCATCAAAGGGACGACTGACTTCCTCACCTCGTGTATACGGCACCACACAGAAACTGCAATATTTGCTACAACCTTCCATAATCGAAACGAAAGCCGTCGGGCCATCAGCCTTTGGTTCTGGCATACAATCAAATTTTTCAATCTCAGGAAAACTAATATCAACAATTTTTTTATGCGACTCACCAACACTGTTTAACATTTCAGGTAAACGATGAATCGTTTGCGGGCCGAAGACCACGTCCACATAGGGTGCACGCTTTTGTATCTCAGCACCTTCCTGACTAGCAACACAGCCACCGACACCAATAACCAGATCCGGCTTATTTTTTTTCCAGTTCTTCCAACGACCCAATTGTGAAAACACTTTTTCCTGTGCTTTTTCTCTGATCGAACAGGTGTTCAGCAAAAGCACGTCAGCCTCTTCTGGGTCAGTGGTAATTTCCAGGTTATGTGAATCAGCAAGAACATCAGATATGCGAGATGAATCATACTCATTCATCTGGCAACCGTAGGTTTTGATAAATAATTTACGTACTGGGCTGGGCGTGGAGTCGGATGTCATTCGTAGATGAAGAAATGGCTAAACATGGGGTGCAATTATACTTGGCGAAACGCCGTATAGCCACCGTTGTATCCACCTGACGCTTGAATTTACATCCAGCTATATCAACAACTTAATCAAAAAATAAAAAGAAATTTTATTCGACGGTAACCGATTTTGCAAGATTTCGTGGTTGATCCACATCCGTACCTTTACGCACAGCAACATAATAAGAAAATAGTTGCAGTGGTATAGCAAACAAAATCGGTGCCAGATCTGCTTCCACAGCAGGGATCTTCATCACATGACAGTTTTCTCCTAGATCAGCCACATCTATTCTTTCATCAGCAAACAGGTAAACCTCACCTCCGCGCGCCAATATCTCCTGAATATTCGATTTAATCTTACTTTCAAAACCATCCATCGATGCGATTGCAATGGTCGGAAGATCCTGATCAATTAAAGCAATAGGACCATGCTTTAGCTCACCTGCTGGATAGGCATCAGCATGTATATAAGAGATTTCTTTTAACTTTAAAGCACCTTCCAAAGCGATAGGAAACAAGGTGCCACGACCGATAAAAATAGCATTCCCAAGGTCTGTAAATGCTTCTGCCCATTGGTCGATGGCATCCGCACCCTGCAATACCTGCTCTATTAAGGCGGGCATGGCATGGGCTTGCTGAAACAATGATTTTGCATCATCATCAGATAATTTCCGACGTTTACCCAGAGCAACAACCAACATCAATAATGCGATCAGCTGTGTGGTAAATGCTTTTGTTGAAGCAACACCAATCTCAGGACCAGCACGCGTCATAAGTTTGAGCTCACTCTCACGCACCAATGAGCTTTCTGGTACATTGCATATCGACAACGTTAGATTTGTTTGTTCTTTAATCGCGCGCAGTGCTGCTAATGTATCGGCAGTTTCACCCGACTGCGAGATAGTAACAACTAAGGTATCATCTAATAATACCGTTTTACGGTAGCGATATTCACTTGCCACTTCTACGCGACATGGCACACCTGCCATCGCTTCAATCCAGTAACGAGCAACCAGACCAGCATGATAACTCGTACCACAGGCAATAATCTGAACCGATTTAATTTGATCAAATATCTTTTCTGCACCGACACCGAACGCAGAATCTAATAACTTCCCATTTACAAAACGACCTTCGAGCACATCAATCAAAACGGCAGGCTGCTCATAAATTTCCTTCAACATATAGTGACGAAACTCACCTTTTGCAGTTGCATCGGCACTTAAGCCCGATTCTTTAATCTCACGATCAACAACCTCGCCTTTATCATTATAAATGACCAAGGCAGTGGTTTTAATATCGGCGATATCGCCTTCTTCCAAATAGATAAAGCGACGAGTTACTGGCAGTAGTGCCGCAGCATCAGAGGCAATAAAATACTCACCAATACCGACACCAATCACCAGCGGGCTGCCACGGCGTGATGCAATCAAGCGATTTTTATCGTGCGTTGATATAACGCCAAGCGCATAGGCGCCTTCAAAATCCGCAACAGCTAGACGAACGGCACTGAGCAGATCATGCTCTTTCTTTAAATAATGTTCGATTTGATGAACAGCAACTTCAGTATCAGTCTGTGAGGTAAAACTAAAACCCTCGTCACTCTGTTGTTTACGTAATTCGCTGTGATTTTCAATAATACCGTTATGAACGATTACAACAGACTTATTACACACATGAGGATGTGCGTTCTTCTCACTAGGTTCGCCATGGGTCGCCCAACGCGTATGCGCAACACCTAGCATGCCACTTACTGGTGTCTGCTCTAGCGCATTTGATAATTCTTTAACCTTACCGACACGACGCACACGGTTAATGCACGCATCATTATCAAGCACTGCGATACCTGCAGAATCATAACCTCTGTATTCGAGACGCCTTAGACCTTCAAGTAAAATTGGTGTTACATTACGTTCAGCGACTGCGCCGACAATTCCACACATAGTTAACCTATAGTAAATTATTAAATCCTGAACTAATAATAGAAGTAAAACCGAAAATGTCATTGATTATCAAGAGCAGTTTCATCAATATTACAGTGAATATTGATGAAACTGACTAAATAAAACTATCCACCTCTTGCATTACACTATCTAGCAAAGGATCGATTTTGACAAATATAAAAATTGCCCTATCTCACAAGCAGGCCTATCACGAACATTCGCACTTACTAGTTATTTTTTTACAGGTAAATCTGATTGTTTTGCTTTACGTGAAATAAACTCTATCAGCAAATTCCTAGCATCAGTAGAAGCATTCTTTAGATTAGCAACCTCAATATTTTTAAGCTTCAGCTTCTCTTCAAACTCAGTCAGTTTACTCTTATATTTTGATAGATGATGATCGAGATCAGATTTTTACCAACATATAAAAAAGCTCCTAATTGTAGGAGCTTTTTTATAACATTTTACATTTTCATATATTCCGATTTAGAACGGAATATCATCATCAAAGCCATCGTCTACCATCGCTGGTGCAGGTTGCGCTTTCTGTTGCGCAGGAGGTGCTGACTGCGCAGGTGCAAAACCACCTTCACCGCCACGACTGTCTAACATTTGCATAGTACCGCCTATATCAACAACAACTTCTGTGGTATATCGATCTTGCCCGTCTTGGCCTTGCCATTTACGTGTCTGTAATTTTCCTTCGATGTATATCTTAGAACCTTTCTTTAGATACTGACCGACAATTTCTGCCAGTTTTCCGAAGAACACCACACGGTGCCATTCTGTTTTTTCTTTCTTCTCACCCGAACTTTTATCGTTCCATGTTTCTGAAGTCGCCAGTGTTATATTCGCTACTGCATTGCCATTCGGCATGTATTTAACTTCAGGATCTTTACCTAGGTTACCAAGCAGGATTACTTTATTTACGCCACGTTGTGCCATTTTATTCTCACCTTATATGTTTATCGTCGTATTAATATTGTGTTGTGTTATCAACGCTTTTTACAGCATAGATTATGCGCTCAATTCGAGCGGGCTAACGATAACAATTTTTCTTCATCAAGGATAGATTTTTCCACTTTTAAATACGCAACAAGTCCCAAATCAGTTTCATCGTCAATCAGCGTTGCTTCGACCACACCATCGACAGCTAATAGTTTCTCCATGCTAATATCGGTTACATTAAGGAGATAAGTGCTTAAATAACCTGGTTTTTTCATAGTAAGTGCTAACGCCAGCCAAAATCCCAAGATAACCAGCACTGTAATGTAAACGCCTTGAGCACCCCATTCTTGATGTGCATAACCACCCACGACACCACCAGCAAATGCACCCAAAAATTGACTACTCGAATACATGCCCATCGCCGTGCCCTTTTGCGTGGCTGGCGCAGTTTTTGACACCAGTGACGGTAAGGATGCTTCTAACAGATTAAAGCCAGTAAAAAAGATAACCAATGCCAAAACCGTCATCAATAATGTCTGGCTGTTTAAAAAGAGGAAAGCTGCAACCATCAGGCTAAAAACCGCACCGACAAAAACCTGTTTCATCGCATGTTTCTTTTCAGCAATAATAATAAATGGCACCATGAAAATCAGCGATAAGGCAAACACGGGTAGATAAACATGCCAGTGGTTTTTCACGTCGATATCTAAATCGTTCTGCAACACGAGTGGTAACACTAAAAAGACACACATCAGTACAAAATGTAATGCAAATATCCCGGCGTCCAAGCGCAATAACTGGCTGTTTTTCAATACGGATGACAAAGATTTTGTCTCTACTTCGGCATCACGATGAAAGTGACTATGC
>Ga0256847_1001402_pt1 | contig 12428 bp, 16 predicted proteins | sample TeddybearmetaG_FD_189099 | JGI IMG/M metagenome (GOLD analysis project Ga0256847, IMG submission 189099) | Hydrothermal vent microbial communities from East Pacific Rise, Pacific Ocean - Teddybear | ecosystem: Environmental > Aquatic > Marine > Hydrothermal vents | place: Pacific Ocean: East... | reverse complement strand
TGAAAGATTTCTTTTTGTTAATGCAGATTTACGTTTAACTTCGGATGCTAAAAATTTAAGATTAGAGCGAGCATTACTCACATTAGCGAGATCTTGCCGGCGTTGAATTTGAATGTTGCGATCATCGATTTGAGCAATGATGTCACCTTTATTCACCTTACTGCCCAGTTCGGCTAAAACAATTAAACGACCGGATACTTCTGCTGCAATCTGTGAATTATTGCGGCTGACTACGGTGCCTGACATCCATGAAACTGGAGAGAGCTTTTTAATTTCTGCTCTAACAACATTGACATTAGGCGCCGGAAAACTCTGGCCTAGCGCCACTAGACTAAATTGGGAAAGAGCAAACACTAACAGCACTTTTATCTTGATTTTCATTGATTGAATACTTTGTGTTGGATTTTGAACATGGCTGGTATATTTTGGATATCGAGGCCAAACCGACGATTACTCCGGCTGCATTATAACCATTAATAATCGAGGTTATTAGTCTTTTTGAGGGACTATTCTGTAAGATTGAGTGATCAAACCAGATTAACTTAACGGCGGGGATGACGGTTATTCATGAGGCACTCAACCAACCCTCAAGTCAAAAGCAATTTACAGAAGAAAACAGCGCTAATCGCTCCCACCATATCTCCAATTAAACCAGCCGGTATGGCATGGCGACTGCGCACAACGCCTACTGAACCAAAGTAAACAGCCAATACATAAAAGGTGGTTTCAGACGAGCCGAACATGGTCGCACCTATTTTTGCGTAGAGTGAATCAGCACCATGCTCGTTAATTAAATCAGTTAATAAACCGAGCGATCCGCTACCCGACAGTGGACGCATTAGCGCCAGTGGTAGATTTTCGGGAGGAAAACCAACAAAGTTTAGCGCCGGCGAAATGACGCCTAGCAACATGTCTAGGGCGCCCGATGCTCGAAACATTCCTAGTGCAACTAGAATGGCAACAAGATAAGGAATGATCCTAATTGCGATGCTGAATCCATCTTTTGCTCCTTCAACAAAAACTTCATAAACTTTGACCTGTTTAATGGCCATTGCATAGAGCGGAATTCCTACTAACAAAAAGGGAATGATGTAGCGCGCGCCATTATTCATACCATCAATTATTGATTCAATCATTACGCATTCTCCACTGAAAACCGCTTCATTTTCTCGAAAATTTTAACGGCAGTGACCGCGGCTATAGTTGAGCACAGGGTTGCGAGTATGGTGGTGAGAAATATTTGGCTTGCGGTGGCTCCCATCAGTGCGACCACCGTGGCTGGGATTATTAGTTGGACGCTAGAGGTATTTATCGCCAAAAACATAACCATCGAATTAGTGGCGGTATCTTTCTTTTCGTTTAATTCCTGTAGTTGTTCCATCGCTTTTAACCCTAGCGGTGTGGCGGCATTTCCCAATCCGAGTATATTAGCTGACATGTTGAGAACAATTGAACCCATCGCTGGGTGATCGGGCGGTACATCTGGAAAAAGTCGGACTGTGATAGGTTTTACACCTTTAGCTATTATGGATATCAAACCAGATTTTTCGGCGATTTTCATAATGCCTAACCAGAGTGCCATGATGCCAATCAAACCAATCGAAATTTCAACCGCCACTTTAGACATGTTGATTGCGGCTTCAGTGACTTGGTCAATCTTTCCATTATATGCTCCGGCAGCGACGCCAATCGCCATCATGCCTAACCAAATATAATTTAGCATTGTTTGTTTCCTCTTTTACTATGTATTTTAATTTCATTAAACTACTGGTGACTCAGGGATCATAATGTACGGATCATCCGACTCCGCGTGAAGTTCTACTGAATGCGAAATAGGCAGAGTTGCATGGTAGTCACCGTGACCACAGGGGAAATTGCTAATGATAGGAATATCTAATCCCTGACAAACATCCAGAACTATCTGGTCGATTGTCTTACCAAAAGAAGTCTCGTGATTGTCAGTCATTTCCACCATTTCGCCAATGATCAATCCTTTGATTGAATCTAGGCTACCACTATTTTTCAAATGTAAAAACATACGTTCGAGCGCATACAGCTCTTCACCAATTTCTTCAACGAATAAAATGCCCCCGTCGATATTTAACTGTCCGTCGGTTGCCAAACGTTCATTGATTAGACACAGGTTGCCACCCCACAGAGGGCCTTGAGCAATTCCATTTCGTAGCGTTCGCGACCGACATTGCTTGGGTGAAGAAAGTTTTATGCGGTGTTCACCAGATAACACTTGAAGGAGAGTTTTTAGGTTGTAATCAATGGTTTCTTTGCCAAAACTACTCAGCATCGGCCCGTGAAAGGTAACCAGATTTGACTGTTGTGAGATTGAACAAAGGAAGCCAGTGATATCGCTGTAACCGACAAATATTTTCGGATTTGCTCGAATTATATCGTAGTCAAGGAGTGGCAATACTCGATTTCCACCATATCCACCACGGCCGCAAATGATAGCATCGATAGACTTGTCGATGAACATCGCCATAAGATCGTCAGCCCTCTGCTTAGGAGTTCCGGCAAAGCGGTGTTCTCTGAGTTCGGTTGATTTGCCCATTATGAGCTCATATCCCATTTCTTTGAATAGGCTAACCGCTCGTTGTTGCTTCTCAGAATCCAACCAGTAAGCAGGATTAACAATACCGATTTTGGATGCCGATCGCAGTCTTTTCGGTTTTATTTGAACTGTCACCGTTAGCTCATCCTTTCAAATCTCACAGGTGCTAATCCACATCATACCATCATGCATAAAGAATGGTATCAAGTTCAATAACTGTTCCTTCTATAAGCGCCAAACTCATTTTTCCATCTTTGGAAAAGAGCAAATTAGCCGGTTTATTGAGCTGTGTGCTGTTATTAATTTGCGCTGAATCGATGTTATCAGGACCGATAAGCACGGGGAAATCAGTATCTATTTTCAATAAAGACGGATCACCCACGAAATAGCCATAGCCGTTTCTTAGCAAATCAATATAGGCTTTGGTAGATAAGATCATAGGCTCCTCAAGTGTAAAGCTCTTCAAAGTCTCGAGTTGGTATAGCCCCATATCTTTATTAAACAAACCTGTTATGGTCGATAAATCACCGATTGCCACTATTGTTCCGTTTTCGAACTGATCATCATAGTTGATCGAAATATCAATTTTATAATCCCCAGGTATGGGTACATTTTTGAGTAGCACATCCACCAGACCGTTCGCGGTATTAAATGGTATGGCCTCGTAATTATTCAGAGGTTGACTGATATAACTGTGATCTCGGATGGCATTAATGGACTCAATAATGCTCAAAAACGTTAACCAACGTGGTATCTGCCGTTTTTCATCATATTTGTAATAGCCCGCCTCAATTAAGATGGTCGAAATACCCTTGGCTGAAAACAAATCACCAAATGATCGAGATGAATAACTATCGTCATAACGACCAATATGATCAGGGTATTGTTGATCGATGGTCTTGTTGATTACGGAGACCAATTGCTTGGCTATTTTACGGCTTTGATTGGTTTCCTTAGCATCATTATAAGCGGGGGCAAGGAGTGAGATTACCGCGCTATTACTTGTTTGTCCCACCGTGTAGTATCTGCTTTGACTGTGTAGGTTAAAACCAAACTGTGGGTCAATTTCCTCTGCCAATGCTAGCAGGAGCTTCCCCTCTGGTGATTGTAATGCCGTAGCATCTCTGTTGATATCAATCCCTTGCGCGTTTACTCGCTGAACTAGATCCGAACCATCAGGGTTTATCATCGGGACTATGTGCAGTGTCAATTTTTCGCGCCAACTATCAAACCATGCCTTGTTTTCAGATGATTCTATATAGTTAATCAAGTCAAATAAACTTGCGGTCGCCGTGGGTTCATCACCGTGCATTTGGGACCATAGGAATATGTTTATCGGTCCAGTGCCCAGCGTTATTTTATAAATCGGTTTTTCAAGAAAAGAAGCGCCGACTCGGGCTACCTGAAAATGACTGGCGCCTTTGTCACGGTTATCATGCTTATCAATGAGCTGGGTAATAATAGGATATATATCTTCCGAGCGGATGAATAGGCCATCTAGCCCAGGTTGCTTGATACATTTATATTGTTGTTCTAATTTGTTCTGATATTCGCACATATTTTTTTACGATCAATACTCATGAAATCTATACTCTTTCAACTGTAGCCGCTTCAATCTATGCTTGGTAAAATCGCTATAATCTGGTACTTTCTTTGTACTCAAACCCTTCAATCAGCAATACTAAGGTAATTTAAGTAATATGCCCAGAGCGAGTGAGTTAAAACGCGGATTAGCCGTGGAATATAGTGGAAAACTACTGTTAGTTAAGCATGTGGATGTTCACAGCCCGAGCGCACGAGGAGCCGCGACGCTATACAAAACCCGTTTTGCCGAGATTGGTAGCGGAAATAAGGTTGAGCATACTTTCAAGGGCGATGACTTACTCACTGCGATAGATCTCAACCGCCGAGATGTTAGTTTTTCCTATATCGAAGGGGACGACTATATATTTATGGATAATGATGACTTTAGTCAGCATATTTTTAAGACTGATGAAATAGAGGAGGAGCTGTTGTTTATTAATGAGGATACCAAGGGGATCACGGTTCTTGAAGTGGATGAACGCGCTATCGGTATCGAGCTCCCACAATCGGTAGAAATGACTATTACAGAAACGGATCCTTCCATTAAAGGGGCCTCCGCGGCTTCCAGAACAAAACCTGCTCGTTTTGCCACCGGTTTGACGATTCAGGTCCCAGAATATATTGCTAACGGTGAAAAAGTGAAAATAAATACCGGCGAGCGAAAATTCATGGGGCGTGCAGATTAAAATGAATTTACTCGCTAAGAAAGTGTCTTTTTTTGATTCGTTGCCATCGATAAAAATAAAAGAACAGGATTTATCAATTATAGAAAGCACCGCTAACTATAAAGCCAAAATGTTAGCGCTTATAAAGAGCGCAAAAAAGCGTATCTACATCACCACTTTATATTTACAAGACGATGAGGCAGGTCAAGAAATTCTATCCGCCATTTACCAGGCAAAACAAAAAAATCCAGAACTTGAGGTTAAACTATTTGTTGATTTTCTGCGGGCACAGCGAGGGCTAATGGGATTTGCAAAGAGTGAGGGAAATGTTCTACTTTACCGAGAGATGCACGCTAAGTATAAACATACCATTCCAATTTATGGCGTCCCCGTTAAGAGTAAAGAATTCTTAGGGGTGTTGCACCTAAAGGGATTTGTATTTGACGATACGGTTCTCTATAGCGGCTCCAGTATCAATAATATTTACCTGCAGCAGTTTGAACGATATCGTTATGATCGTTATCACTTGATAAAGAGTAAATTACTTTCAGACGCATTCGTTAATTTTTTGACGCAAAATTTTGTTAACAATGCGGCAGTAAAACTGTTAACAAAATACGACGTAGCGAGTATTAAATCCCTCAAAAATGACGTTCGCCGTATGAAATTGGAGCTAAGAAAAACTGACTATGCGATACAGGCTATATCAAGTCAAAAAAGCGATCAGGATATATTACTGACTCCCTTACTCGGATTTGGAGGTCGACGTAATAATCTAAACAAAGCAATTGTGGAGCTGATAAGAGGCTCAAAAAAGAAAGTAGTGATTTTTACACCTTACTTTAATTTCCCCTCAAAAGTTAATCGTTCGGTTCGAAAACTGCTCAAGCAAGGTAAAAAAGTCACCATAGTTGTGGGCGATAAAACTGCCAATGATTTCTATATACCCGAGGACCAGCCATTTAATAAGGCAGGTATCTTGCCCTACATTTATGAGACCAGTTTAAAACGTTTTCTAAGAGCAAACCAAAAATATGTCGATAAAGGTGTTCTAGACGTGTACTTGTGGCTAGATCACGGTAATAGTTTTCATCTAAAAGGGATTAGTTCTGATCAGAGTAATTACTTAATTACAGGCCACAATATAAATCCAAGAGCATGGAGACTAGACATTGAAAATGGAATATTGATCCAGGACAAGTCGCAACAACTGAAAGCAAAGTTTGATTCAGAGTTATCGCAGGTGATGAAACATTGCACGAGAATTAATCATTTTGAAGATATAGACACTCCTGAGACCTACAGACCAGAGGCACAAAAACTACTCAAACGAGTTAAAATGTCCAAGTTAGACAGCCTCTTAAATAGGTTGCTATAGGGATACTATTAAAGAGCTATTTTTATGAATTCAAATATTCAAAAATCTGCAGGAAATAACGCCATTCTCGTGACGATGGCGGCCTTTGTCATCGTGGTAGCGGGTTTAAAAGTGGCGGCTCCGATTGTTGCAGAGTTTCTATTGGCGTTGTTCATTTCGGTTGTTTGTATCCCGCCAATAAAATGGTTGGTGAATAAAAAAATGCCACAAGGGTTTGCCATTGTGGTTGTTCTCTTAAGTGTTCTCTTTTTCCTCGCCTTTGTCGGGTATCTGGTGGGCGATTCAATCCAATCCTTTAGTGCTAATAAAGCACTTTATTCGGCGAAGTTGGATGAGAATCTGTCCGGCTTATTTGCTTGGGTTTCAGATAAAGGCCTTCCGATTGACGGGCTACAGATCCCTGCTTTGATAGATCAATATGGACTAGCTTTAGTGAGCCGAGTGGTTGGCGGGCTGAACTACATTTTTCAAGAGTTTTTTATTATCTTCTTAAGTGTGATTTTCATATTAGCTGAAATGTCGAGCTTTCCCGTAAAGTTCGCTAGAGCCTTTTCTAACAGCCAGGATAAAATGATCCACATTAACCGCATTTTGGAAAAAATAAGGCATTATTTAGCGATTAAAACCGCGGCAAGTTTGTTGACCGGTTTCATAGTTTCGATGTCGCTGTTTTTTATTGGTATTGACTATCCCTTCTTATGGGGTATGTTGACATTTTTGCTCAATTATATTCCTAATATAGGGTCAATCATTGCAGCAATCCCTCCGGTCATTTTGGCTTTTGTACAAATTGGACCAGCAGCAGTGGCGTGGACCGCAATCACTTTTGTTGCCGCTAATATGTTTGTTGGCAATTTCCTAGAGCCCAAGTTTATGGGAAAAATGCTAGGGCTCTCTACCTTTGTGGTTTTTCTTTCTTTAATATTTTGGGGATGGATCTTCGGCTCTGTTGGAATGTTCTTATCCGTGCCCTTGACCATGACGATCAAGATAGCATTAGAAACCAGCCCGAGTACTGAGTGGCTAGCAATAATGTTAGGCCCTGAGGATTAGTTCAAGTCCTCTATCTCTTTCCTGACAACCTGATACAACAGACCTCCCTCTTTGCAAGAAAAGAACCATTCTTTTCACCTTATAAGTTCTTAGAAGAATTCAATTCTTGTTACATCTTGGAAACCTTTTAGACAACTATATGCGCTATGCTATTGTCACGGGGCACGACTTTTGGGCATATAATGAATAACCGACAAGAATTTTTTCAACGATTCATAAATAGAGTTAAGAATGCGTTTAGCGAAGTCTTCGACACTCCGTTGGGAAGACCAGCAAAGAAAGCGATTATTACCGTGGTTGGCGTATTTATCACCTTGTTAGGCGTGTTGTTGATTATTCTCCCCGGACCTGCGTCTTTACTAATTCCTGCGGGTTTAGCAATTCTTGCATTGGAATATCCAATTGCTCGAAAGTGGTTACGGAAGTTCCAAACTTTGCTTTCAGCGTCCGCTAAAAAAGCTGATGAGTTTTTTTCCAAGAGAAGCCTGCGAAGGTAGTTTTCTAGTAAGGTCAGTTATTATTGCGGGACTACTTCTTCAAAACTGCAAAGGTAACCCTCCCAAAATCAGCTTTAACTTAGTCTTGACCTCGGATTTAGAGACGAGCAGCTTAGATCTCTTCAAATAGACTAGTTCCTCGGTTCATCTTTTTTATCGCCTGACTGATGTGTATTTAAGTAAAACGAGCCAACTTCCCATCTAATTGTTCTAATTAATCTCTTTTGGGCTTGTGCGAGCCACATCCATTCTATATACTGCGCGTCCCAATTTGGCTAAACACCGAATTGCATGGCCTTTGTAAGGCTCTGTGACACAGTTTATCTAGGGTGTCAGACAAGCGACCTAATTTTGGTCGACAAGAATTTTAATCCACATTCCTTAATACTGTTAGGGAAGTGGTTTTTATATGTTTAATAATTAACTTTGGAGTTTCTTTGCTATGGCTAAGCAGCGAATCCGAATACGTTTAAAATCGTTCGATCACAAACTAATCGATTTATCGACCCTTGAGATCGTTAACACCGCTAAACGTACTGGCGCACAAGTTCGTGGACCTATTCCACTACCATCACGCAAAGAGCGATATACCATATTGGTGTCTCCTCACGTGAATAAAGATGCGCGCGATCAATACGAAATTCGTACTCACAAGCGTATGGTCGATATTGAAGATCCAACAGAAAAGACGGTTGATGCTTTAATGAAGCTCGATCTCGCTGCTGGAGTTGACGTACAGATTAGTCTTTCGTAAGACGGTTCTAATAGATCGTTATGAGTCGCCGAAATTAGTTTTGACTAGTTTGGCAAAAATGTAGTTGCGCTGTTTTTGGGTTGGGATTAAACAACCGCACAAACAGAAAGAATATAAGCAACATTAAATAGAGGGTTTTTAACATGGCAATCGGAATTGTTGGTCGCAAATGCGGCATGACCCGAGTGTTTGATGATAATGGTGTTTCTACACCAGTTACAGTTATTGAAGTAGCTGCTAATCGAATCACTCAGGTTAAAACAAAAGATATCGACGGCTATCAAGCAATTCAAGTAACTACTGGAGAGCGTAGAGCTAGCCGTGTTACTCGTCCAGCAGCAGGCCACTTTAAGAAAGCGGGTGTTGAAGCCGGGCGCGGACTTTGGGAATTTACTACTGATTCATTAGACGGCTTTGAAGCTGGCGGTGAGATTAAAGTTGATATTTTTGAAGAAGGTCAAATAGTTGATGTAACGGGTTCGTCAAAAGGTAAAGGATTTCAGGGTGGTATTAAGCGCTGGAATTTCACCATGCAAGATGCAACTCACGGTAACTCGGTTTCTCATCGTTCTAATGGTTCGATTGGACAGAATCAATCACCGGGAAAAGTTTTTAAAGGTAAGAAAATGTCTGGCCACATGGGTGCTGAGCGTTCTACAACTCAAAACTTAAAAGTTGTTCGAGTGGATGCAGAACGAAATATTCTTCTAATTAAAGGTGCCGTACCTGGCTCCAAAGGCGGCGATGTCATTATTCGTCCAGCCGTAAAGCTTTAGGGGAGAGCAGGTAATGGAAATTAATCTATCTGTAACTGGCAAGAAAAAAGCTTCATCTGTTGAGCTATCAGATACCGCTTTTGGTCGTGAATTTAATGAAGCACTAGTTCATCAAGTAGTGGTTGCTTATATGGCAGGTGCGCGTGCTGGTACTCGTGCTCAAAAGACTCGTAGTGATGTTAGCGGCGGTGGTGCTAAGCCTTGGAGACAAAAAGGAACCGGCCGAGCTCGAGCGGGAACTATTCGTAGTCCTATCTGGCGTTCTGGTGGAATAACTTTTGCGGCGCGTCCTCAAGACCACTCTCAAAAGGTTAACCGCAAGATGTACCGAGGTGCTATGCAGTGCATCTTGTCTGAATTAGTTCGTCAAGAAAGGTTGCATATTGTTGAGTCGTTTGATGTTGACTCTCCAAAAACTAAAGGCCTCGTGGCCAAGTTGGCAGATTACGGTTTAACAGAAGCTCTAATTGTGACTGATAACGTTGATGAGAATTTATATTTGTCATCAAGAAATCTTCACAAAGTTGATGTCCGCGATATTCAAGCATGTGACCCGGTTAGTTTGATTGCGTTTGATAAGGTAATCATGACGGTCACCGCAGTGAAAAAATTAGAGGAGTTGTGGGGATGAACCAAGAACGAATAATGAGTATTTTGTTGGCGCCTCACGTCTCTGAGAAAGCAAGTTTCGCAGCAGATCGCGGCGAGTTTGTTTTTAAAGTAGCAAAGACAGCAACAAAGCTAGAAATTAAAAAGGCCGTTGAGTTGATGTTTGAAGTCAAAGTTGAAAACGTAACAACTTTGGTAGCAAAAGGTAAAACGAAACGCACTGGACAAATCGCAGGTCGTCGTTCCGATTGGAAAAAAGCCTATGTCTCTCTTGAAGAAGGGCAAGACATCGACTTCACAGACGCAGAAGCGTAAGGGGAATTTAAGATGGCTCTATTAAAAGCTAAACCAACATCTCCAGGTCGTCGCTTTGTTGTCAAAGTGGTCAACCCAGATTTGCATAAAGGCGCGCCTCACGCACCTTTATTAGAAAAGAAATCGAAGAGTGGCGGTCGTAATAATAACGGTCGAATTACTACTCGACATATTGGTGGTGGGCATAAACAACATTACCGGTTAGTTGATTTTAAAAGAAATAAAGATGGGATCCCTGCAACGGTAGAGCGATTGGAATATGATCCAAATCGTAGCGCTAACATTGCATTGGTTCTGTATGCTGACGGAGAGCGAAAGTACATCATCGCACCAAAAGGCATGAAGGCTGGCGATCAAATCCAGTCAGGTCAAGATGCTGCTATTAAGTCTGGCAACACCTTACCACTAAGAAACATTCCTGTAGGTACAACAATTCATTGTGTGGAAATGAAACCTAGTAAAGGTGCTCAAATCGCACGAAGCGCTGGTACCTACGTCCAATTGATTGCTCGGGATAGTTCATACGCTACGCTACGTTTACGTAGTGGCGAAATGCGTAAGGTTTTGTCAGATTGTCGTGCAACCGTTGGGGAAGTTGGTAACGCAGAACATATGCTACGTTCATTGGGTAAAGCCGGTGCAACGAGATGGCGTGGAATTCGTCCTACTGTTCGCGGCGTTGCTATGAACCCAGTCGACCATCCGCATGGCGGTGGCGAGGGAAGAACCTCAGGTGGTAGACACCCCGTATCTCCATGGGGAACACCAACTAAGGGCAAGAAAACTCGTAGTAACAAACGTACAGACAAGTTAATTGTCCGTCGTCGTACTCGTAAATAGAGGATTAGATAGTGCCACGTTCACTTAAGAAAGGGCCATTTATCGATCTTCATCTTCTGAAGAAGGTTGAAGAAGCTGCGGCCTCAAATAGCCGAAAGCCGATTAAAACATGGTCACGCCGTTCAATGATTTCCCCGGAAATGGTTGGATTAACGATTGCTATTCATAATGGCCGTCAACACGTACCCGTATCTGTAAGCGAAGACATGGTGGGACACAAGCTGGGCGAATTTGCTCCAACTCGTACTTACCGTGGTCACATTGCTGACAGAAAAGTGAACTAGGAGATAATGATGGAAACTCAAGCTGTTTTACGTCACGCAAGAATCTCTCCTCAAAAAGCTCGCTTAGTTGCAGATCAGGTAAGAGGAATGCCGGTAGAGAATGCGCTCAACTTACTAAAGTTTAGCAACAAAAAAGCTGCTGAAATGATTCAAAAAGTTCTAAACTCTGCCATCGCTAATGCTGAGCATAACGACGGTGCAGACATTGATGAGCTAAAAATATCGACAATATTTGTAGATGTTGGACCAACTCTAAAGCGTATTAAGACACGCTCTAAAGGACGCGCGGATCGTATGTTTAAAAGATCTAGTCACATCACCGTTAAAGTATCGGATAACTAGGAGATAACCCATGGGTCAAAAAGTACATCCAACAGGTATTCGCTTAGGTATCGTCAAGAAGCATAACTCAGTATGGTATGCGGAACGCGGTCTATATGCGGAATTATTAGCCAGTGATATTGAAATCAGAAACTGGTTGTTAAAAGAACTATCTCGAGCGTCAGTATCAAAAATTGATATCGAACGTCCAGCCAAAGCACTACGAGTAACCATTCACACGGCTCGTCCTGGTATTGTTATTGGTAAAAAAGGTGAAGACATCGAGAAACTTCGTAAGAAGATAAGCAAAATAGCAGGCGTACAAACTCAAATTAACATTGAGCAAATTCGCAAGCCAGAATTAGATGCAAAGTTAGTTGCTGACGGCATTGCCTCACAACTAGAGCGTCGTGTAATGTTTCGTCGCGCTATGAAACGTGGCGTACAAAACACAATGCGTGCTGGTGCTGAAGGAATCAAGGTTCAAGTAGGTGGTCGTTTAGGCGGTGCAGATATTGCGCGTGCAGAATGGTATAGAGAAGGTCGTGTACCGCTTCATACCTTGCGTGCGGATATTGATTATGCAACTGCAGAAGCAAATACAACTTACGGAATTATTGGCGTTAAGGTCTGGATTTTCAAAGGTGAAGTTTTTGGTGATCAGCCACAAACAACCACCGACGATAAACCAAAGAATAGACCTTCCCGAGCTAACAAGAAGTAGGGGAAAAGACCATGTTACAACCTAAAAGAACAAAATTTCGTAAACAACACAAGATGCGTAAC